>Ga0136643_10012241_pt1 | contig 12769 bp, 6 predicted proteins | sample TergutLab28metaG_FD_96883 | JGI IMG/M metagenome (GOLD analysis project Ga0136643, IMG submission 96883) | Labiotermes labralis P1 segment gut microbial communities from Petit-Saut dam, French Guiana - Lab288 P1 (version 3) (version 3) | ecosystem: Host-associated > Arthropoda: Insects >...
CCCCCCCGCCAAGCCTTCGAGTTATTTACTGGAAAAATTTACTTTCACCGCACATTTGTACTTGATACAGTGTCGTTAAATTAAGTAAATAGTGAAGCTGTTCCACAATTTATCATCAAGCATTATTTACACTTTAAAGTTTAGCGACAAGTTTCTGCTTAATTGTGACATCTTGACACTAACACTTAATGTTCTTTAATCGTACATATCAAGAACTAATATCTTTCATGAAATTCGAGATCACAGGTTACAAGAACCATGCTGTGATAAACAACTTCCAAATTGTGATCAACTGGGAACACCCTTGTAAAAAAAAAAGAGCCATTGTTTTTATATAAAAAAAGGTAAAGTGATCCCGTTACAGGCCCGCTGTGGCCCAGAGAGTGGGTAGAGGTATGGCTCTACTCTTCCATGACCGCGGCACTAGAAGGGGGTGAGTGGTCAGCAGCACCCCTCGGCCGCACTTTACCCCCGGGAAAGACCCGCTACCAATTTTCAAGGAGGCTGGGTGGGCCCCAGAACCGGTCTGGACTGGCGGAAAATCTTGTCCCCACCGGGATTCGATCCCGGACCGTCCAACCCGTAGTCAGTCGCTATACCGACTGAGCTACCCGGCCTACATTGCTTTTCATATACTCTTAAAAAATGCTTTAATTTCTTGCCTTAGGTCGACTGAAATAGAGCCGAAACATGTAGCTAATTATTAAATTATAAGTGCCTTTAACAAAATGTTTTCCCATTGCGTTCGAAATAAACAATATTCAACTGAAACTTCAATGCATCAGGATAATCCGGACAGGGACACCAGCGGTTTGGTACCTACCGAACTACAAGGCGTCACATCCCAAAAGACTGTAGCCGTCATATTTACCGTCGTACGATCCTCAAGTCTGAGAAGGTAAATACGTAGTTCTGCAGCAGTGTGACATTCAGCAATGTGTTAGGGCCACTCTCCTTCTTCATTCAGGTACGAAAATCGTGATAGACTTTCAAGTCTGAAAGCCGGCGATGCTTTAAATACGTATGAATAACTTTACATGTACATTTCTCAGTCGGACAGACCAAAAACTGATGGCTATCAATACAGAATCTTCAAAATCAAGCAAAATGACAGTCTGTGAATGTGGACACTCCCTTGATATCTGCTGTCTTCTGGGCTATTACGCTGCTTAAAGCAGTAATTCAGTACCGACGTTTCGCGACAACCTATTGCTGCGTTAACATCCCAGAAGAGAGCAGACCTCATCTACATTGCGGCGGAAGCCTAAAATCAAGCATGGATACGTTCTTGGCCATAATTTATTCACGATATATAATTACCGGCACTTTCTGGATTACGCCTTCTAAAAACATGATGTAACTCAGGGTTGCACAAATTTTCCAAACATCCAGGAAGAATCTAAAAATTATAGGCGCCAGAAAGTATCATACAGCAAGTCCCACACCGAGAAACCAAAACTATTAGTCGACACCGTACAAAATCAAGTTGCCCGGACGACCTGGTGTCCGGGATTTGGGCACTTTGATCTAAATGACACTGCCATACCACATACTCAAATTTAAATACGATCCTGAAAGAGTTCAGACTCCCCCGACCCTCACAACAATCTGCCTCAGTTATGTCTTAACATAGTTCTTCCACCCCTTCCCAGTCTGTCAGGTATCTCGACAAATTTCCATCCTAATATTATGCATATATTCCTTGCCTCTCCATTCAAGCTACAGATATCCAGCGCACACAGGACTCTTAGATATAATCGCTATTCAAGAAACAGAAAAGACATAGTACTAATTACTAAAAGAATCTTATAAATTCCACAGTTCTGAGAAATTTATATGCGGTTATTTTCCGTGACCAGCACTTCGGGAAATGCAGGTCATAAGTGAAAAGCGCATGTGTGTGAGTTAAGGTCTACATGGATGAAAATGTGCATACCTAACAAAATAAATACAAAGGATTTACAGTAGATGTCCAAGAAAGCGCTGGGAAGGACAAAGTACTGAAGGACAAGTCAGCACAGTTTGTCAGTGCGCTCAGGAGTTATAAGCAAATTCCAGGACTGTGGACTGCGAGCAATAAACCCTACAATCAATTTCTAATACTAGCAAATTTACCTGCTAAAAAGATAAAAATATTGCAAGGAGTTAAATGACCCGAATACTCGAATGCAATGTGCTAATAATATTGCGCTCTGTCGCTAATCGCGGCAAGCACACTATGAATGGCCACTATTGAACATTTCTCCAAATTTGGGGAATTTTGCTGCTGGGGTATTGGCCTTCAAGTTCGTGAAAAACAAAATTTATTGGAATTCAGTTCAAATGAGGACTCACCTTACCGCCGATGACTGCCTGCACTGTGAGTACCTGAGCAGCTCGATGGAATTCCAGTACTTCTCCCGGAAGGACATGACCCACACCTGGGTCGAACCACACTAGGTCACCCTGTAGAAGAAAAAATAAAATAAAATTGAATATTACTATTGAATACGGGCAGTCCCAGCGTCATGTCGCCAAATTTCACGTTCATTGTTGTGCGTTGTAGACCCGGCCACTAGTGACGAATATTTTGAACACCTACATCCACGAAATTTTGACGATATTACTGTACTATTATTTTGGCTTGCTGCTGTCTTTACTGCTAACAAGCTATAAATCAAGAATTTTTCATACCGCAGTCTGTCTTACAGGTCCACAGCTCTTCCAAAGCGACTCCTCCAGAAAGAGCGATCTGGTGCTTCCTCTTTAAACTTCCAGTAACTTATTCTTTCCTTACGATCCTCCAGTAGTTGCTTATAGCTTCTTTCCAATTTTCCCTTCAATTCTATTCTTCCTTCTAACTTTCCTTTTATAAAGTGTTTCAGAAGGCAGTTCCTACGCAACATGTGTCCAATCCAGTTACCCTTCCTTCTTTTTACTGTACGTAAGACATTTTTTCCTCGTTGACTCCACGTAATACTTCAACATTTTTCGCACGATTAATCGATCCTTCTGCAGCATCACATTTAGTACTTTCCACTCATTTGTAATCAATTTTCCGAAGCGCCCAATTTTAGCACCAAACATATCTATGCTTCGTAAGTAGCAATATTTAATTCCTTCTTTAAATATCAGTCGAAGTTGTTGGCGTAATAAGTCTCATAACTGAAAGATAACACACAAAACAATATAGAAAAATTCTTGTGGGGTACTCTATGCATTAAATCACGTACATTGTAAGAGAGAATCATAATTTGTATAGGCCAACAATTTTGACTTTTCAATGTCAATATATGCTCGTATGCAAAGTCATTAAAAGTCAAAGAGGAGGCCGTATTCACAGTACACTGCATTTCCTATATGTTTGGTTACTCTGTAAAGAATGGTGAATTTTAAAGTAACTCGTAGAATAAGCACACTTCAGAAATACATTAATGAAGAGTAGGATATAATTGGTTTAATAATTTTTTCCACTTCCACGCCATAAATCTGTTAATCAAAAAATTTCTTACCACTGAGCCAATGAAATAGTTAACGGTTCCATGCAGGTTTCTATAAGGCCAGAAACAGCGTAATCAGGATTAGGATAAAGGTATAACGGAGGACTCGCAGTTTCCTTCCCGTTACGGGCAAAAGATTTTCCCTTATCCAAACCGTCCACTGGGACCCAAACATCTTCCTATTCTGTGGACTCTTTCAAGGGGAGTAAAGCAGCCGTTTCGTAAACCTACCCACTCAGTCTCATCTGCCTCTGAATTTAACAAAGAATGATGCTATTCCTCGACTCGCTTTTGCATTCATACAGCGCACGATTATTAACATTCAAGATATACCAAGATGATAAAACACACATACATTAGCGCAGGAAGGGACCAGCGAAAGGCCGTATCTTAGCTCGGTCCTTTGGTTGTCGACTTAACACCACAATCGGGTTCAGCCCCACCGATTTGGGCTTTGTGGTCAATAAAATGGCAACAAAATGTGTTTGCATGCGAGTAATTATGTTTTAACCTGTTACTTATCTCCCTAGTAGTCCAATCCATTCACCTCTCATCCGAGGACGGACAACGGCCCATTCAGAGGCTACAGGTCCACAGAGACGCAGTCTGACCCTTCCACAAGTATATAAAAAAGGACAAACGAAGCAGAAGAGTTCTAAGCCATTATTCTGTATGCAGAACTACAAACGTTTAGTTCCGCTTCACGGCAGCTACCCGTGTTTCATGATTTTATTGTGTTGGTGCAAACTAATGAAGAAATATGAATTGTTGTTTCTAGCTGCACGAAGAAACCCGTTTCTACCGTTCAAAATAACAGGAAACTACTGAGCTCCTTTTTCCGATTTGACTACAAAGGTCTACAAAAGGGCTCCGAAAAGGCATAATAACACAGTAAGATTTAAAGCGTATATAAAGAAACATAAAAAATAAAGAGACGCCAGTTGTATCCATTTCAAATTCTCGAAATCTACTTATGCAGGAACCGTTTCAGTATTTCCACCACATCCATCTCTACGTCTCCCAAGTGATCTCTTCTCTTCGGGTTTCGCACTCGATATTTTGTTTTTATTTCTTTATCACACCCACTGTGTAACATGTCCCAACCTGCCACTTTCTTGGACCTGCTTACCTTATAAATAACGTAACTGCAAGGTGTAGGCCTATATTAATAACGGGTCACCACAGGATTAAAGGACAATTCCGAGTTTAAAAATAGAGATACAGTAAACATTCTGTTCGCTTCAGAATCACATGTGACTGAATAAATAAGTATTTCTGGTAGACATACAACGTGATGCTGCTGTCACTCAAAATCTCGACCCGCCATCAGATACTTAGTAGGTTTATCAGACACAATGGTTACTGTCTTTGGATCGCGGAGCAGGTTCCATCACAGTGCGAGTTCCACGTTCAGTTCGCTATTACCGATGATACCCAAGAAATTTGAATATTCCAGAGCTGAAATCGTGTTTGAATTTGAGTAACTAGTTTGCAGTTGCGAGATTCCTTCTTAAATTCCTTTTCCCTTGAAGATGGGAGCGACATTTTGTTCCGAAACTTGAGTAATAATCTATCAACATACGCCACGTAAAATCCCCTCTCCCCCCCCCAAAAAAAATATTTATATTGCACTTACTTTGACAATTATTTTATTTTTTTTACGTCAGTTTCTTTAAATTATATTGAACCAATAATTTCCATGACTTTCAAACTGTCTCATTCTAGGTGTATATTACTGATAGGCATACAGTGATTATTGGGTTACTTAAGGACGCTTGGTCGACTGCAATTTACATCAAAGTATAGCAATACGTATAACTCACTGCATAGACCCCGAGTATAGAACCATGTTGAAATTGTAGGCCGACGTAAAACCTGCCATTATTTCGGAGGCATTTTCGGTCTGAAATTTCAGGGTCACGTTGACACGGTTTATACCCAGACAAATATAGTAACACGAACCCATATGAAAGACCCAAGGTTCTTAGGTCGAGGATAATTATATTTATTTCCACGATCGTCAGCTGAGCGTTGCGACAAACATTTACTCCTGGTTTCAAGTGTTCAGTCGGAGACCGCGACTTTACAGGACAGATGACGATTGGTGCCTTGTTTAACTTTGTCTTCCATCGATTAGGACAAATCGAATCAGAAATTCATTAGTTGAGTGAAACTGTACAGAAAACTGTGTCTGTTTGACACTGGGTTTTTGGCAGTTTCCAGCCTTAAAGTCTAGTTTTACAAAAAATATCTTTATATATATTTTGCCTCAATCTACCACCTGCATTTCCAATATTTAAAAACAGAACCTCTCTTCAAGCTTTATAACCCAAATACCGTTTCTCTCAGTTTTGTTAACTTATTCATAAGTTTATTCTGTTTTATATTATTACATTTTATATTCTGTAATTTTATTCTTTAATTAAAATGTCCCCAAAGAACAACGATTAGTCACAAAACTTTATGTCGTCTTCCTCAGAGAGTATATTAAAGTGTAAGTGCCTGAATATGATCTAATTTGGTTCGAAACATGTCGCTAAATGCAACATACGGACTGTTAGTGTCAAATGAAGATAGCTGTGATAACTGTTTGTTGTCTTAAATTGTTCCATTAAGCTTTATAATAATCTTTTTTCCAATCGTCTAATTCATTAACTAAGGCATCTGCATTTTTCTAAAATTCAATAAATTACTTCATACGTCCGCCATGCCAGCATAAGGCTATGAAATTTCAATGCTATTCCCACACACTTCTACTACTGTTCGAGCGGGATACTATGGACACTGTATGGAGTTTAAATTGGTCAGTGTCTCCATAATTCGGATAGGGTATGGGATGTGGAATTGAAATAGCCAAGGGCTACGTCATTTTAAATGTCTACCTACTCGTCACTTACAAGAGTAACTATCTGCCAACATAATTCACTACATACGATATTAAGTTTCCAACTTGTACTTTGGAGGTAATCAGTTCGAATGAAAAAAAAACCCACTATCCTGAACTTTTCCGTGGTTTTCCTCAGTCTTCCCACGAAAATACCAGGATAATAATCTCGAGTAATCTAGGCTCACTCCCACATTATTCATAGATAACTGTTCATTATCATGCGAGTATTAGATGCTCTCTAGCCAGAAATATTGAGTCATTAACTAAACCACAAACGTTATAAAACATCTGCAGTTCGAAGCACCCTATCTAACATGAGACTCATTTAATTCTAGCAGAACTTTCAGCTGAACAACCAACACTGTTAAGTAAATTAGACAGGCACACACGCAAACACATACCTGATGGATTGGTACGACTTACCGATTTCAATGGTTCATGGCAGACACATGGTCTGGGGGTGTCTGAAGGCAGTTCAGGGAATTCCTCAGGACCCAGAAGATAGTTGCAGGGTTCTGATCTACTGGTGCATGACAACTCTGATACTGACCGATGTCTTGATGACAGATCTGGCTGATCCCCGAAGGACTGTGAACTCTTCCTACCATCCTCCTCTTTGTCCTGTCTTAATGTGGAATTACTTTTCCTGCCTCTCGTCACTGCTTGCTTTACCAGCTCTGGAGATCTCAATTTACGTCTAGATTCATTTATTGCTTCACAATTACATCCTTTTGATTGATCGTCTTCCAGAGGCACACCCAAGGATGGTGATATATTTCTGATCAACAAAGATTTTCTATGTTCCATCTCTTGGTGTGCCCCATTGCAATAATCACCGTGTCCTGGAAAGACTTGCGACGGTTCTACAATGTCAATCAGTTGAAATGTGAAATCTTTTAATTCCTGACGTTGCTGTTCGTCATCCTCGTTACTTGTTCCTTCGTCATCGTAAAAATCAAATACTTTTTGAATCGATTCCATAGATGCTGCCCTTCTATGGATAATGATGGGTTTTTGCAGATGCTTAACACCATCAGTGCCATTTTTTATTATTTGCAGACCGGATTTCTTTCCTCTACATTTCCTCACCTTATCTTTACAAAGTACCCTGCGTGAACGCTGAGCCGAAGGTGTTAGTTGACGAGTTAATGTTACACTACCTTCAGTATCTTCACTTCTTGAAGATATAAAACACGGTCGTTTCGGTAACGGCAAAGACTTAGCCCTCGCACGGCTAACGTCTTCAACATCAAATTTACGACTTTGTCGTAATTTTCTACGGCGTTTCTCGACTAAAGCGACGCGTCTCTTCCCAGTACAACCAGCAGCTAAGTTACAAAGACCAGAAACACGAAGTGCGTCCACAGCTACGGATGAGGTTACGGATGGTGTAGGCGAGGTTACATTGTAACTGTTACTGTTTGAAGTTTCTAGAACACCAAGCCTTGACCTGCAGTTACTACTTCTAGAAGTTGCGACACTTTGTTCAAGTTCATTCCAGCGACGCCGAAATTTGAAACCGAACAATCCACTACTAAATTCCAGAAAACTAATGGAATTGTCGTTGTCTGCTGATGGCGTCCATTGGTATACCTTCTGAATGCTCACCATTGTTGATTTTTAAATAAAATGGTAACTTATTTTTACTAAACAAATAGGTTTATACTTTGGAAACACATCACTGGCCAATGAGCTTGATTTTTTTTCATAGTTTCCCACTTCACTTCCAATTAAAGCCAATAACTGGTACATCAAACCGTAAAGCTATTGCTAACGTTGTTGGCAAATGTATAATTTAAGAATGCAAAGGCCTTAAGAGTAATAGAAAGTCCATCGTCACAACACCAACAAATCACAGTTTCTCTTCTTGTTAATTGTATAATTTATACTATGCACCGAAATACCAATTTCCGAATAATGTCTACAATATATTCTGAAACACTCGTTATTTACCACAACACTGTTTGCCAATATACTTTGCAATGAAACAAAATTAATGCACTTTCACATAAGTTCTCGGGTGTTCTTGTAAAATCACTGAACCTGAAATATGAACAAATGACGGAGCGTGTTCAGGATAAACTTATTCGTCGGCTACAGTGACAATGAACTCCTGTTGCAGCAACAGTTGATCAAGCACTGGTTCCCATTGTTCAGAACTTCTACTTTTTCGTACCATCGGATCCGTTTCGCTGTAGGAATGTGGTACACTTGCATTTCCAGCTACAGCATTGCTATTCTGTTCAAACTTGAGGTTGCAGTCCTACTTGGCAAGATGTCTTTCCTATTTTTCTTCATTCGACCCCAACAATGAACAATGTCAGCAAATATCCTAACGCACACACTTACAAACACCCTACTCTACACATCAGACGTTCCACATCACGTACGGAGCACCGCCTATGAATCCAAATCGACGTTACATGTCTGTACAAAACACTCCAGATATATAGATTTACTGGTTTACTGTTGAACAGAGAGATCATCGACAGTTACAGGAAACACGTCTGTGTGTAAGAAGAGTTCTGAACTGGATGATATGAACAACTCCTTTAACTGGTTATTTCGTTACAACACACAGTTCTTGCTTGGGTTGGCTGGCTGTCTCTGAACTGGAAATGTTCCGCGAAACGCAACGAGACAAGAGCTTCATCGTTGGGTGAAACGAAGCACTGAGAAAACGCCTTTTTTTTTCAAATGTTATGCTTTATACTTAATGTCTGTTTCATATATTAAAGTTTGCTAGTTACGGCTTCTAATGCTCAGCCAGCAAAGCGAAACAGTAACATCACTCCCAGATGGCAGCCAACAACTTGTTAGCCACAAAGGTTTTTGTTTTCAGCTCAGCACCGTAACTAGTCTGTGCCCTTCTAGTACAATTCAAAATAATTTCCATAGTAATCAAGAATGTAATTCATGCAACTGACTTCGTAGGTGACCGAATGCATTCAGGGCACAAAATCGCGCACATGTGTGCACGCCCACACATGTAGCGTCTCTGTTTGAAGTATACGAAAATCTGTTCCATTATTTTTAATTCAAACAACAATTTTAGATAAAGAATCAAATTTTCTATGATACCACGCCGTGTTCTTTTGTAAGTAATTACCAATGTTCAGGGAACCCCCCCCCCCCATCTACATTTTTTAAACCTAGTTGTTTAAGGTCGATTTTGCACTTGTCTTCTCATCTGCACCTAATTTCCCAAGGTATATCTTTTCTTCACATTTCGACTTAAATAGTGTATACATTTCTCGCACCTCCAGCGCGTGCTAAATGGTCCACCCACCTTTCTTCTTTGATTTCATCATCCCAATAATAATATTCTTAAAGATCAGATTCATTATGAAGCTCATCATTATGCAATGTTCTTCAGTCATCAATTACTTCCTCTTTCTTAAGCCAAGTTCTTCTCATTCATAATGTATTCTCTATCAGTCTTGTCCTGTCATGCAAATTCATGTGTTTACCATCCCCAGAAGCTCCCTATATATTTCCCCCATGGCGCAAAAGTCTCTAGTGGGTAAGGGCCTCCTCATTATCGAGGGTTCACGATCACACTCAGACACACCACATCCGGTATGACTCCCCTGGACGAGTGATCAGCCCGACATGGAGACCTCTACCTGACAACACACAACACTCAAAACAGACGCATATCCATGCCCCCGGCGGGATTAGAAGCTTCAGTCCCAGGAAGCGAGTGGCTGCAGACGCACTCCTTAGACCTCGAGAACACTGGGATCAGTCCTTCCTATATGCAGTAATGTGAGAATCAGTACTAACTTCCTAACTGCATGACCTGTTACGTTCCGAGTCAGAGAGAGAGGACTCGTAAACTGATGAAATTAGAACAACCCCCTTTTTACGTGCAATTTCGTCCACTACAAACCTCATATTAAACCGGAGGTTCCACAGTGACAGATACCAACGTAACACCCTCTTGGGCAACTAGCATACAGAATTCACTTACCTTGGTCATTGTACTTTCTTTTCATAAAAGCCTGTACAGGTCACGTACTACAAGAACTTGGAGTTAGGAGATCAGCACCGAAATTTCTTCATCTACCACTCTCGAGCCTTCTCTAATATTCCAGTTCTTTTTCCCGTCTGACGCACATGTGGGTCCGAAACCATGTGTTTCCTCGAACCTGGATTGGTTGCTTATGGCACACTTGCCCTTCTATAAAACAGGTTTTCACTTTGAGCAGTGACCACACGTACAATGTCTGGCCACAATACGGCCAGTGCAACTCCTCGCCACAAAACGGCCAGTGCATCTCCTTGCAACAGTACGGCCAGTGCAACGCCTCGCCACAATACGGCCAGTGCAACTCCTCGCCACAATACGGCCAGGGTATCTCCTTGCAAAAATACGGCCAGTACAACGCCTGGCAACAATGCGGTCAGTGAAACGCCTCGCAACAATATGGCCATAAACCTAATAACAACTCTTCGCAACAATACGGCCAAGAGGCCCGTACCTCCCAGTGTGGCACTTTAATCCCCTTCCCATATGCTACAATCTATTTCGCACGAATTCTAATAATTTTGTAATTGATTCAACCACGCGTAATTTGCCTATCTAACCATCGAGCATATCCGTGATCTGGTCTCGAGCCAAGGATCTCCGGTAACAGTACTCAAAAGACAAATCAGTCCCAGTGACAATTTACTTACCGTAAATCCCACATGGAATAATCTGAAAATGAACCCGGGCCTCCGCCGTAAGACACCGGTCACTAACCGCCTCAGCCATGCCCCAATTTAAAGTTTTCAAACAGAGTGGTAATTATACGTACCACCCATTTTAAAGTAGATACTATTTAGTTTGTTCAGTTTGTTCACATATTGTATTTGTGTCTGTACAATGCCCATCGCTTCTTTTTTTCCAAACAGTATTTACAGTTCGTCTTTTTAATCGAGGCACATTGTGTTAGGAGCCTGGAGCTGATACTTCAATATTATGTCGAAGTATGTCGTGCTTGTACCTATGGAAGTTGAAACAGCGCTCTACGGATCAATTCCTGGCAGTGGTTTTGTTACGAAGTGAGTGGTATATTCCTCTGCGTGTTCAGCTCATTGCAGGTAAGTGAAGGGGAAAGAGACAATGGGTACCTGTTGTGTGGGAGGGTCCGCCTGGTTCCCACGGAAATCGAGTGTCACATCAAGAAGGAGTAGAAAACTTCCGCTGCTATAATTGCTTCGCCTCGTATACGCTCACTTTCCTTATCAAATACATTCAACAACTGTTTAAATTTCATTCAATTGCATTTGTTCCCGTGAACAAGATTTATGATTAATTCTTCGTGCAGTTTAGAAGACTGACAGGTGTATTCCTCTTAAACTATCCCAGCCGGCCTCGGTGCACTGCACGGACCTTGAATTCCTCACTTGCTACAGGCTTCAGTGTATCGTAAGGCCGAAGATGCATTTCAGGTTACCATAAATCTAAAACGACGGTCGGGAGAGCGAAGTCGGTATGGACGATCGGGGTTCGAACCCCGGTGGGGGAGCGATATTTTCCGGACTCACACATACCGGACCCCGAGGACCACCCAGCCTCCTGTAAAATGGGTATGGGGTCTCTTTCTGCGCTGTAAAGTGGCCGGGGCGTTATGTGGACCACTCATCTCCAAATAGTCCCGAGGTTAAGAATGAGTGGAGCTATGCCTCTACTCCCCCGTATGTCTTCATGGGGCAGAGAGGGACAACTGCCTTAATGTAGTTTCTTCAGTTCTCGCAAAGTTAAACTGCTCACCGTCCGTCGTGTTTGCTCAGGAAAAGGTGTCATTCACCAGTGATCGCACTGTCGCATCGTTCTAAAATGCAACCATCCTTTCCGTTCCTATTATTAGCCTTATAATTTTGATTTAAGACCCATTCAAAACTGCAATATAGGCTTCAGGCTCATACAGACCCGTATTCACACTACAGCCTTGAAGGCCAGTAAGTCTCTTACCTAAGAAAATAAGACTATAAACATTCAAAATAATAAAGCTCAGTGACTCAGTAAAACGGCATGAAATTCAATTACATCATTTCACTTTTATTATCTCTAATTGACTCGTTAAGTAGAAGGATAATATGCGATGTCCTTTACTTTGTTTTTTTCAAACTGTACTACATACTGTTGTGGTCCCGGTAGTTCAGTCGGTATAGCGACTAACTACAGGCTGGACGGTCCGGGATCGAATCCCGGTGGAGGACGAGATTTTCCATCCGTCCAGACCGGTCCCGGGGCCCACCCAGCCTCCTGTAAAATGGGTACCGGGTCTTTCCCAGGGTTAAAGTGCGGCCGGGACGTGCTGCTGAACACTCACCCCCTTCTAGTGTCGCGGTCATGGAAGAGTAGAGCTATACCTCTACCCACCCTCTGGGCCACACCTGGCCTGTAACGGGA
>Ga0136643_10012242_pt1 | contig 12769 bp, 7 predicted proteins | sample TergutLab28metaG_FD_96883 | JGI IMG/M metagenome (GOLD analysis project Ga0136643, IMG submission 96883) | Labiotermes labralis P1 segment gut microbial communities from Petit-Saut dam, French Guiana - Lab288 P1 (version 3) (version 3) | ecosystem: Host-associated > Arthropoda: Insects >...
ACCAAACTGTGTACTGTACTGTACCAAACCGTGTACTGTACTGCACCAAACTGTGTACTGTACTGTACCAAACTGTGTACTGTACTGTACCAAACCGTGTACTGTACTGCACCAAACTGTGTACTGTACTGTACCAAACTGTGTACTGTACTGTACCAAACTGTGTACTGTACTGCAACAAACTACAAGTCGGCATATCCCCAAAATACTAAATGTCTTATTATTTAGACCAACCGATACACACAATACATATTAACAACAAACTTTTATATATCGTTGGTACTCCTACATGTTTTCAATGCATTTGCATCATCTTCATGGGGTCTTTTTTCTATTTACTTAAGTTACAAAGTCAGTAAGGGCTTAAAATCAATAAAATCGGTTTATTAAAATATTTATAAGACTGATAGTTATAGACGATTAATACAATATTTTATCTTAATATTTGATCAATCGTCTTTAATCTATCACCTGTATAAACATTTTAATCAATTAATTTTATTGATTTTATAATGTTACTGATTTTGTAACTCTAGTAAATAGAAAATTAGACTCCCTGAAGATGATACAAATGCATCGAAACATTTAGGAGTACTTATGATACATAAAAATTCGTTGTTAATATGTATGTTATGCACTGGTTGGTCTAAATAGTAAACGATACAAAATGCACCAAACGTACATAAAGATACTGGGATGTTTAGCGATTACATCTCTAAAGAATTGTAATCTGTATGCCATGCAATGAAGAAGAGATGTGTTTGTTGGGTGACAGGAAATGAATAATAGAAAATCACGTAGGTAAATCAAGTTTCAAAACGTTCAATACTCTTACACAGCGTTACATTTTATTGTCAGCGGATTGAATACTTTATGAAGCAATACAAAGCATTATTACATACATGAAGTAATTTTTATACACTTCCATATTTTTCACTCCGTGCATTGTGAAATTTGTAGCAATTTCTTGTACTCGGTGATAAATCTACATAGCATTGCCGCCGGCCTTAGCAATTCTCCGTAGTAATCACCCTTCACAATATTGATATGGACGGAATATTCTGTAGAGCAATATTGGTACCGGAATAAGTGCTCTACACAGTAATAGGCCCGTGTAATATTGCCGGTAGACTAAACACTTTTATATACTAATAGGCATACTTAATGTAGCCGCCGCACTAAGTACTTTCATACAGCAATGGTCCTACGTAACACTACCAGTAGACTAAATACTTTTATCGAGTAACAAGCCTACATTACATAGCCACTGTTCTAACTACGTATATGCAGTAACGCACAGCATTGCCACGTGGACACTATTTCCATTTAACGCTCTGACGTGACGGTTTCAGGCTGAGAGCGCAGTTAACCCCCGGGTATGAAGCTCGTGTTAGGCATGGTCTTGGAGTCGTAACGAACGATATGTTCATGTCGGTCTATGACCTCCAGCTTAAAAGTTTCTTTTTATGTTACTTGTGTAATGTCCGCCCTAAACATGTTTCAACAAAAGATAACCTACTGAATAGTTTCGTATATCTGATGTTAATATATATATATATATATGTGTGTGTGTGTGTGTGTGTTGAAAGCAATAAATAGTGCACGTCCGCACAACTGTTTTATTACACAAAGTAATTATGTAGGCTACATGTTTCGACTATTGAACAGTCATCTTCAGGCCTATTCTTTACATGCTAAGTCACAGAATGCTGTGCACACATTGGGATCCCAGTGTGTTTACACCAGTGAAATATTTAAGCCAGATCGTTTATCTAGGAAAGTACAAGTGTGAAATGTGTAACTGAGTGGATAAAATACATTTATTTAATGTTAATAAAAATCCAACCAGATGCAACCGTGTGCAGATATTTATTTACTGCAAGTGACCTTGTAGTAAATAAATATCTGCATACTGTTGCATCTGGTTGGTTTTTATTAACATTGAATTATGATGCACGGAACCATGAGTTTAAAATTTACATTTACTTACTTACTTACTTACTTAGTCCACGGTGCAGAGTCCTGCTTGAGAAGCTAACTAGTTTGCAGCTAGTCAAGAAATTCCCAGCATTTCACGGAACCCGAAGGTTCATTACCGCACTCACAAGCGTCCGCCACCTGTCCCTATCCTGGGCCAGCCCAAATAAATTACATTTACCGGTTAAAAACAGGTCCGGTACCCAAGGAGGAATTAGATGGTACCGGACCTGTTTTCAAATGGTAAACGCCCCTATACCACTTTTAGAAGGATTTTAAATGTATTTTATCTAGTCAGTTACACATTTCACACTTTTACTTTCCTAGATAAATGATCTGGCTTAAGTATTTCACTGGTGTAAACACACTGGGATCCCAATGTGTGCACAGCATTCTGTGACTTAACATGTAAATAATAGGCCTGAAGATGACTATTTATTAGTCGAAACATGTAGCCTACATAATTACCTTGTGTAATAAAACAGTTGTGCTGACGTACACTATTAATATCACAATACGTATCCAAGCACATCGTGACGCCTCCGTTCAAATGAAAGCAATAAAACTCACGCATTTATAGAGACGCCATCGCAGATTTTCGAGTATTCTGTATAGTTTTTCCTTTTCAAATCAACTTGTAATTAATTCCATTAAACACATTTAGGCTAATAATAATAAAAACAGCCAACTAGATGCAACAATGATAACTTTATTAATAATTTCCATCAGCTCAACATGTTTCGGGCGATAATCTCGCCCGAAACATGTTGAGCTGATTGAAATTATTATTAAAGTTATCATTGTTGGATCTAATTGCCTGTTTACATTATTGTATCAAGGATGTGCAGTCACACAAACATCACATTTGGGCTATTTACAGAACTCAAGAGGCTGTGCACTATAAGGAAACAGATATTTATAATAAAACTCCGGAGATTTATTCCTATGTTTTTGCTTTTAAATATCACGGATGTAACAGTAGGTTAATAAATCAAGAAGAGGATTCAGACAAGACATAACAAATTTGTCGCATCTTTTCCAGATCATTTCCGCTTGGATAAACACTTTGATTATTTACGCACAAGTATCACGCGTAAATATCTGTATGTATTCAGGCTGAATTATTTATTACTTTCATATTTTCATCAGATTTGGAATATATGGATGGATCTTAGTAAAACTTTCCAACATAAAATTCCATGCGATAATATTCAGCGGTTCGTGAGTTAATTAGATGTAGAGAGACAGGAGAGAGACAGGAGAGACCTGACGTAGGCAATAGGCACACTTTCACAAGTTGGTATTGCCCTTGTGCCAAAAGGAATGTATGCGAAAAAACGAAATATTTGTACCTTAATGAAACAAGAGGCAATGAAATTTAAGTTTGTTGATGTACTTAATTAAACATACGCCTGTAAGTCCCGAATTATTAACATAAGTTCTAGACGAATATGAGTAGTGAACTTATCCTCCGGCTGTCTTAACCGTTGGGCAGGAGCACCGCTGAGGCGACAGCTGTCATGAAGAGTAGGAATTACAGAGATGTTTGTCTCACAAGGTAGACCTGTAATATACTCCGATCAGGAAACGGAACGCCTGATATTAAGATAACTTTAGTGTTAGTGTGTCTGCCTAACCTCCCGATCTGTATTAACCTTTTAAAGCCTACTGGTTGTGATACGCCATCAAGTTCAACATTCAAGAATTGTACGCTCTGCCGACCCTGTATTTATGTGTTTTGTATTTATCTGAGAACAAACAGCGACTTGTGCCACTTACATCATAAAGTGATTGGTTTTTATAACCGAGATGAAAAGTGTTTACAGCGCGGTACGGACTGGGTCTTTAAATAAAGCGGTCTGCGCTTTGTCTTTAAAGGGTTATGCCAGATGGACAAACGATACATTGGGCTGAAGTGAAGTTGTGATTTGTGCATGTGAGAATACAGTTATGTTCTGTAATGTTCTATGTAGCTAGAGCTGCTCATAAACTTAACTTCAAGCTCGTTATAAACGAAATACATAACAAATGGCGAACAGTGCAAAGAAGGTCATGCAGTGACACAGACTCAAATGTTGGACACGATTCATATGTGTTCTCCTATAAAGTCTTCGTGAGTGTTCAAGGAATCTCCCCTAGCTGTGCAGGTCAGCTGCATGCTATGGAGTAAGACACTCCGAGGAGGTGCTGATAAGTCCTTAGCCCGACCAGGAAGGAAAAAAGCTACAGCGACCGAACTCGGGATTTATTCAACATACTCCCCACGAAGCTCAATACACTTCTTAGCCCGTTGTTCTAACATTTGCAAGCCACTAAAAAAAAATTCAGATATTATTCGTCCAAACAGGTCTCCGCGGCAGCAATGACCTCCACTTCGGAAGAAAAATGGCGACCTTTCAATTTTTATTTCAGTCCAGGGAATAGGTGGTAGTCCGACGGGGCCAGATCTGGAGAATAGGGTGGGTGATCAAGACACTGGAAGCCCAGGTAGGCCAGTTTTTTCTGGGTTGCAAGTACCCGGTGAGCCGGGGCATTGTCGTGCAAGAATAAGACCCCCTTGTTGACCTTCCCGTGGCGTTTTTCCTTCAAAATGTCCTTCAGGTGCAGCAGCAGCAGAGATGAGTAATACTTGGCGTTGATAGTTTGGCCCTTTGGAAGATAGTCAATGAGGAGGATGCCGTCCTGATCCCAAAAAATCGAGGCGAGAAATTTTTCAGTGGATTTTTGCACTCGGAATTTTCTGGGACGGGGTGAACCGCTATGCCAACACTCCACTGATTGTTGCTTTGTCTCCGGGTCACAGTGATATAACCAGGTTTCGTCCATGTTCACCAATCGCGACAGGAAATCATTTGGATCGCGCCGAAAGAATTCCAAAAGTTGCTCAGATGACTGGCACCGTTGACGTTTCTGATCCGCGTTCAGGCATTTCGGGACCCACTTCGCGGAGAGATTTGGCATGTCCAAATCTTCATGAATGATGGACCCAACCCGCTTACGTGAGATGCCCTGTTGCTCAGCTTGATTTAACCGAAATCCAGCGGTCTTCCAAGATTATCTCGTGGATTTGATCAATAATCTCTGGGGTGGTCACTGTTTTGGGTTGTCCAGGACGAGGCGCATCACAAGTGGAAAAATCATCACGTTTAAACTGGGCCACTCATTTTTTGACGGTGGCATACGATGGTGCAAGTTCCCCTAACGTGTCTATCAGAATGGCGTGAATTTCCTTCGGCGCCTTGCCTTGCAGAAAAAAAAACCTTGATGACAGCTCGCATCTACATGTTGTTGAAATCGCGCGCGTCGTCTGAAATGCTTCCTTTCAGCCTCTGTAACAAGAAAAGACTTGCAATTCGGCACGTGAACAGACCCCTCTTTCCAACGACACTACCGATTGCGTCCTACGACATCGGCAAGTAGGTCGGGGTAAGGACTTATCAGCACCTCCTCCTCCTCCTCCTCCTCTTATTACTACTACTACTAATACTAATACTACTACTACTACAACTACAACAACAACAACTACTACTACTACTAATACTACTGCTGCTGCTGCTGCTTCTGCTTCAACAACAAAAACTACTACTACTACTGCAGCTTCTACTACTACTACTACTACTGCTGCTGCTGCTGCTGCTGCTGCTGCTGCTGCTGCTGCTGCTGCTGCTGCTTCTACTACTACTACTGCTGTTGCTTCTACTACTACTACTACTACTGCTGCTGCTTCTTCTGCTTCAACAACTACTACTAATACTACTGTTTCTACTACTACTACTACTACTACTAATATTACTGCTGTTGCTAGTACTACTGCTGTTTCTACTACTACTACTACTACTACTACTACTAATGTTATGTAGATATTTAAATCTCTGCAACAGGGTAGCTAGCCGTGGGTACCGCTCTGAAATCCTTGTACTGTACGTGACCAAAAAACCTGCGAAGAACTGCAACTGGAAACAAATACAAGTATTGCCTGCTGCTATTGGGTGTTATTTAAGAAGATGATGCAGCTGAGGGCGTTAACTCTCTCAAGATATCATTAGCCCCAGCCTGTCATGGCACCTGCACTTCAGTCCTCTGCTGTCCGCGGCTGTAATTTATCATAAACGTTACCCATTTCCCCTCCAGTTTCCCCCAGAGCTCCTTCAACGTTTCTGAACTTCAACCCTTACCGTGTACGTTTACAACTGTCATCCGTTCTTATGTATCGTTTAGAATTATGGAGCTGTTTTACGTTTTGTAGGATTGCTTAAATATTTCAGCCTGTATGCAGAGCTAAATCCGTTGTAATATCGTCCCATCTAAATCTCAGTCATTATAATGACTGGACATATGCCAGACGACATGTGTTCGATTACCAGGATTGTTGCTTTTCTCGACACAGCCAGACAGATATGGGATCTATCGAGTTGTTGACGGACGGGGGGTTCTTGCGCCAGGTGTAAAGGAACTGGAGTGTGAAGCTGACAACATTTCCATCTAGTCCCGAAGTTAAGAATGCATGAAGCTAAACTCTGTTTATCCTTTCGTTTTAACTAAGGGAAACATTGTATATTTTACTGGAAAATATCGAAAAATTTTGTGAAAAAATTTTTCTTCCATTGCCAAAGGTCTGTATTTTCAACATTATACAGAATGGTGTTGCCGTGCTGTCGTATCAGTGATAATCGTGTAGGTTCTGTAGCGTATGAGTCTCATGTGTGTGTGTAAAGATTCATTGCTTACTGCACAGCAAACAGGGTACGTCTCAAAACAAAGACCTAACGGTCTGTTTTTAGGGAAATAAACATTGATTGTATGTGAATTATAAGAAATAAATAAATATGCGTAGGCAAAGTGCTCTTTTTCAGGCACTGAAACTGGTTTTACGCGTAGTAAATACAGCGATTTACAGGGTTAAGCGGTTGTTGTTATTGACGTAACGTGTAAGGTAATGCTGACGGAGCACCTTGTATTTTTAGAGATAATTGGCAAGTTCGTAGTGTCTTGCATTGCTTAAATATGGAGAGAGAATCGTGTTGATCAATCCCACGGGCAGGTCACGCACAGGCACAGTGCCTGACAGCCGGACAGTACCAATTACCCACACCCACACCTAACCTAACCACCTGTGGAAAAAGGTAAAGGCTGCAACATCTGCTTTAATGACGCTAGCTACTATCACAAAGTCATCAAACTTGAGAAACACTGATGCAACAAGAATGCTGAAAATCCACGATCTCTTGGTTTCAGGGTCGGCAATTTGCTGTTGATATCTTTCGAACTGCTAATACGTGCTACCAGTCACTGATCTGCAGTGGTAAGTGTATAGCTGTGTATGAAATTACGCCTCTTTTATGACAGATTTATGTTTATTCCCGTAAGTTCACAGTGTGTCTGCAAGTGGACCACGCGGTTTCACTACTTAATTTATTGTCTCCTGTAGTAAAAGTTTACTAACAAATTGGTTGAGCGGTTTCAACAAACACTGACATTTTCTGTAGAATGCCATATGCAGTATTTGACAGTTTGCCAGTTCCTTGACTGATGAATGAATTGTGAAATTGTGAAGTACATACAAAGGCTCGCCGCATATGAACAACTAGCGAGAGATGCGACCAATATTTAGAAGCGTTAGAGATGAAATAAAACAGTGTTCAGATTAAGGAAACTGGACGACCAGTGGAACACAGACGTTCCGCTAGGGTTAGAGTGCAATTATAGAACAATGAGAATGCGTAAGTGATTCTAAGAGGGGGGCAGAAAATAGGGTAGAGATAAACCAGAAAAAAGAGATTACCAACATTTTAATTCATATCAACCAACAAAAAGTATCTTCTTCCCGTATTGAAATGAGCACAATACCACCAAACTTTAAGGTGGGGAGGGGGGTGTACAGCTTCCTTCCTTCATCTGAACACTAGATGGAGATAGGTGATTAGGTTGAAGATCCGGCCGCTTTATTGCAGGTTAAATTTTCCCCATTACCCGTCGAAGAGGGGGTTAGATGAATATCCGAAACGGTCTGGGCACTGTCGCCTCTGCCGGGAATCGAACTTCGGTTCCTCGATCGTCCGGCTTTTAGCCTAGACACTATTCCGAACTGAGCTGTCCCGGACTTTGAAAAGAAATGTAATTGTCCCAGAAAAAAATTGAAAGGCCAATTCTTGAACGATATTTGGTAGAATAGGCTTTATATGGCTAATCCTTAAGTGCATATAGGAGGAGGAGGAGAAGAAGAAGAAGAAGAAGAAGAAGAAGAAGAAGAAGAAGAAGAAGAAGAAGCACTTTTTTCCAGTAGGAATATTGGCATTTTTCTAAATGCTTAATAAGTTATCCGGTGGTGATTTGTTTTAATTTTACACAATGTGCAATGTAAAAGGAACACAGCATTTGACCATGCGTCTATAGCATACTAGCCCTATCCGTAATAAATAAATACATATGCCTCTTATGCCGCTTTTTTTTTTATTATCCAGAAGGGGTCAACGCTGACTTACAAATCAGCCGAAAAATCGCAATATTATTTCTATATTACCAAGAAGAACCCCAATATTTTTTCTAACATTCAAAATACCACTGCAATTATTTTTATTGCAGATAGTCTCGCCACTTAAGTTGTTCTAATCTGAGCAAACGCGTCTCAGCACTTATTCAAAATTAAGCAAAAATCTCAACATTTATTCAAAATTGTCCATGAACCTCAACATATAATCAGTACCTATTTTAACTTAGCCAAAATATCTCATCACTTATTTTCACTTATCCAAAAATCTCAGCATTTATTCAAAATTATCGAAAATATCAGCACGTTCCAAATAATAAAAATATTTAAATAATGTTTTAAACTCATCCAAAATATCCCAGCACGTATTTTTCCTCATCCAGAGTATCTCAGCATACGTTATAAATTATCAAAAATCTAAGCAGTTTTTAAAAGTATTCAAAATATCTGGACACCTATTTTAACTTATCTAAAGTATCTCAGTATTTATATTCACTTATCCAAAATGGCTGAGCGCGTGGGCTAATTTATAAAAAAATTTCAGCATTTATATTGAAACATTCGAAATATCTCATCCCGTATTTTCACTTAGTTAAAATAGCTCAGTATTTATTTTCCCTTAACCAAAATATTTCAGGAATTGTAATTTATCCAAATATCTCACCACTTAGTTTTACATATTCGAAATATCTCAGTACTTGTTGTAATTTATCCAAGATATCTCAGTATTTATTTTCCCTTGCCCAAAATATATCGACACTTGTTACAGTAAAAAAAAAAAAAAAGGAACTCATCACATACTTGCTAATCTGTGCGGCACCTTTTATAAACTCCACGCTCTTCCCAAAGCCTCACGGTGTTGGGTGACATTGTGGCGAATTTTGTAAGCTGCAGTAATAGGATTCTGCGGAGGCATTGCACTCTAACGGACTGACGACTAGGTTCAGCCACGAGTAAAGAAACTGATAAATAGAACGGCAAATATCTGCCAGTTAATCTTTAGAAAAGGAAGTGGGCGCAAACAGCTCAGTCTGCTGCTTTAGTTGTGTATTCTAGAGTAAATCTAGCAGTAGATCTGAATCCTTGGATTGCTGTTATCCCAGTGACATTACATTTTACTGACATGTAAATGGACATTAATGGACAATGTCTCAGTTTTATGAACCATCCCGTCCTGTTACTTGTAACTCAGAAGAAATTACCGTAGGTCGCTTTTATCAATACCACTTGCTTGTGTCAAGTGACTCCACCCGAATTACTGAGGTAATCTCCCGACCAAATACTTTCCAGCTTCTAATAAAATCGAAAGTGTTTCATGATAAGACATGGGTTTTAGCAAGGTGTCTTCTACTCTTGCAATGTTTAATACATATGCTTTGATACGTGGAAATAAACAGAAGTATAACAAGTGCACAGTAAGATCCGATAATAGACGGGAAGTTATTTGAAGGCGTTCGGAGTTGTACATATTTTGGCACACTGATAAATTTAAAAAATATATAAAAGTGAAGACACGAAGTCCAGTTTTTCTGCAGGTAATAGCTGTTCCTGTAACCGTGGACAAATATTTAGGTCTCGAGCTGTGAGTACAGCAGTTCAAAATTATAGTATATTGAGGAGTGATGAATTCAATTGTAATGTGTGTGGAAGAGAAACGTGGCCTATAGCAGAGATGGATATGATAAGGCTGAATACATGAGTGAGGAAAATATTAATGGGGATATATGAACCAGTAGTAGAACAACAAATACGGCAAATAACAAATGAAGGGGTACTGCGAGAGCTATGTAAAGATATAGACACAGTAACAGGCACTAAAATAAAAGACAGGGATGGGTTGGGCATCTGGCAAAAATTGATCGTGAAGGGGTACTTAATAAAATATTTGAGAGTGAACCGGATGGAAGAAGAAGAATGAGAAGAACTCGATTGAGATGGTTGAAAGACTTTGAAAAGGATTTAAAGGGACGAAGGTTAAAAGATGGCGACAGAAGACAGTGTGTAGAGAAAAATGAGCCGCTGCTTTTAATGAGGCCAGGCTCTGCGAAGTTCTCAGCGACAAGTATGTAAGATATCTTAATCCTTTGGTCTTTGCAACAGAGACACAGTGTTTTCTGCAAAGTAACTGAATTTTTAGGTATTATTTGGATGATTTGCAGACTTCAAAGTTTTAAATAATCCATGTTTCGACCGGCAGGACCCTGCATTACCCGATGTGTCCCTCTACCCTGGCATCTAACTGTAAATAATACCAATCCCTTCTCTGGTCATGGGTCAGTGGAGTTGTGTGACTGTTGTTATGCGTGTGAACTCTGCGCAGACGGCAAAACAGAGATCCGGGACCTGAAATTGTGGGAGAACGACTTGGTTTACATTTCCGGTCTTTTGTTATTGTGTTTGAAGCTGGAGATAGTCGTTTGTCCTTTCATTATAATGTTCACCGCTCACGTCGCCATGTCATTTGCAGTTCCAACATTACATTTTCGATTATTCCGAATCAGAGGCTGAACAATTTAGATGTTGTTCTTGACACCAGACAGTGACACTCTGACAACGGTGTCACTTTAAGGCTCAGCATCGGCCTACAACTATAGTCGGCATTATAAATACATCATTATGAAATAAAGTCGCGGGAGGAACGTGTTAAAAATTCAGCAATTTTCGGTACTAAGTTGCAAAAAAATATTATTATCTGTTATGTTTATCTTGCTGTATTGCACTTCGTGTACAGAATATTTAGGCGCTTTTAAAATATTTTATAATTGAAATTAATGTCCTACATATTATAAAAAGATAAGTAACAACGAGCCCGCTTGTTCCTTTCCACGTTCCTTTTTTAACATCTCTGAATTACAGTTTAGAAGGTAGAATTTCCCTCGTCTTTTGAGGTTCCGGTATCTGATACTGGAAAATGAAAAATGCTTGAGGGACTCGAGATTTCCCTAACAGTGCTGTTGAAGCTTCCATTCTTCTGGGATGTTGTAGATTCACACAGCAGTGCTGTTAAATCTTTCACTCTTTTAAGATATTGTAGATTCCCAAAACAGTGCTGCTGAAGCTTCCGTTCTTCTGGGATATTGTAGATTCACACAGCAGCGCTGTTGAATCTTCCACTCTTCTAGAATATTGAGCCCCGTAGATTGGTGTATAGGTAACAACTTTCGGAGGCTTTTGTTGCCTCCCTATTCAGGGCTGTCCGAGTAGAGTGCAATACAATTGCCTCCTATAAGCTCATACGAATTGAGGTATGAGGTAATCACACTGGCGTTTCTGAAGATTTCAGACTTGTTTATTACGAGGCCATGTAGATATCTATCAACAAACTGAAGGCAGCAATCCCTCCGCAACGCCACTACCTGTACCAATTGACAATTTGTCGTATCTCTTAAAAACTGATACGTAAAGTTTTTATTTATTTTCCTTGAACAACTTCGGTGAAAGTGACTAATTTTTTCTGTGCCACTTCCCGCTCCGATTTCACGACGGATAGCTTAAATCCGTGCCAGAATTTTTTAGAGTCTTCTGCAAAATTGCAAAAAACGACTATTAGCTTCGCCATGTCTGTCTGTCCGTCCGTCCGTCCGTTCGCACGGAACAAGTCGGTTCCCACTGGACCGATTTTAATGAAATTATTTTAGTATTTTCGAAAATTTGTCCAAAAAATTGAAGTTTCACTAAAATCCGACAAGAAGGATGGGTACTTTATATGACAACGTTTATAAACTTATGACAATATCTCGCTCGTTTCTTCTTATAATGAGATAAGTTTCGACAAATTTGTAGAGAAAATCGAAACGCGCGTTTTATATTCAATAACTTTTTTTTTTTCGAAAAACTGCTGTTTATGAGATAATGTGAATAAAAATTGTAGAGCCGTGCAGGCCACAGATATGGTGCAGGCGCATTGCATGCTGGATACGTAAGGCTATAAACAAACTCTCAGAATGTTTATCTGAGTATGTAACCAACTTGATGCACAAAATTTGTTTCAAAATAAGTTTTATTTCATGCCTCTACATGTTTCGAGCACATGTGCTCATCATCAGGAGGTCAAAATTGCATTACACAGCCTCCAATATCATCACACCTATAGGTGGCCGTCTCGTGCACGGATGAGCACATGTGCTCGAAACATGTAGAGGCATGAAATAAACTTATTGTAAAACATAAAAATTTTGTGCATCAAGTTGGTTAATTACTTACTTACTTACTTACTCCATGGTGCAGAGTCCTTCTTGAGAAGCTAACTGGTTTGCAGCTAGTCAAGAAATTCCCCGCATTTCATGGAACCCGAAGGTTCATTAC
>Ga0136643_10012244_pt1 | contig 12769 bp, 4 predicted proteins | sample TergutLab28metaG_FD_96883 | JGI IMG/M metagenome (GOLD analysis project Ga0136643, IMG submission 96883) | Labiotermes labralis P1 segment gut microbial communities from Petit-Saut dam, French Guiana - Lab288 P1 (version 3) (version 3) | ecosystem: Host-associated > Arthropoda: Insects >...
AGTAACATACGTCTTGTTCTCCTGAAGATGGGCATAATGATGCCCGAAACATGTTGAGAAATTGTTGAAAATAAACATCTAACTGTTGCATCTTGTTGGTTTTCTCTCTCACTTCACAATTTATGGAGCTTTTCCATTTACGTGATGGGTCAAAAATTTCGTCCCCCATACCCCTCCCCATCACCTAAATGGTGATGAATCCCAGTTTTTTGTTTTTAGAAAATGGGATCCCTACACCAGGAGGCAAGTGGTCAGCTTCCTGCCTCATCAGCTTCACACCCCCAGGGAAGGAAACCCTGCTAACCAATAAATAGGAAGAATGGTGAGTCCTGAATATGATCTAGACTTTTGGAGTAGAGAAAAATAAAAATCTCTTGCTCCTGCTGGCAAGCAAAATTCGCACCATTGGTCAGCTTCCACACGACATTATGAGTATAAACAAGACAGGAAGTGTACATATAATGCTACACTGCAGTGTATTCAGATCTCTGAATGAATTTTTGACTTGCTCATCCATCATGCGGAATGCATGGTTCATCTCGTGTAAAGCAATAACAAGTATTAACATCATCATTATATGCATATTCATCTAAATCACCTGGCATGCAAATCGGAAGTTATGTGCTGAACATTTGTAACAGTCTCGACAAGAAAAATTTGTTTCATATGAATTGCATGATATGATTCTCTCTGCAACTTAACTCTGAATCTTGTTATCATCCAGGAAGAATTCAGAGAGATATTAACATAAATGTACTTAGGTCTCTAAGTAAAGTACCCGATACTTTTGTCCTATTTTAACCAAACTTGAATTTTTTAGACAGCCCCCAGTATCAAATTATAGGAATATCCAACCAGTGGCAGCTGAATTGTTTCATGCAGATACCTGGACAGGCACAACGAAGGTAACAATCACCCATCATCATCATCATTATTCCCTTCTATAAATCCAATCACAGATACATTATCATGAGGATGTGGAAATGGTCACATAGCAAGCATTCCATAAATAAAATTAAACACAACATAGTTAAATTTAAATATCAAGTAATACAAAAGCAGCAAAAGTCATCAGTATTTATCTAAATACATTGACTTTTCCTAATCCTTGTCATAGGAATTATGAATTGTGGAGACAAATCAATAAAACTACCCAGACCTAAAAAACAAACACAAAACATGCGTAGTTATCTACTATAGTTAAAGAATTCCTCCTAGGTATAAAATAAATTAGAGTTAAGAAACCTTTTTAGGGCAAGATGAAAACCTTCCAAATCATTCAACAAACTTTTTAAGTTTGCTGGGAGGTGATTGAAAAATCTTTATTCCAGAACAATAAGCCCCCTTCTGAAATTCAGACAAATTGGAAGTGGTTGGATGAAGATTGGTGTTGTATCTAGCATTAAAGTGTTGAATCTCCATATTTCTTTTGTACAGATGTTTGTTACTCACTGTGTATAATGACACAGTATATTTGTATTTTGAACATAAAGGTAGTGATTTCATCTCTTTAAATAGACTTCTGCAGCAATTCCTAATTGCTGAATTTGTTATGATCCTGATAATTTTTTTTAATTCTGAATATTTAATGCTGGGTGGTGAATTGCCTGAAAAAATTATACTGTACGTTATAATGGATTGTATGTAAGAAAAATATACCATTCTCAAAGTTTCTTGGGGCAATATGGATTTAACTGATCTAATCACAAAACAAGCTGAATTCAATTCAACATTATTCCATCAATATGGTATTTCTAGGACAAAGTATCATTCATGATTAACCCCAAAAACTTTGTGTAAGTGGTGTTAGAGATGTGATGATTATTATAGCAAACATTATTGTTGTTATCAACAAAATTTCTTGTTCTGAATTCTAAGCCATGAGTTTTACTGAAGTTTCAAGATAATAGGTTAGTTTTAAACCATCTGTTTTTATCAAAAATATTTCAGTCATTACTATTTTAAGATTTGCATCATTATAATTGGTTACTATTTTACTTGTATCATCCGCATACAAGACGATATACCACCCTTAGTTGCTATTTTGGGCAAATCATTGATATACAGAAGAAGCAGTAAAGGGCCACAAATTGAGCCTTTTGGAATCCCACTTTTAACCTCTTATCAGTTGGAGTAACAGGCATTATCATGAGGAATTGTGTTATCAATAATTACTCTTTGCAATCTTTGAAACCTAGCATTGAGATATGCTGCTCTTCACAGCTTTGCAAAAGTGTAAATCTGGAAGCTACAGCACGATGCTGGATGACGTGTAAAATGCAGTATGGGTTAAAATCTTAAAAAATAGCATACTTTACATCATGACACTCACTGTGTGCCAATTTAAATTCTTACTTCTGAAAATCGTGTTGTTCACGGGATGATTGCAAGAAATACGGCAGTCAATGAAACCTACAAAATATCCTGACAAACTAAACACAACAGTGCTCCACACATGTGATTTGTAAGCCAGGTAATTTGGGCAAAAATACACATGTCTTATCTGCAGACGAAGGTATGAACAGAGTAAATATAATGGTTACTGTTATCTATATATCCTGAACATACATCACATCCTATTATTTATTCTCATTCTGTGGATCCTTACAGGATTACAAAATTCAACTGGGTTTGGGAATAGTCAATACTGTACATAAAAGTGACAAAAATATTTGCTTAAGAAGTCAAGAAGCGAAGTCAGTATAAAAGTGAACAACAATTTCAGTTACTAGACCTACTATGATGTGTGTGCATTTAACATAATATAAATTATTTTAATACAACAAATAACATAAAAATGCCAAATTAATAATTAATACAGTTCTTACTGTACAAAAAATAATTTACTACACCACTGTATAACAGATAAAGACTGATACATTCATGCAGTTATGTTACATATAAAACGAGATCTAAAATACAAATACAAAAACTAAATGTGTAGTTAAAGAATAAAATAAACAAAAATGTACAAATATATAATGTGCCAAACTTTCAAAAACTAATTTAGATAATATACAAATAAGTTTTCTTTTTAGTTCAAAATATTCATCTAAAGAATAAAAGGAATTTTCATATAAAAATTTCTGTAAAATCAATTTAAATTTACATACACTGTATCCACAAACAAGCACCGTTTCCATTCTGTGTATGTTGGTACAACAAACAGTAGTAAATGTGTGCAGAAAATGAATCAGAACATAATTCATTTTCACTACAGGCACTTAAATTATTTCAATTAGGAAAGTGCAAGCAAAGTGGTTAAATCAAGATACAAAACTCAGAACGCACTTCAGTCTTATGTTACAGGTACTGCTCCTCTCTTTTTAATTTTAAAATTATTTCAGAATCTTCAGGTTCATACCCTGTCAACGCACTACAAGTTACAGTATTGTCACTGAACCCAGAATTCACTTAACATGGTTTTCCTGGGAATGAATCAACCATATTATCCAGCAGTCACCTGTACTAATTTCTTATATACTGAGCCAAATTTGAGGAATTTCATTTAAACACATCTGAATTCATGGGACTGCCACATTCTATGACAGTGTTACACAGTACTTCGCCCATGAGTTACCATGGTCCACGTTAATTCATTAATGTTAAGAAATCCAAAGATTCTTCATGATGATGGTAAAAGCCCGCCAACAGACCATCTCAAAGACAGCTGATATCCCCATACCCTAGTTCCTTTAGAACCCTTTTAATATTAATCCATGCTTTATATCTTGGTTTTCCACATGCATCTCTCTACAGCTTTTACAGTGAAAATATATTGTCCTATTCACATTTCTTCTATACATGTTACATGTTGTATATAACCCCATATCTCAAATCCTTTAGTTTTACAACTGTAACAGCACTGCCATCTCAGGAAACATTGTGTAATTTTCCGTTTTCTCTGAGGTGGAAATTCAGAGTTTTCATTATTATTTAGGTAAACTTCAGATTTCAAAGGGGCAACTGCAAATGTGAGACACAATTAAAAGAGTGACAGACCAAATGGCCACCAGGTATCCATTACACTCTAGTCTAACAAAGCATGAATTAATGTGAAACAAGTTAAGGCTCAAGAATTAACCTCAAGACAGTTGCTTATAACACCAGCATGTGACAGTTGTAAATTATTTAATAAATTATCACATAAATCAAGACCAATAAATACTCTGTTCTATACTTTCACATTCCACAAATTTGCTGTATGGATTATGTAAATATGGCAGACAGTACAAATCTCCCCTTCAAAAGTAATTAGAACTTTTACCTAATATGTAAAATATTATAATTATTATTAGGTAATTTAATTATACTGTTTCAACTAGAGATTATATAATGCTGAATGAGAAGAGTAAGTGAAATAGTATGTAAGGACCTAAAACATGGTCACAGCCTATGTGAAGATACTACCCCAGCAGACATGTTTATTACCAACTAACTGCACAATTGGTTTTAAAGCTGCTACACATTTTCACTGCAAATTGCAGTCATTACATAAATATACAATATTATTAAAATCAAATTAAAATTATAACATAAGTGACTCATTAGAACGACATAAAAATGCAGCATCTAGACATCACTAAATGTTTCAATTACTACATTTTTTGCTTCACATGTGCTATAATTTAATTTTAATAATACTGTAGATTCATGCAATGCCACTAATATGTATTAATACTTAACCATTTATATTGGACAGCTCATAGAGAATAATGTACATTTCAACATCTGTAGCTCCCTGAGGACAGCCGTAGTTTGCAGCAGAAACATGTAGCAGCATTAAAACCATATTAGTTGGGAATGAACTTGTGTATAAGACAACTGCATGAAGAATGTACAGTATTAAAATTAAAAAATACTATCACAGTATTTACTTGGAGAGGGTGAGGAAAAAACAATTCAAGTCAGGACTCTCAGTAAATTGGCCAACATTAAAACTACGTACCTTCTGAACAAAAATCTGTACCTTACAACAAAATCACCAACCTGCTTAGTAGGAATCATTCACTAATAAATCACTGCAATGTCAACAAACATTCCTCTCAAAATCAGCCCTACTTTCATTGTAATTCAAGGACATCAGCCAATGACCATGACCACAAGTGTTTTTTTCATACCAAAATTTTTTTTTATGCTGACAATTTCATACTGCAACACTACAAACTACTGTCATATTTGGTACTTTGTATGATCCCTGTCTAGTCAAAAGTGTTGGCTGTGCATGCAAGTTTAAACTTGGAAACTTCCAATTACATCACACTGGTTACGCTATACGCTCAAATTTCCCTGTTCAGTCCAAAATTGTGCTCTGTAACACTTTCACCACCCCTGAAGACAAAAATGTCAGCTTTTGGTAGCAAATATTAATAGAGCTGTCTGAATTTGGACATCAATGCAGCACCTGAATATTACACAGAATAACTAGGCTTATTACCTTTTTACATTCATTTCTCACATTTCTCTTTGCTGTAGAATCTGTATAAACAAAAATGTCATCACAACATCAGTCTGCATATGTGGTGGATATGTATAGAACCCCTATGTTGTAAAAACTGGCTAACTACCACTTCGACCTAAAATGAGTTACCTGCAGTGAATCATACAACTAATGGTCCTCCATGATATGCAAAAAGATGACAACTCTATCTTCATGACTAACCAAGAAGGGTGGGAGATATACTTCTCAAAGTGTCTGTAATAGGTAAATTAGAGCCATTTTCTTGCTTCTCCTGTAAAATTTATGCTTTGTGGGTTGTCCCTTCTTTACAAAATAGGGGAGATATGATTAATAAAGACTGCATGATACTATTCCACCCATAACATTAACCATTTTACAGTTCTTTCACTCGGCCTCTATACCAGCACAAACCTACAAAGGATCTATTATATTCCATTCAGTGAAATTTCTCAACACACATAAGGACAGCCATCTCCATAAATCTAGCAGAGAACCTAGACACTAAATTACAAAAACAACAGGTAACACAGAGATATCTGTCTAAATGACATCACACATTGCTCTACACTAGGAGTGTTTCATATGATGGCAGGCAGCAGAGCAAACATTGACATTCCAACCTGCTGTGAGTGAAGGTACATTCATTTTAGTTCAATGTAGTACACTGAATGTTAAGTCTATTTCTCCACCATGCATGCCATGAAGGTACCAGTCCACACAATACAGTCTTGCTACATGATCCATGCTATATTTTGTTAACTACTGCTGTCATACATGGATGCATGTGCACCCGTTTCACTGCATTTCTTACTCATGATGCACATGCACACATGCATGCATGGACACACACATATGTTGTGCAAATTGTGCAAGTTGAGCCAATGATATTCTTGGAAATTTCTACAGTCCAACATCAATTTTTTCTAGGTTTTCCTCAGTGCCTCTTCTTAATATTTCTTACTCTCTAGAATGGAACCTATTGAACAAAACCTTTTCATATATTTGTATGCTGTTGTCCTATTTTGGAAAGGCACAACAGGACACTTTCTTTTTATAATGTGTAACAATACTTCTTGTTGCAACTACATTTAACATTTGTACCGTACATAAGTGTAAATAGTGACTGCACACACCTGACAACCTCTCTGACATGCAACAATGGAGCAAGCTGGTGATTGGGTTGGTGGGTAACATTAGGGATTGAACAGAATGTGACCAGCAACTACCCAAGAGTCCATCATGGCCACCATAAAATTCACTCTACTCCTCAACCTCTTTCATCAATTATTTTAGTCTCAGAATAAATCAAACATTAGATTCATCTATGGGATAGTGTCACTTGGTTGTGCTGCACTGCAGTATTTGCTTAATCTCAACTGTTTCTTCAGTTTTGGCATCTACCTTATGGAGAACAGTCTCCCTCAACCTTCAATGTAACCACTGCAACCTGCATGTGACATCACTGGTAACCATGGCAAGTGGGGTATAACTCACTCACTATCACATGGGTATATTATGTAAGGCAAAGTCCCCATAGAACTAGACCAATTATGTCAGTTATAGAATCACTGCTCCCACAATACCAGAAAACTAGCCAAAAACCTGTTGCCATAGATGAAGCAGCAGTAGTATAATCTTAAGGTGTGACATTCTCATTGTGTTCCATAATACGCAATAACAAGGACGTAATCTGTCGATACACAACTTTTATTGTAGCAACTCTGAAACAGCTATATGTTTTTGCTGTGTAAAGCGGCTATCATCAGTCCACATGTATCAGAAAATATAAAAAGAAAATTACATACCTGTAGTCATGTGACATTCACACATACATTAGGTAAGGATGAGATCTCAGCCATACATTTTATAATCATATGTGTGGCCACAGATATGTAATTTTCTTTTTATATTTTGTGATGACGGTTGCTTCACGTATGTAGCCAAAACATGCAGCTACTTTGGATATGCTAAAAGAAAAGCTGTGTGGTGACAGATTACATCCTTATTATTCAGCAAAAGTATAGACTTTGTAATCACTTCTTTCATGATATTTGTAATGTTCAAAAGTTTATTACACGTGCACTCATCCATGTGTGTTTATGTAGCACTGCTTCATCAAACTTTTATGGTTACTGCCTGGACTTCACCGATTTTTAGTACACAGGTACCTGATCCGGCACATACGTAACAGTAAATTACAGAAAAACTGTACATATATGCATGTGAAACACATCTATTCTGGACAGTAGTTGCATGATTAGGGAGACTACAAAATCTGATACAAAGGGCTAATATGCAGAAACAGTATTAAACAACACAAAATAGAGACAGAAAGGAGACAAGGTAATATAAAAAGTGAAATGGACATGACAGGTTGATTAGACCAAGGTAATCGGTAAGTACCAATTATTTAAGATGTAACATTGGGTTCTCTGTGAACTATGTACCCTTTCAAAATACAATTGCAAAAATGTCATCCCCACTCATCTCAAACAGTCAAATCCCTGATAAAAAAAAAGTTTGAAGTGTATAACTATTATGTAGTATTTTCACACATGAAGCATTATCAGAGACCCAAACTCTCTAAGCTTACAATTACGGATTTAATGTGTTGTGAGTAATGATCCCTTACCAAGCGAGCTGTAGTGCCACATCCTTGAAAAACCTTGCAGTCTCATCATCAGTGCAAACTAACTACTCCATAACCCTCTAGATGAACACCATTAAGTTTAAGCAAGAACTATAGAATAATCATTTCACACTGGAGAAAGCAAGATCACCAAAAAATAAAAAACACAGCCCACTTGGTGACCACCAAAAAAAGGATAAACATCGGCATCAAATGTTGTAAACGTCTTAAATCATCTACAAGCACAAAATTATCAGTATCACTAAATTATCTAACGTGTGAATGATCTCACAAATTCCAAATGGCCTCACTTTTACTTCACGCACGAAAGCCTTTTTTTTTTTTTTAACAAGCAGCCAAATACAGAGATTCTGTATTTCCAGCCCAAATTCAGTTGCCATATCACAAAACCAACACGTACGTTTTGACGTTAAATTCAATAATTCCCTTCAGAAAACAATGAACAAAATAAATTATTACATTATGCGTAGCAAATTCTTTGATAATCCTATTAGTGGTACACCCATATAGGGGCAAAAAAAAATGCACTAAAACGCGTATGATTAGATATATTTCAATTCTACATTTTCACACTGTACGTCCCATTTACAGTTCGAAGCACACAAACGAAATAAAATTGCTCGTTATGACTCAACCTTTTGTAAGCAACAAACACAACAATTAATATTTAATACAGCCAGCATACATAGGACGCGATTAATTAATCCCTGCAGACAACACGAAATTCCAAACAAACCCCCAGTCCGCTGAATAAGATTATAAAAATGATTACTGCAGCATTTACTGCGCTGTTTGGAACTGATAAAACAAAACAATACACTCACGAACAAAGACGAACTCTGTACCTTCCTACTGATCTTCAAAATAATAATTTGGACTTAAAATATAAAAGGTTTTTATTTACATGGAACCATTTGTGGCTAAACAAGTGAAATGGCAAACTGGTCGATAGACGTTTACATACCCTTTCTCAATATTCTTAGCAGACGTCGGCCCATTGTACTAGCTGCCATTAGTGGCAGCACCACAGCTGTTTACCGCTAGGAATGATGGGAACTCGGTAACGTAAAGGAAATATACTACACTTTCCGGCACCATTTAATTGTGGCTCTCAAAGATGTGTTTCACTTTAAACTTATACTTCAAGAATATGGTCAATGTACATGAATTTAACATATCTGTACATCACTATTCGAGCAAACTATGTAGTCTTTCTTCTATCAGGATTCAATATGTAAATAAAACTATTTCTAGCATTCAGAAAGTGCGTTGTCTTCACACTAATGAAACCGGAAACAGCTGAAGGCCTTCACTCCCGCGAATCCTGCAATCATATCCTAAATGCGTGAAGTGTGAAACAAGGTCATAGTTCGACACGTTATGAAAATACGGCTTTTAATAAAATGCCATTCTGACGGATCAGTTCTTTTACTGCTAGTAACCACAGCAGCTATCCATCTAAAATATAATACTTTTGTTGTGTCAGTTTCATCATCTACGTACTGCGCCTGTGTAAGAAAGAATTGCACCGAATCTTTGCGTTTACTCGGTACAAGCAGACAAGCCTTTACATTGCGAGCAATTACATAAGTGTATGGCTTTAATGCACTCATAAGTCAGTCACTCCATTACTACCAACATGTAGAATAAAATGATTCGTAACATCACCGATCACCTTACCTGCCTCTGTACCGTAGTCGACCAGCCGCAGGCTAACAACAATAGACTAGTGTTCAGTTCTGGTAACTAGAGACTTGGAAGGCATTTAAAGGAATGCGGTCAAATGGGGTGGGTATTTGTCTGGCGAGGGTATATGACTCAGCAACTACTACTAAGATTATACTACTACTACTTGTGCAACAGCATTGCTCACTTACATTAGGGTGCTGGCTCCTAATGTTCTAGCGGCCGATGTATTTGGAACTGTTATTTTTCACTGACATTTCGCGCCACAAAACAGGTACTACTCTGCTCCTCCCTTTCCCTTCGTCTTTCACCACCTCTAAACCCAAAAAGTTTCAAGATAAGGGAGCTGAACTGTGCATGCATGTATGCACGAATACCCGATGCAACAAACATGTCTTGAAAGAACCGCATCCACAACTTCAGTACAAGAAGAAAGCATGCAAAGCCACAGCGTTGGTTTATCATGACGATAATAACTGGTGCCAAAACTGGACGCTGAAACGGCTGCAATGAAATAAATTAATTTCACGTAGAGCTCGTGTACCTTCTTTCCTAATGCAAACCTCCAGTTTTGTAAATCTCATTGTCTCATTGCTTATTTAATAACATTGTCACATCAATTCACATAGAGTTTAATGGTAGGATTACTGGTGGACAACACGTTATCAGATACGGAAGAGAGCAATTGTCGCTGCTGTACGAGCCCCGGCGTTGGCCTGAATGGACTGAGTGAAAACATTCTGCATAGTAGTTTCTCTGATGTATTCCAACGGGGCATGTCCCAAATAGGCCCATACAAGCGTTCAGAGATTGAGCCACTTAACTCGGTTAACGTCTTCCGCAAAAAAAAAAGAGCCATGTAAATTCATCTGTATTATTGTATCTTATATGCCGTATTATATATAAGATAAAGTTGTGTTTAGACTGTGATTCTGCATCCTTCTTCTCTTAGATATGTATATTTAATACACAACATGGATGTCTTGTCTAAAAATAAAATATAGGTGTCTAAAATTCTTACCTGATATATCATGGGCATTTAAAATAAAGTCCCGCTCTCCTATTGTCCTTGTGTATACATTTTAGTTAAGATAAATGGAGACATTGGCGTCCGCTCTTTGTTATTTGTAGTTTTCTTGCTACATTTCATGAGAATTTCATCGCTCCTAAGTCCTGAATCACGCATTCATCAACATTGCGCGCATCCATTCTTCACACGAAAGGTCATTACAGAATTAAATAATTTAAAATTGGTTTAATTCATCACATTACTGCTGTCTTAGAGACATTACAACAAAAAACAAAACTCACTTTTTTCTTCAGCTGTCACTTGGAAGGATGGTAAAATGGTTCACTATTTTTCGCGTCAAAAACCGTTCCCTCACTTTTCAGCCGGGGAACAATGGCAGTGTTCAAAAACATTAGATGTGAGTGAGTTTTACAAGAATGTACAATAGCAGTAAACGACGGTACTTATCTCCCATTCCGGGCACTTGGACTGCAACACCAATAATCTGCGTTGAAAACAGTCACATTCTTAGAATTTTTAGCACGAATATTCAGTACCGAACAGTATTATTATAATATCGTTCCCATCTTCCTTCAATTTTTTAAATGGAGATTTACATCCAAATATTACTACAATGCCAATCGTTCCATTCGAAGAAACTCAATAGCACGTGAAAACGACACAATAAATACGAAACACAAAATAATCTCAATAATACACTAATCATGATTTGGGATTTTCACCGAATGATTGTTGAAGAACCTGGTCTTCTGGGTTGTTGCACCGTCTGGTTGGGTAATTTATTTCCAGCGTTTTGAAGAAACCTACTGCCTTCCTGTTCAGGGTTGAGTCAATTCACTTACTCATAGCGCTGAAGATGAACGCGGTACATTCCTTCGAAACGCCGGGAACAAATCACCCATCCACACGGTGCAGCAACCCAGAAGGCCTGGTTCCTCAATACGTAAACCCTGAAGGGTCGAAACACGTAGTGCATTACAGAAACAATTTTGTTGTTGTTGTGAAAAGTAGTTGTGCTGACCAGATTTCTTTACTATTTAGTTTATGAAACACAATTGGATGTCTTCTTTCAATATTATACCGGCAGTTATTGTTCACAATATTTCTATATGGACAAGTCATTCAAAGAAAGCACGTCGTTTGTCAGTGAAACAATTATACTTACTCCAGCTCCATGCAGTCTTTCTCTTAACGTGGAACTCAGTACTGCAGAGCGGGGACTGTCATCGGTTACTGATGTCGTCCGCTCCAAGACGCGCTAGTCGGCGTTCATGAGGGGCTTGCGGAACTGGGTAGTGCAAAGCGGGCGGAATCATCGGTCGCTATGCAGTAATGCACTTACTAGCGGGTTCCGCGTTCAGCTGGGCACTGTTTAATACACGCTATAAATACATCTAAACACTTAACTTCACATATTCTGGCGCCATGGCTGGAATATTTATCTTGAGCGGCAGCGCATGTCCTTGATAACAAAACTTGGTAGATAAGGGATGCCATGACATAATCAGGAAGGCAGGTGGGTAGTTAATATCTGCAGGCAAGAAATTTGTACCGCAGAATAGCTGGAACTCAGGAGTGAAAAATCAACAAATTATTTAGGTAATTCGAATATGAATGTTCCGGGGGGAGGGGGGGGGCATCTGACGGGTTTGGCGTCCTTGCTGAAGACCTTTATTCGTTTATACTTTTAGGCCGTTCGGAACGTGATGGCACACGGTGACGCACGGGAGGGGAAGTTAAGAGGAAAGATGCGAATGGAGTGGGTAGCCAGCAGCCTTGCACTGCACGTCGGAACATGGTCTATCCATGGTCTATCCGCTGATCCGCACTCCACGACTGCCAGTAGTCGACTGAACTGATCTTGCTACACCCCCCCCTCCCCCCCCACCTCTCCTCTGCCCTCTTCCTCGCCGCCACTCTCTGCGGGTTCTTACTTTCCCAG
>Ga0136643_10012245_pt1 | contig 12768 bp, 6 predicted proteins | sample TergutLab28metaG_FD_96883 | JGI IMG/M metagenome (GOLD analysis project Ga0136643, IMG submission 96883) | Labiotermes labralis P1 segment gut microbial communities from Petit-Saut dam, French Guiana - Lab288 P1 (version 3) (version 3) | ecosystem: Host-associated > Arthropoda: Insects >...
GAAGAAAAACCGTTGAGGGGGGGGGGGGGGTGTTGTACAAGGCAGTTAACGAAGCTACGCCTTATTATTCATCAAATGTTGTCACGTGCCATTGGAAAGGGAAAGGGGAGCGAGGTTTAGTTCGACTGCTCACACTATTACCTCTGTTTTCTGTTCCGTAATTACTGTCTGCTGAAGTTGACTGCTCGTCATGCTTGCTGAGTAGCAATATTATGTCAAGCAAAAGGGGAGCAATTGTTTGTTGTAATGAAACATGTTCTAGCTGAGTAGCACATAATTTTAATTAGGCATTTGAATATCTCGTAGGGCAACTAAGCACAGTGAACTTATTGTACAGAGGCTATTTAGTGTGTTGACACTCTGGAATACCCACACTTAAGCTGTAAAATATAGTAACTCATGCAAAATGAAAATTCGCCTTTATACATAACGTTCTTTTGTCGCCTTAAAGGGAATACGACGAATTTAGTATGCGAATTTCAGTAAACCTCGTTTGGCAAGAAAGGACATTGGTTTTGTTCTCTAGTTTTTTTATTTCCCGGGTACTTTAAAAGGGCTAATTTAAATATACTATGACTCTAAATGTAAGAAATTTTGAGCAGATTAGACAGGGAAATCGTATTTTTAATTTTTTTTGTAATATTGAAGCAACAACGAAGGAGACAGATTAACATAAACCAATCTTCACCCACCTAATGTATTGGTCACCGAATTTTAAATGAGAAAAGCGCTACGTTTGGTATGGATGCGGTAGAGAGAAGAAGGTTGTAGAACTTCCGGTCGGAGTACCACTGAATGAGGGCCACTTCGGACAGGTACCGTAAGAGACGACGATGTTCAAATGAATCTTAAAGCAACAGGTTATAAGGATGTAACGGAAGCGTAATATCTCTGGAAAGAGTTCCGTGGAGGGCTCATGCGAACAGTTAGGAAATATTGATAGTCGCTTTGATGGTCATGGAATGGAGTCACAGACCGCATTATTGGACTCAAACCTGAGCCAGATAAAGCCACTCCAGACACTCAGACCCTATTGACTTTATATCCATTTTGACACTTTCAAAGATCGACGTTCGCCTAAATTACAGGCCCATATAAAACCCGTTTCTCTTTGCCATCTAATTAAAACTTCATACACATGATGAAGGTCAGATGGATGTAGCTTCATCATCATCATCATCATTGGCACAACAGCCCCTTGCAGCATTCCTCCAATTTCCCTCCCCCAACTTCCTGGCATCTTCCATCACACCATCTTCCATCACACCGTCTTCTATCACACCGTCTTCCCATCTTAGTTTCCGCCTGCCCCTCTGTCTTCTTCCTTCTACCACTGCAACGAGAACTCTTCCTGTAGGACTCTGTTCCTCCATACGAATAACATGTCCTGCCCATTTTAATCGATTAATTTTAACGTATGTTACTATATCACTTTCCTTGTACAATATATATAACTCATGTATTTTATTCTCCATTCTCCGTTGTCATTTGTAGGTCCAAAAATAGCTCTCAAAATTTTCCTTTCAAAAACTCCTAAAATAGCTTCGTCAGATTTTGATAATACCCATGTTTCAGAACCATATGCCGGCACTGGTCTGATCAAGGTCTTATATAATTTTATTTTATTTTTTATGGATAAAAATTGAGACCTAAATGGATGTAGCTTATAGAGGAATAATGAATATTTTTGTCGAAATAGTACGAAACTTGTAAATTCATTACGTATCAAAACTCGGAAACTTAGCGTTGCATAACGTGGTACATAGTGTTACCACCACGTTTGAAAGGTTACTATCTATCCTTGTATATTGTTTACGATGTTTCCGTCTTCTTGGCAGTTTTATTACCATTCAGTATTTATTAGCCCAATGCTCTTTTTCATGTTGGATAAATTCTTATGTGTTGTCGAAGGCTGTGCTAAACCCAGTAGCAGGCTACGAAAAAAAAAAAGTAGCAAACAATCAGGGGGTTTTATTACTCCATAAAACTATTAACTGTCGCGTGTTTGTGTGAAGCAGGAAAGCTATAAACTGTATGGCTCTGAGTTAGAGCAAACCACTTAAAACTTTGGGTGAATATAGACTTACGTTCAGTGCCTGTTGTAAAATACTTGACTTGCGTTTCTGGGAATACATTTGTCGCATCTTTATCATCACGTCCCTCCAGAAGAGATAACTCTATGCTGATCTCTAGGAAGCTAGAACTTTTGAACTTGCCAAATTAAATGTTATGGAGCCATGTTATTTTACAACACATTTTATTTTTGACTTTAATTTAAGATGTTGTTGAGTTGTATTTATATAGGTCTTGTATTACGAAGTAATTGTTTTCAACAAAACCGGTACAGTATTTCATACTCTGTACATAAAAGCCTTGGTAACTTTGTGTAGTTGTTGAGTAGTGGGTGAATAAACGGGATTCCTTTTCTGACAGGAGCGGAGATTTCTTTCTTAGCCAGAACATCCAAATGGACTCTGAAATCCACCGATATCTTCTTCAATGAATGTCGGGGGCGCTCTGCCAGGAGGTAAAGCGGTCGGAGTATTAAGCAAGTGACTCAAATCCAACAATTTGTACGGAGGTGTGCCCACACTTCATGTGGTCTCAAGGCGCGGTGCTCATTTAAGCACCCAGACGACGTTGCCTTTACCTGCTGGAGTGCAGTTTGATGTAATATGACTCATGCATACAATAAAGGCTGAAAATGGTTTAATCCAATATACTAAGCAGGTCATACAGCGTTAAGCTCTGGACGTGTGTTTCGGAGATTTTCTATTCCGAGTTTCGGTAAATTTTCGGACTATACTTACAGATTCTGTTTGTGTTTTTCCTCAGTCTGTCTGGGGCAATTCCCAGAGCATATACTTGAAACAGGCCACGGTACCACACATATCACTAGATGTTCTTTGTTAATGTTCGCAGTATAACCTCTGGACCTGAAACAGCATGGTTAAGTAATCTGAAAGTCAGCTAGCACTTAACACAGTAAATACACTACTTGGTAGCATTCTTAGGTGAGGTACAGTTTGAGGGTTAGATGTGGACATAACTGGCTCAGGATCGTGTGTAGTGGCGGTTCATGACGTGAGCCATTTTACTTCTGTACTCAGAGTGTTAGTTATTCAGTAATGGTTCAATTTTAACACAGAAAATTTACGTTACTTATCAAATCCATGTACACAACCACAAAAAAATATTACTTCGCAATATACTAGACGCGAGTAAGAAATTAACATTTTGTCATTTTTATAACATGTTTTAATAGAGCAGTTACAATCCTCAACTTTCCACTCCTTCTTCAGGCGCTGAACCTCCTTTAATTGGAGGTTTTGGCCTTCTCAACGACATCCTTCCACTTTGCTCTATCCTGGACACAGGTTAACCAATTTTTTATCTTCATTTGACCAAGGTGCTCTATGATGTCCTCCCATCTATATTTGTGTCTTCCTCTTGATCTCGTGGTTAAGGGATTCCATTTAAATATCTTCTTAGTTGCCCTGGCTTCAGGCATTTTTTGTATATGGCCGAACCAGCTTAGTCTCTGGGCTTTGATGTAGTTGATTATATTTTCGTGCTTTATCAGTCTGTCCAATTCTTCATTGTTTTTAATCCTCCATGTTTGATTTTCTTTCGTAGGCCTAAATATTCCTCCTAAGATTTTCCTCTCAAAGACTAGCAGTTCTTGAATTATATTTTCTTTCAGCACCTATGTTTCTGATGCATAGGTCACTATTGGTCTTATTACTGTTCTATATAATTTTAATTTCGAACCTTTTTCAGCTTTCCACTAGTCACAAAATATTCATATAGAAAATCGCCTTTTAAATCGAAATGAGTTTTAGAGATACAAATATTGTAAAATCTTACATAGTTTTTAAAATCAGTGTCGATTTTATTGTTACTCGGAAACGTCACGGCAAAGTTCTTACAAATAATTTTGTTGTATAATTTATTGCAGTTATTTTCGAGTTTACAACCTGGAAAATGGTGACAACAAAATATGCTGAAGAGTGTTTATACTTTTATCATAAGAAATAAATTGGTTAACTAGCAAGCTGTGGGTCTGTTATACACTATCACATCTAAGATAGAATGTTCCACAATTAGGTAAATACGAGTGTCGTTCCTTTAAATAGTGCGATATAATTTGGAATTATTTGTACAATGAAAGAATGAAACTGTTTTAAATTCTGTACTTAATTTTCCGGACGAGACATTATTTTCAAAATGTCATATTAAAAGAACACGGCGGTTGCTTGTTTGACAAAGAATGAGAGAGGAAATATTAGCGTTTAAGAAAGGTTTCCTCACTTCAACGCACATTCCTTAGAGCAGTTATCTGTTCAAATAATCAACATTCTCCTTTCTTTTATGGCTTCAAAGATACGCAGTCCTACTTAACATGCAAATTGTTACGTATAATCTTCATAATCATCGTTCCTTTAGGCCATATAATTTGGTCTCCTCCTTTCTGATGTAAGTTTAATACATTTTTATCTCTCAGGCATTTCTGGAAGGCATCATAAACGATTTTATATGAACGGTTTTCTTGTTGTTGTACAAAGGCCAGACATGTATTCGTCGTGGGTGTTCCACATGTTAGTCTTGCTATACAAAAAAATTTGTAGAATTTATAGGCCTATTGCAAGACTAATTTTATTGTCCCGATTGCTTCATTTTGAAGAAATACATCAAAATGTGTATAAAGAAAAATTATTTTAGCCCATTAGCTGAAAACTTAGGAAATGGTATAGTCTGCTTAATAATAATAATAATAATAATAACTAGGACACGGGCTGGACACGCGAAGAATCGAGGTTCGACTCCGGCACCAATTATAATTTTCTCTTCTTTTCTAGACTATCTGGTCCGGCTTTGTGGTCACCTGAATTCCTACTCAAACGGAACCTCGGAATCTCCGTGGGTGTAAATCTTAACGCGGCGTGAATGTGGCCCCTTATCTCCATCTTGTTTCGAAGTTAAGAACGAGGAGAGCTGTGATCCACTCCTCCATACGCCTATATGACCTGTACAGGGACAATTCAATTTCTGTTGAAACTTTATAACCTGGTTCTCAAATTCGCAAAGTGTTTGCTGGAAGTTTATAAAAATTTCAGCGCAAGTGCAGTTTTAGAAATGTACGTGTTACACCCTTTCATTAGTTACATACTTGCTTCTTGAAAAAATATATTGTACCTGCAGTTTATTTGAAAATTTCCAACAATTTTTGAGAGTTTCTGGTGTTCTACTGTACTAGTCACCTTTTAAACAAAATGTGTAATATTTTTATGACAAACCGCAAGGCTTACAACATCGATAATAGTGCCAGTGTAATCAACTTGCTATTCTGAAAACTTGTCTTCGACTGACCCATCTTAGTATTAGATTTCCATATTCTTCTCACACTTCTAAACTGGCGCTTTCCAATATGTTTCCGATAACAATCATTGATACCCGAAATTTTCAGCTTCCCAAGCTATCGCAGCCTATTCGAGTGCATTATTTCACTAACTTAACTAACCAACCAAACAATCAAAAAGCCAACTAACCAACCAACCAACCAACCAACCAACCAAAGAACCAACCAGTCCAGCAACCCACAAACCTACTGCCTAACTAACTAAAAAACAAGCTAACCAACCAACCAACAAATTCAATCACTCACTCATTCACTCATACACTAACGAACTAACTAGCTAACTCTCTCACTCACTCTCTCACTCACTACCTATCTAAATGACCAAATAAAAAAACAAACTAACTACACAGAGCACGATCCTTTTTGAGAAACTAACAAGTTCTCAGTCAAGAAATTCCCGGATTTTATGGAACCCGAAGCTTCGTTACCGCATTCATAAGTGCCCGCTACCTGTCTGTATCCAGAGTCAGATCAGTTCAGTCCATGTCTCCCCATCCGACGTCTTAATTAAAGATTTTTCATATTATCCTTTTATCTATGCCGAGGTGTTCGGAGTGATTTCTTTCCTTCAGGTCTCCCAACAAAAACTCTGTATGCACCTCTCCTGTCTCCCATATGTGCCATGTGCCTCGCCCATCTCATTCTTCTCGATTTGATCACCTGAATAATATTTGGTGAGGAGTACAGGCCATGTAGCTTCTCATTATGTAGTCTTCTCCACTCCTCCATAAACGCCTCCTTTTTAGACCCAAATATTTTCCTCAGCATCCTTTTCTGGAACACCTTCAGTCCATGAGCCTCCTTCAATATGAGAGACCAAGTGTCCCACCCATACAAAAGAAAGTCGAAACTTTAGTCCAGTATGCCTTAATCTTTATTTTGTTAGATAGCAAACTGGAAGAGAGAAGATTCTGCACCGCATGATAGCAATCAGTTTGCTAAAGTTGTGCACAATTTCAGAATTCGAGAAACGCCATGTTTGTTTGCCTGACGCCTTATTTCATACTCCACTTTCTTCATTTGCTTTGGCGTTTTGATAACATCACTCGGTTAATTGCGGCACTGACGAAATGGCAAGCCGCATCCAGAGAATTGAAGAATCAACAAACAAGATTATTAAGTCGTAATAATTAATGTATCTTACGAATGTTACATTTCCTCCTCCTCGTTCATATGGGTGGGTTGAAATTTTACATACAGAACCATAGGAACAAGTGAAGCTTGCACGCTGATGGGTAGCCAAAACCACAGCAAGACCACAGAGGATACTGATCTACAATTTGCTACAGACCACAGAGGATACTGATCTACATTTTGCTACAGACCACAGAGGATACTGATCTACATTTTGCTATTTTTTATCGTTTGCTGGTTTAAAATAAGCGACACCTACACATTAAGAAATTCCTCATTATGTGTGTACAATATTAGCAACAAATTTTGTGATAATATATTTTAGCTTTTTATATTATTCAGTTGTATTTCAAAGCAGAGCCATAGTTAAACAATGTTTTTCGTCCCTACCTGTTTTAGCAATCTCACCAGGACTGATATATTAATTGGAATCCATGTTATAAGCCTCACCTCTTCTTCGTAAGTTGGAAGTTTAAGCATGTTGTTGAAAGTCGTTTAAAATATCCAGCAGTATAGAGTTTCGCTTGTTTGCGACTTCTGAGTTAACAATTTTACATTAGCTGAGATGTCGGATTTCCGCAGGGTTTGCTTAGAATTGTTAATTGTCGCGATCCAGTACTTTAGTTTCGAGCATCTCCAAGTCTTGGAAAGTCAGTTATCTTACTTCAGATGTATAAAACATTATTATTAAAAATCTTTAGCTTTGTTGTAAAAAAATGTTCGGAATACAACTTCCTCATTTATTTGACTACATTTCACTACATTTGGCTTCTCATGCCGGGGACCCGGTTCCGATCCCAGTGCGGTCTAATCGTGTGCAGACAGCGCCAACATACACAGAAATAGGCCCGTTATTTAAAGACACTGTGAACTGCTAAGGTTATAGCCGCTATCGCAGGTGGGATATGAACGAGTTTTAAGTATGGAACATTGGTGGAGTGATGCAGAGAAAATCAGAAGTACTCGGAGAAGAACTTACTCCAGCCTTTTTCTTTTTTAATGAGCCATCCCCGTTGTGTGTATATAAACAATAGGTGTGGGTATCAGTTAATAACACAACAATATCTAAAAAAGATGTTTAATACAGGATGAAGTAAACTTCATGTTTCGGCCTAATGTGGCCATCATCAGGTTTACATCCGAAAGTATACTTTTTTAGATATTGTTGTGTTATTAACTGATACCCACACCTATTGTTTACTCCAGCCTGACTTTCTCCAACAGAAATCGCACATGGAGGGGGTTGGAATTGAGATTGGGCCTGCGTAATGCGACTGAATTTTCTTCGTGAACTTCGAATTTTCCCGGCCAGGACCATTCCAGTTTTTCTTCACGATTATACTAATTCATTATCTTATACTTATGAACTGTATGGTCTAGACACTGACAGTGTCGATAGGCTCACATCTGACAGGACACCACAGTCCATACAGGCCTGCAGTTTACCGACAAATATGAAATTTAAAATGATACATCTCACACTACATTCTAACACGGGTTACGTGTCAGGCCTTAAAGACGAATATAGCATATGACGCCGTAGATTTGGGCGTTCTTAGTGCTGACAGATCGGAGAGAGTCGGGAACAAATATGCCTTAACAATTTTGTGTTCGGTGTAGTACTGGATTAGAGGCTGCGCCTTCCTTGTTGTTGCTGTCTGATTCCATTATTGTTAAATTACGTGGTAAAAATTGGGCTTATTTCACTTGTTATGCTGCTTGTTATTGCTGTTACTTTGCTTAGATTACTTTTTAACTCTTTAGATTAGGTCATGTAGCCAGTAACTAGCGACTTTTAAAATCTGTAGTTTACTGAAAGCGAAGCAATGTTCAGTATGTGTTACGTCATTCCATGGGTAGTTTGCCGTACATCGTGTTAATCTCTCGTGATCCCAATTTATAATTAGGTAATGCGGAATTTAGTGGAATTTTAAGCGCGTTATTCAACCACGCCCTCATTTACTAAGATTATAAGCTTCGGAGAGAGATTAATAAAATAAGAGAATGAAACAATCGTGGAATGATACTGTCAGGGGAAAACCGACACGCTCTGAGAGAAACCTGTACCAGTACTAATTTGTTCAGATCAAATTTCGTACAGAATAGGCTCATAATGAACCCGGGCCACTACCAAGAGAAGTCGACGACTAACTATATGAGCTATGACAGATAAAACAGAAAATAAAAAATCCAAATTTTTACGAACTACTGAAAAATATACGCTGTAATGGGGAGAAAAATTATGTTCCCTTCGTATTAATTTTCGATTTTCTGTACGTGTAAATATTCCAAAGTTTTCTTTGATTATTGTAACTGTTACTGGTGAAAATGCGGACCGGGATACCTCAGTCGGTATAGCGATTCGCTACACGCTGGACGGTCCAGGGATCGAATCCCGGTGGGGGGTGAGATTTTCCGCACCCGTCCAGACCAGCCTTGGGGTCCACCCAGCCTCCTATATAATGGGTACTGGGACTTTCCCGGGGGTAAAGAGGCCGGAACGTAGCCTTAGTGGCCTGTTCTAGGGTGAACTTTGTTATTGGTAGAAATATTATGTAATGCCAGTGGTGGGCTGTTGTGAATTATTTGTTTCCAGAAAATGCTAGTAATTGCATGACTAACTTAAGAGTTATTGTTTTCTCGAGAAAGGCCCTCCATGCAGTTTCTTAATTAGTTCCCCATGTAAAGTCATTCTAACTCTTAGTGAGACACGCTAGCAAACATTTCTGTTTCCTTTGAAATGTTTTTGCCACGTACTGACAAAAAAAAATGTTGCTTCTCTTCTCTAACTTTAGGAAGTTAGGCCTATGCTAGCTAGATTGTATTTGTACGGTAATGTTTTAGTTTGGAAGGACAGAGAGAGTTTAATGCTATTAGCAGCTTTAACGACAACCCTCACTGTACCATGATACTTTGCAAGCTCTGGACTAGGAAGCTGATATCGTGTGATAAACACTACATAACTTCTCCCAAACAGTGCTGGAATTAAACAGCAACATGAACATTGCACTATCAGTTCCGACAACCTCCCCTCTCTGCTCCACAGTACGCTAAAACAGCCAAGACTTAATCCCTTCCAACTAGAGAGCAGCGGAAATGCCCCTGTTTATATATTGGTCACATTCAGTGTAAGGCTTTAATCCTATCGAATGAGAGCGCCGGGGAACTGCAGTCACGCTTAGCGTTTCTGCAAATGAAGAGGCTAACAGCCCTCATTATTATAATTAGGGGAGCCCAGATCTATGACTTTAATTGGTAAGGTGAGCTTGGGAATCTGGAGGATATGCTACGTTATGTGGGAGTTGCAGTTGGCTGGGCGGATCGAGGACACGTGCGAGTGCATGCAGAATTTCTTCTGGAGATCCTTCTAGGAAAACGTCCAGTTGGAAAACTGGGGAAGAGAGGGATTTTAAAAATTTCGATTTTTTGGTTCGGTGGTGGATGGAATTGATTGGGGATCGGGTCAAATGGAGGACTTTCTTAATAATTGTACATTCTAGACAAGACGAATAGAAGCGAAATGTGAATCGTGTTCTGATGTTGGCCTGCTTGCGACAAGTCTTATGCCTGTTAATATTTGTATGTTATTAATCTATTAAAAATCGAAAAACGACATAACTTTGCTGTCAGGAAGAACACTGGTTTATACGTACCGCTTTTGTAGAAGATTATAAAAGGTTCCTGTAAATATAATTGGCCTCATGATTCACACCAGAGTGTAAGAAATTAAGTCAGAATGTTAAAAAAGGTAAAGGTAAAGTGATCCCGTTACAGGCCCGATGTGGCCCAGAGGGTGGTTAGTGGTATAGCTCTACTCTTCCATGACCGCGGCACTAGAAGGGGGTGAGTGGTCAGCAACACGCCCCGGCCGCACTTTACCTCCGGGAAAGATCCGGTACCCATTTTACAGGAGGCTGTGTGGGCCCCAGGGCCGGTCTGGACGGACGGAAAATCTCATCCCCACCGGGATTCGATCCTGGACCTTCCAGCCCGTAGTCAGTCGCTATACCGACTGAGCTACCCGGCCCACATGTCAGAATGTTAGTTAAACTTAAATGACGTCGGGGTTATACATCTTGATATGTTACTTGTGTTCTAACAAGAGCATAAATTCGTTAGAATGGGAAAGAATTATCATTTTCAAAAGAAAGCTCGGGATTATTTATTTCTTATCCTGTTCAGATCAGTCCCTAGACCCGTTTGTCTTTGTTGTGTACTGTAACCTCGGACGGTAAAGCATCCGTATCATGCTGCTTTTACATTTGTCTTCTTGTGTAGAATTCTAGAATAAAATTCCACCTTATAGTGCAGTTATAAATTCACGAATGAAGTGTGTAAATGTTTTGTCGAAAGATTAGGCCGGACAAACTTTAAGTTACTTGTGGACGGTAAGGAAATTTTTGTTAGATGTTCTAGGCTTCGTACTTATTTAGTCCAAATGCTGATAATGACTTAAATTCGACGTTCTAATGAATTAAGCTCTTAAGACTTTTACCCGTGAAGATTCTTGATATTAAATTTCGAATCCCTTACAGGCACTAAACTGTTAATGCGTGCCAAAAACGTTGAGAATAAATATCTAGTGAGGTTATTACTAAAATAAGTGAAAATCAGACACATTTTTAATAGTTCGATGGTTGTTTGACCAGCATCTTCCTCATGAAATAAAGTGAAATGCCAGCTTGATGCAAAAAGGTAATTTTATTGATGTATTCTTAGCTCGACATGTTTCGGGTACATACGCCCATCATCAGGAGCATTAGATTTTGAGTTGCAGCATATGGTTTTATGTAGCGAGTTTGTGGATGGATGGTGCAGTGCGACGGCTCCATCCGCACCGCATGGCGAAAATCAATGATATGAACACTAAATTTAAGGTATTCTAACACACTTCAAGTCATAATTTAAAAATAGTTTGCTATTGAAATGGTTAGACCCAAATATAGAACGAAATGACATTTTCAGTCTTCACAAATACTGTGCAGCATTTTTTTATGTTAATACTAGCGGGTTGTCTCCGCCATGTCTACTGACAGTATTTGAATACTGCTGTCCAGGTTTCTATGCTTTCATCTTTCTCTGGAATTTCTGCTCTTCAAAATCCCTGACGATGTTGTGTGTCTGCTTTTACTACTACAACCCCGCATCCAAACCCTATTCAACCCTTTAGACCAACCCTTCCTGTCTCCTCTTATCGCATATACTCGCTAAATTACACCACCCATGTGATCATTTGCGAGACATATCTATATGCGATGTATCGATCACATAAACGAGCTATCGCTTCCGAATCAAATGACCCATTAGGTTTTACTAGGGTCATTTTCTATACTCATAACATTGCCGGAGTTCCCATTTTAGAGCCACCCAGCCCACAATCTACTCGTTCCCGCTCCGAGTTCTTCATAGCATACTCTCTCTTCGACTCCATGCACTGTGTTCTTCGCCTGTTCTTTTCTATTATGTTTTCCTAAATAAAGTGGTAAATCATACATGAGTATGCGAACGAACTGTTTAGTTTCCTTACAGTACGTCGTAAAATTTCTATCAAACAGTTCCCCCTCTCAGACATTCTCTGTTCTTCAGCATTTTCCTGACGTTTTATTTGGGTACTCATTGAATTCATAGCAATACAAAAACTCGTTCGTTTCTGCCGCTCACTGTTTACCGAATTTATGTATAGTTTTCTTGCACAAAAGTGTTGATTCCCAAACCGATTTTCTTTCACGCGATGCTGGCTAAAACACCGTTCCATATTTATGTGCCTTAATTCCCAAAGATGGTAACTAAAAAGGGTAAAACTGTCTTACAATGCACGCGTTTATTCTCTGAACTATTCTAAATTTGAAAGACGTTTGCAAGGCAACATCGAATCTTAAGGGTATGTCACTAATCTAAAGGATTTGTGCTAGGTAACCCCAAACCCCAAAATTTAAATATGTTTCAATTTCGAAAAGTTTTATTACATGTATTTCCTGAAAACATTGACTGGCAGTGGATTTTACTTTTGGTTTAATACAGAATTTTTTGAGAACTGATGTTGGCAATACATGTGGGTATCAGTCAATAACACAACAATATCTAAAAAAGATGCTTAATAAAGGATGAAGTAAACTACATGTTTCGGCCTAGTGTGGCCATCATCAGGTTTTCATCCGAAAGTATGGTGGTAGTGCTTTACAGGATTGGTATGGGTATGTCACGATGGTGAGATA
>Ga0136643_10012246_pt1 | contig 12768 bp, 9 predicted proteins | sample TergutLab28metaG_FD_96883 | JGI IMG/M metagenome (GOLD analysis project Ga0136643, IMG submission 96883) | Labiotermes labralis P1 segment gut microbial communities from Petit-Saut dam, French Guiana - Lab288 P1 (version 3) (version 3) | ecosystem: Host-associated > Arthropoda: Insects >...
AAGATTTTCGAAACATGTAGAAGACAAAAATAATTTAATTAAAACATTAATTTTAAACGTGCATTTTGTTGGTTAACATTACATAATTGTTGCACGCTCTTGATTTCAAATTCAGATGTCGAGGAATCACTCACAAAAAAAAAATACAGCATTGTTATATATCTTTCTACGCAACACTGTTGATGTGGTTTCTGTACAGACACAAAGAACCTGTTGTGGAAGCAACTAGACTGACAGAAGCAATACAAATTTATACATGAGAATATCTTTGCGAATGTTTAAATGGAACGTGGCTGTAGAAACTGTTGTGTTTGAGAGTCGCGTAAATTAATACAATGTTAGAATTTAGTTCCTGCAGTAACTTGCTGTCTTGTGTGCATTGAACTGAGGGCAGAATACCATGCATACAGTTAATGATATCTGAATTCAACAGAGAGTGTTAGAGAATACCAGCACTGATGGAATCGTCCCACTGGAAAGGTGTCCTCTCTGGGTCCCTGCTGTCGTTTGGCGATTCCATGGCCAGATCAGTCATACCAATTTCTTCCCCGTTGTACGTGACACCCGTACCCGGGAGTAGGGTTACCAACATGTTCACAGCATCCACCATTGCTGGCCCGTATCGCGTAGCGACACGAGAATTATCATGATTACCGGCCTAAAACACATTCCATCCTTTTTGTTTACGTGCTTGTATATATTCAAGACTTTTAAGTGACTATTATGACATTTCGGTTTAATATAATTTTGTTTACGAGATTGGAGGTTCTGTCAGCAGTTTTGCTTAAGATTCAGTCTCCTGGAATGTTACGCCATGCCGACTGTTAAGTTCTTATCGAAGTTGATAGGGATCGTAAGGCCTACATCTTCACAGCCAAGTAGTCCAACATCCCTGAATAACTGAATCTTCATAATTTAATCATACATATTCCTTTATTACCTTTCACTATCTTTTGGTGTTAGCAGCATTTGAAATTGTGATTTATACGTAAGTCAACAGTCGCATTTTTACATTCCAAATGTAATTACTTCTTATGTTTATTGGACCGTGCCTCATTGTAATAGTTGAAGAATAAAAGACCAACTCTAACACCACCCAAACCCAGCAGCACCAAATCTTCAACACACAACGAACCGAGAACAAAGCGACCGATGTGGTAATTAAACAGTAAAGTCGCAAGGTTCTGATTATGGATATATTAATGTCCGAAACATGTTAAGCACATAAGAAGTGAAATAAAATAGCAAGTGATATCAAGTTGGTCTTTTATTCTTCAAGTAATTACTTCTGTTTGAACGTGTATTTTCTAAGGATTACTCATTAGGGTAGAAATATCTTGCATTCGTTTCTAACTAATTATTTTATGTGATTTACTGAGCATTTATGGTTATTAAACACCGGTGCTCGTAATTCAATTCCCAAGTCAGAAGCTGAAAAATCGAGCCAAGTTTGTTACTTACCACCCAGTTGGACTGCTTCCCTTCTGGTACATTATCAACCCATTGGTGCACCAGGTTGTCGATATCCTGAGCAGAGGTAGGGCTGCTCACCAAATTGAAATTGAAGGTGAAATAGGCGCCAGGGTTCGTGTCGTTACCGTAATAAGCCATTGTCTCCTCCACAGAGGCATATGCTTCCGTCATAAGAATCCTGGGATTGGAAAGAGTTTATCGATATAAATAATTCGGTCTTACAGAACTGTGCTCACAGATCTCCATCGTAAAACTGTCACTTAATTTTGCAAATGACATACTCCTATAATTCAGCTTCTATGATCCTTCTCAAACCGCAAATCCTACTCACTGACCTGTAACCTTGGCAGATATCTATCATAGTTTTACTCGCTTGTTTTGTGAAGCATCTGCCTGTAATCATGTAATGCATGATTCACAGCTACCACGAAAAACATACGACACCTGATAGTCCCAAAAGTTAAGAATGCTCCATCCAACATCAAACAATTTCTGAAGCCCCCTTCAGAACATTCCTTGCTTTTACTGTGATTTGAAATCGGTAAGTCACGTAAATAAACTCGTGATGCTACGGCTAAGCTGAACTGCTAGTCATACACAGCAGAATCGTCGTCATACGAGAAACACATAAAGGCTTTTCTTCTGCGAATGAGCTTATGCAATGATTCCTCCCGAAGTGCGTTTTGCACTTAGGTGTAAAACAATGGCCAATCTTCAATTTATGAAAACCTAACACTGTTGTTTGCGACGTATTTGAACCTTATATTTGCTTATTTATCGAAACTTGTTTTTTAGCGACGCTGTCTCAGACGCTGCTCTCGAACGTACAAAGAAGTGTTCCTCTCCAAGGTGAAAGCATTATACCACTCTCGAAAATATGAGAAGGCTTAGAAAAACATCAGCCAGGATATTCGTTTGGACGGTATCTTGGCCGAGATTCGAACCGTAAAGCTCCCGAACACAAGTTCTAAGTTCTCACTGATTAAGCCAAGCAGCTCGGCTCATTTTAACTCATCGGAATTTGAATTCCTTTAGGCACATTTTACTTACATCCCATTTACCAGAAAGAACTTCACCTGGTGTGATTATCTTTATTCGTGAATTCTTCATCCATGTAGGCCCTCCACTCCTTGATTATGTCATATGTCTCAGGTCGATTCGTCGTGTGTACGTGGTATAAGTAATTGTAATCCGTGGGGGGAACCCCTTCGTAATACGTTCGCTCCTCATCTGTGAATTCTGCATCTTCCACAAGGTGGGGCACTGCGTCAACTCGAAAACCGTCCACACCCCTCTCTATCCAAAAACGGATGATGTTCTGAAAGAGGCCGATATTATACCAAAGAGTTTTTCATCATTTCTGCTTTTCCTTGACTTAGCGTATAGTAAGGTTCTTGATATGAGAAAGAAAGAGTTTAGAATACACGTAACCGTGGACACAAAACCTAAACGGAAGTGAGTGTATGGGAGATTTAAGGTACTACTATATTTTTATACGGTATCAAGGTGTGCCCTGAATATCGTTGGCTCAAAATAGGGTCCAATTTCGGGCTAATCTAAGCGTAGCGCTGTGACTGAGGTTTCTGTAAAGGAGAGAATATTCTGTTTTAACAGAGTAGTTATAAAAAACATGGGTCAATTTCTGCAGGAATTACCTCCGCTTCACTCACTCATTCACTCACCGCCATGGTTCAGGTCGGTATCTCAAAGCGAAGGCTCAGATTCAATTCGAGGTCACTTCGTGTGGGATTTTTCGTGGACAATGAGGTAATACGACAGGCTTTCTCAGCGTACTTCGATCTTCTCATCAATGCTTCTTATTCATTCAATTGTCACCGACGGTATATAATATGTAGCTATATTACTCAAGTGGGTGAAGCCAGAGGACGTTCTTCCGAAAATCAGAAACATGGAAAAAAAATTACTTCTAACTTTCGATGTTTCAAAATGTTACTGTGCCCCTTTGCTCTGCATCCTGAAACGCTCACGTCGGTAATACAGCTCGCTACGATCCTAGCAAACTACAGTTACAGTAAGACTTCAACCAAAAACTTAAAATTCAGGCATTTGGTAGGTCTGAGAATAAAACTTTTTTTTCCGTGGACTTTCAGGACAAATGTTTGGTACCTTTACGTTTTACATGTTGATTTCGATCATTAAACACCAGTTGTGGACTATTTTTTGCATTCCGCCATCTTAGTTCATTTTCGACTTTCACACGGGCCATATATTTGATCAGTGCATATGTACTTGACACGGTTTGCCGCCTAAACTCTTGCAAAAGTTCGTTGACATTCGGCAAGGAGGAACGTATTTTCGTTTTTTTTCCGCCTGGCAAGTGCACAAGTGTTCGCTACAGTGGCTAGGTCCCGGCCCGATGTAGTTTGTTGCAGTTGCTAACCAATCAGCGCCACCTTTTTTTCAAATCTGACCTCGACACGTGCCATATATTTTATCAGTGCAGATGTACTTAATACGATTTGCCGCCTAAACTCGGCCGGAAGTTCGTTGACATTCGTTGAGGTTGGACGTGTTTTCGTTTGCTCCCTCCTTGCAAGTTGCACCAACTGCTCGCTGCAGAGGGTAGGGCCTGAGCTAATGTAATGCGCTGCATTTGCTAGCTAATCAGTAGGTATATATTAATTATGGTGCAATAATTATTTTACCTTACAAACATCTGTAAACCAAAGCAATCTTATTCGCGTGTAGATTTTAAATATTCTGGCACTTTTAGAATTTGAGGGTTTAAAATGCAAAAAAAAATTCGTTTTTATGACGAATCTCAAAGACTTTTATCTGCAGGTTTACAAATACATATTTCAAGTCCGATGTTTTATCAGTCACACCTTAATTCCTAATTTTAGCTGGTGTAAATGAACAGGAAATATTAAGTTATAAAGTTTATTTCATTTTATTTTACTCTGAATATGCATTTCTACTCCTCGTAATGTATTCATACGCCAACAACTGCAACAGGTTAAATTACTTACTCAAAATGATAAGGGCCATCTTGATTGAATACGGTAGGAAGAAGAAAGAGATTTACACCAATATTTACAAATTTCTTGGAAAGAACAATTTAGGCGCTGCAACTGTCGTAATGCTGCCTTGAATTTAGTAGGCAACCAGTTCAAATCCTGATAAGAAAACTTTTAAGTTGTCATTACACAGATCGTAGCTTTCTTCGATCGACAGTCACATTTATAGAATGTGAAAATGCGTGAGTGTAAATTGAATTCAAGATTTATTAACATTTTATGGTTCATTATGTTCGTTCCTTATACGGGTCTTGTAGTTGATAAAACTTATCACATAGTAGAATTTTATGTTTTGTTGACCGTGCATCTCGATTTAATTGTGTAAAGAAAAACCAACTTGATGCGCATATTATACTTAGTATATTTCACCAACCTCTACATGTTTCGGGCATATCTATGCCCATCATCAGGAGGCACAACCACACGTATGCAACAATTGGTACTTGTTTTTGTTTTTTTGGATGACTGTCTGTTCTACTGTTTGGAATGGACAGTCATCTAAAAAGAATAACAATTACCAGTTGCTGTATACATACGGTTGCACCTCCTGATGATGGGTCTAGATATGCCCGAAACATGTAGAGGTTGACGAAATATACTACGAATAAGTTTGCATCAATTTGGTTTTTCTTTACACAAAGTAGTCGAATATTTAATACAGTGTCTTATATACTAGAAGTGATTTTTAGGATTTTCTGACATATTAGAGGCAAACCATAATTGTTTACTTTAAGCTCTAATAGTATGAGATAGTAGAGGGAGTTGTAGGGTTGTGTGTTTGGTTTATATAAGTAACTGATTTAGTAGAACGTGTGGGAAAATACATGGTACCTTAATTTTTTTAGGTTTATATAGATAAAACCCTTCGCCATATATTGCAGGGTTTAAGAATAAGTGGAACTACATCTCTGCTGCAAATGCCCTATTTAATTCAAATTGTATTATGTGGATAGAAGGGGGAATGGGAATGGAAGGGTTGTGTGGTTGCTTTTTAAGTAACTGATTTAGTTGAAATGTGGGAAGAAATATGGGCCCCGTTATTACATTGCTATATTAATTTGTATAAACAAACCTACGAAAATAGTAACTTATTAAATTATAAGTAGGATTGCAACGATTTGTTTTTCTGTAGTCTTATGCACGTAATACCCCGGATAAATGTGAGTGGAGCTGTACCTCTAATCCCCCAACATGCCTTCATGACTTGGACCGGACAAGTTCGCATTTTTACCTTTTGATATCAAAAGGAGGAAAGTGGAAAATATTAATTTTTTTTGTAATTTAAATAATAACTTAGGCCTAATTTATTAGAGAAAGAAACACGATTGATTAATTTATTGAATCTTGAGATAATAGGATTAAGTCTTTACCAGTATATATTTCTTCAGTCAACAAAAATGTGTCCTGCTAGGAATGCCCATTTCTTAAATTTGCAGCTTCTCTGATTTTTTTTTTTTACAGTTAAACAAGTTATTCCACGTGAATATCACATTACAGCCTTTTCCCTCCCTCCCCTTTGTAACTCGACGTAAGTCAATAAACATTCATTGCTTTCATCCTTCTCTAGCATAAGTCCAGGTGTCTTGTCAATGACATTACACAACATATCCCAACTCTCCGCGAACCGTTTTCTGACATTTATCGATTTATTTTTCCAGTGTGTCCTTCTGGTCTGTCCTGTGTCTATGTTTACATCCATACGGTGCCGATTCCTCTGCGGAGGACGCTTGTACTTTGCCTAATAAAACATACTGCCCATGTTTATTGTGGTTTAAGCGTTGCTTCCTAGCCATTTGTATTCTTAATACACTGGAATTCTGACATAATAGACTAATGATATTCTAAGGATACTTCGTGCAGTTGAAACATTATTTATTCTAAAATTTTTCCTTGGAACTAAATTTTGTTAATGGAAATTTAGTTTGTGGCTGCTGCTTTAGAATAAACAAAAGAAAATATCTTTTTTAAATAAAGAACAGATGGCGCTAGTTTGTTGTTAATTACCGACACTTGAAAATAAAGAATGTCTTGGTAGAAACTGTGGTCTGTGACAAGTGGTACACCGTTTGCTGTCTTGTTATAAATATGAGGTGAAATGGGAAGAAGGAGAGAAAATTTCAGGTGTAAATATACGAGTATATCTGTAAAAACATGATCCGTAACATGTTATAATTATGGGACTTACAGCCTGAAAATAAATTAAGTTTTTTTTTATTATGGAAATTGATATCAGTATCACCAAATTGTGAACTTTGTTTTAAGAAACACTCATCCACAGGCCACTCGTTGTATGTACAAAGATGGACCATTTATTGAGCGGTACTTTATGTTTGGGCACGGTGAGTGACGACATACTTCAGATTTGCCCTAAATGTTTGACTGTAAATGAAAGTACATTACTGCTATTGATATTATCACCATTCAGAGACTAAATTTGCGTAAATTATAGAGGTATTGTTAAATAGAGACGGCGCGTTTTATGTTATTTTTACGTTGGCAACATGCGTATGAATGACACAGATCACTTCTCTGTGTTCTATTTTACTAACAAACTAAACAAAATAACATTTATTTTTTCTGGTTGTGGGTCTGTTCTGTTTCCCCTGCATGGCCGGCACATACTAATTTGGCACACACTGTACATCCACATGCATTCATTGCCAGCCGTGGTCAGTTATTCAGGCTAAACATAATTTTTGTTTCAATTCTAATTCCGAACATACTTAATGTAAAATTTTGTTTAAATTTTAAGTGAATATTTGAATAGGTCTGATTTTTTGTACTGGTTCAGATTTAATTTTTGGTACAAGAAAGCTATTTTAAATTTACTTCTTTCGAATTGCACTTACTTACCCATCCGTCCGTTGACTGTATGTGTACGGTATATCGAAAACATTGTTTATATAGCAATATATTTTAAATATATGTGATAAAATTATAAATAAAATGACTGCAAATGATATACTCCATAACACTGTATATAGGCTTTGTCAAGGCCACGTGTTCTGCACGTGAGGCATTCTTTTTCTTTCCTTTTAAATAAAACTTAATAAAATGCGAGCGTAATTGTATCATGGTAGATGGATGTGGGGAGTGTAGGCAGAACTGTAGGTATTCCTGAATGTGCCTTCGGCCAGTTGGCAATTTTGAAAAACTTATTCCAGTTTTGGGTCAGATTTCACGGTCATAGAATCTGAAATAGGCTGTACCTTTAATATTACGGATCAATGTTAAATATTTTAGATATGTAAATATACACAACCTCCACACGAAACTTCTTCAGTTCTAACATTTCTATGTTTTTTTTTTTTCCATTTCGAGTTCCCAAGTAAAATTTTCATATCAAGATAGTGGAAATGTGTTTCCCGTAAGGCATTTTCAGTACCCCGTTCCTTGTGGTTTCCTTTGACGCGGCGACACATACCAAAAAAAAAAACTGGTTTCAAGGAATTGCTTTCATGTTACTGTAGTTTCACGTTGCATGAAAAGAATTGTTTGAAATAAGTTTCTTCGTTACACACTCCGCCTAACAAAGCACAGTGTCAACAGACTGTTAATACGACGTCTTTGTAACGCGTTATCAGTTCTTCTGTCTATTCTCCTGACTTTTTTCAGTAAAATTTCTGAGAATAAACATTAAACAGGGTCTATTTTTTTGGGGTCTCTTTCACGATACCACCTAGTCTTTGGAGACTAACTAGGTATTTTATTCTCTCCTAAACTGCTACGTTGTTCTATTTGCTACAGGCGTCGCCCAACGGTTCAGCCTGCTTTTATTCTGGCTCCTCATCATTCTTGAGGTTTTCTAGATCACACACAACGACGCATCAAAATCGGTAGGACTCCTCTGGACGAGTGATCAGTTCGTCGCAGAGACCTCTACCTGACAACACACAACACTTCACAACAGACCAAACATCCATGCCCCCAGTGGGATTCGAACCCACAATCTCAGCAGGCGAGCGGCCGTAGACCTACGCCTTAGACCGCGCGGCCACTGGGACCGGCTAAACAGGGCCTATTGATAATATTCTTCTATTAGGCTCTGTACGCTAGGTTTGCTCTTTGTTAATAAATTCTTCGGCAACATTTCCAAAATCAGCACAAATTTAAAACATTGCCCTATTAGACACTCTGCATTGCTTTGTTAGTATTCATATTTCCATCGTAAAGTCTCCTCAACTAACTCTTCATAAATATGCAGTTTTTACCCAAACGTAATTTAACCTCGTTTACTCCTCCATAACCTTAACTGAAATATGTTTTTCCCAAAGATTTTAATGTGAATGTTTCCAAACAAATATTGTTTATACTTACAATTTCTCCAATAACAATAATGTTAACTGGACGGAGAAACTAGCTGTCGAATAATGAGAGATTTACTCCCGTTTAGTCGTGATATTTTAAAGGTAGGAGAACAGTGGATAATACTTTTGTGATTAAAATAATTGCGGGCAAATGTTTGAGAAAGATCTCAAGAGTTAGTGTTTTTAGATTCTGAGAAAGCCTTCTGACCAACTGGTAGGGAAACATTGTGGTTTAAAATGAGAATATAAGGGTGAATAAGGATGTAATAAGTTGTATAAAACAATGTATTTAGACACAAAATTTTGTGTGAGGTGGGCAGAAAACCATTATCTAACTGTGCCGTGCGAATAGAGTATGATGCAACATTGTGGCTAGAGTCCCTACTTATTTCATAATTTTATAAATTGTACCTCAGAATATAGTGGTGCAAAACTGGCTTCATGTTCAAGTAATATGAGGATTAAGAACTTTTATAAATGATACCGTAGCCTATATTTATATATAAGGAGTTTTGTGCCTCGGTGACAGTGAATTAAATACTATTGTAAAGGATATTGTAGTCTATATTTATGTAGAAGGAGCTTCATGCCTTGGTGAGAGGGAATTAAATACTTTTATAAACGATATTGTAGCCTGTATTTATGCAGAAGAGGCTTCATGCCTTTGTGACAGGGAATTAAATATTCTATAAAAGACATTTTAGCCTATATTTATGCAGAAGGGGCTTTATGCATCAGTGACAGGGAATTAAATATTCTATAAAAGACATTTTAGCCTATATTTATGCAGAAGGGGCTTCATGCCTCGGTGAGAAGGAATTAAATACTTTTATAAAAGATATTATAGCCTATATTTATGTAGAAGAGACTTTATGCCCTGGAAAGAGGATGACTAAATATTTTTATTAATAATATTTTAGAATGCATTGATATTGACGGGGTCTCATGAAGCGGTAGATCTGGGAAGATACTTGCACACAGTTAAAGACTGTGGTTTCATATGACAAAATATATGTGTTATAGTGCATATACTTATTGTAGAGAGGGCACCCACCCTGACAACTTGAGGTTTTGTAGATATAGGAAACATTTTTCTCAAGATCTTTTTTCACGGAGTAAATTATTGCTACAATTTCTAATTAACCCCAATATTTGCATACAACATGGAGTTTTTAGTGACTAATTAATTCATTACACTCAATTATAATGATTTTATACTTCCCCGAATTTATAACCTATAACCTTTATTTATGCACACAAAAAGCTGGTGCATAAATCATCTGCTAGCAGCCGCACGCATTTTAAATTTCGAGTCCAATATTAATTTTCAGTCCATCAAAATCAATTTCAAAACACACCGACGTGTCTCTAAATTCTTTGTTATTGTAAGGAACATAAGTGTGGCCGGCAGCTGAAATGTGGATTAAGTGCATGTGGATGCGCAATTTCGGTCTTGCTTATTATTGGAAATTTTGGAGCACTGAGTGTAAAAATTTTTATGTTTGCGGGAGTGATTGTGCAGTGAATGAGAATTCTTATACCACATATTTTTTAAGAAGATTATGTAATGTTATTCGCAGTCTTCAGCATTTGTGTCAGTGATTAATTTTTTTTTTCGAGTGGACCCATAGAAACGTAGTTGTCGTCTCTCAGTGTCTACATATGTGTGGTGTGAATACGCAAGCGATTGCAACGACTTTAGAAGTGCTAGTACCTGTTAGTAGTGATGATGGTGCTGAAATAATAAGTGCAGTAATTTTGTCAATTGTTTCAACAATCCGAGTATTGCAGCAGTATACATCCGAAGCAGAAACTCGAACCCAAGACCAAGTTCAGAGGAGCAACGCGTAAACAGTAACGTTAAAAACAAATGTGTCGGCTGAACCTTTAGCGATTGAGGACCCATCCGCAGGAGGATGGACTGGGTACTCGCAGCAAATCAGGTACGCCATAGCACCGACACGAGCTTATCATGACGTCACTCCGGCCCCAGACTGGTCATGATAATAACCCGCAGTGCCAGGCAACTCTGTATTTGATGCGGTAGCCGCCATGACTTAGGGCGTAGGTTAAGGTCGAGTTAACATCCCTGTGAATATATATATATATATTTTTTTAATTAGTTTATAAGTTTTGTCCTCCCTACCCTTCCCGTTAGGTGCCCAAGTTATGATTTCTAAGTATGCCGCGAGAATTTAGCTTCTGTGTGCCGTTTAGCCATAATTGGAACAAAACGAACGTTCATGTAGGAGTGTTTAGTTTTAAGTATTTCTGTGTGCATTTTTGTATACAGCAAGGTGTTAACTTGACAGGGTGAGCGGGAGAGAGTTATAAAAGATCCCTTACAGTTACTCCCTGTGAATAAATCGCATTGGAGGGGACAAAGATTCAGTAAAACAGAACTAAATTTTGTTGTTACCAGTTTTTCACTTCAGTGTTGAAAGACACGTGTCTGAATCTCCAAGGATATATAAACTTAATACTGATATTTATATAGTGACATGTCGCGTATATTTGTGTGAACCAAAGGTAGGACCCGTACATCGAGTGGCATCAACGAAGGGGGCGTCACGGACGTCGGTTGGCAAGAATGGAAGGTGGGTCTTGTACGGATGTCCTGCGCGAATGAAGGAGCATAAGCACATTGATAGGCTTTTTGTTGCAAGTGTCTGCAAGAACCATATAACTTTCGTCGATGTCATGTTTTTAAATATACAGAATTTAACTTATGTAACACTGGTGTTGGAACAAATGAATGTATTAGAGCGAGAATGAAGCGTTGGATATTTTTGTGAACAGGCGCTTGGACCAAACCACTACGCATTAGCCGGATTTGCTTACATGAAAAGACGTCGTTTCCACGTTATAAACGCAAGAATATATCTACCTTGCATTTTTTACAACGAGTAATTTAATTAACTTTAAAACAATAATTGTCGCTTCGAATTACGTGTGTTTGTTTTCATCCACAACACTCGACGGCATACGTTCGTATTTTAGTGTTCATTGGATGATCCTTTACTAAAAAGGATTACAAATGTAATGAACCAAAAATACAAGGCAGTCATTTACATGTGCATTTTTCATGAAGAGCGATATTGAAGTCTGTAGCGTATTGAAAAAGAATTTTACGTTTAAATTCTTCGATGTGTGAGAAGCTATATCACAATGAAGTACAAGAACACGACAGCACAGGTAATTTTTCAGCATTTGCAATATCCTAATTAACAGATATACATGTACCTGCTGCTGTGTTCACCTGTTCACGGACTGTACTTTTTAACCGTTTTTACTAAATTTATTTATTTATTTTTCTTTTCAGGTCCCGCTCATATTCTGTGCCTCACCGTGGCGAGCGGGTGAAACAATGAATGGTGCATCTCCAAATTATTGGCATTATTACTAACAAAACTTTGTCTTATTTTACATATTGAGTAAATTTATGCTGTTATGGCAAGGTCGGATATTTGATTTACGCTGCTTGCAATATTTATGCCTCTGTGACAATAATTCGCCTTTGAAAAAGGGCGTTTTTGTTAATTTAACATTGAGGGCCGTTACACAAGTTTGTGTATGTGTGTGTGTGTGTTTATGTGTGTGTATATGTATGTGTGTGTATAATCGTGTGTATGTGTGTGTGTTGACCGCCTCTGTGGTCTAGTGGTCAGAGTTTTTGGCCTCAGATACAGAGGTCCCGGTTTCGATCCCCGGCGCTACCAGATTTTCTGAGTAGTATTGGGTCTGGAACGGGGTCCACTCAGCCTCGTGAGGTCAATTGAGGAGCTACTTGAATGAAAAAAGTAGCGGCTCCAGGTCTATAAAACAGGGATTAACGGCTGTGGGGACCCGTTGCGCTGACCACGTGACACCCCTCTATCCGCAAAAGTTGGCACTAACTTCGCCGACCGGCGGCGGCCGCTCTGTCGGTATAGTTCGCGTACGGACTAAGG
>Ga0136643_10012247_pt1 | contig 12767 bp, 8 predicted proteins | sample TergutLab28metaG_FD_96883 | JGI IMG/M metagenome (GOLD analysis project Ga0136643, IMG submission 96883) | Labiotermes labralis P1 segment gut microbial communities from Petit-Saut dam, French Guiana - Lab288 P1 (version 3) (version 3) | ecosystem: Host-associated > Arthropoda: Insects >...
ATGTCACTCACAAGTTAGTTTGATGTTAAGTACAGATATTAACATTACAGAAACCACATATTCCTGCCAGTTTTAATATGTATTTGGTAATCAATAAGTGTGTAACAGCTGCCAAAGTTTCAATCTTCTCTGGCCATTATCTCCGTAACCGTTCAACTTTGGACATAGGTGTTTTGGGTTATATCGGTATACTTTAACATAAGGAACACCCTCCCGAAGTCTAGCACATTCCACCTGGGACACCCTGTATATGCAATATTCAAAATGCATATAATCCTAAGCCAACTTATGACACTGTATTGCCCGAGTGTCACACATACGAAGGCAGTATGTTCCTAAAAAATGCTGGTACCCACCCAACACACTACAAGGTGCAAAAGTAAACACGAGAGGGTGCTAATAAGTCCTTAGCCCGACCTACTTCCCGATGTCGTATGACGGAATCGATATTGTCGTTGGAAAGAGGAGACTGTTCATGTGCCGAATTGCAAGTATTTTCTTCTTACAGAGGCTGAAAGGAAGCATGTCATGCGACGCGCGCGATTTCAGCAACATGGAGACGCGAGCTGTCATGAAGCTCCCCCTGCAAGACTAGGCCCCTAAGGAAATTCACGCCATTCTGACAGAAACATTAGGGGAATATGCACTATCGTATGCCACCATCAAAAACTGGGTGGCCCAGTTTAAACGTGGTGATTTTCCCGCCTGTAATGCGCCTCGTCCTGGACGACCCAAAACAGTGACCACCCCGGAGATTATTGATCAAATTCACGAGCTAATCTTCGAAGACCGCCGGACTTCGGCTATATCAATAGCTGAGCAACTGGGTATCTCACGTGAGCGGGTTGGGTCCATCTTTCATGAAGATTTGGACATGCGGAAGCTCTCCGCGAAATGGGTCCCGAAACGCCCGAATGCGAATTAAAAACGTCAACGGTGCCAGTCGTCTGAGCAACTTTCGGAATTTTTTTTTCGACGCGATCCAAATTATTTCCTGTCGCAGTTTGTGACCATGGACGAAACCTGGTTATATCACTATGACCCGGAGACAAAGCAACAATCAATGGAGTGGCAGCATAGCGGCTCACCCCGCCCAAAAAAATTCCGAGTGCAAAAATCCGCTGGAAAAGTTCTCGCCTCGATTTTTTGGGATCAAGACGGCATCCTCCTCATTGATTATCTTCCAAATGGCCACACTATCAACGCCGAGTAATACTCATCTCTGCTGGTGCAATTGAAGGACATTTTGATGGAAAAACGCCGGATGCGGGAAGGTCATCAAGGGAGTCTTGTTCTTGCACGACAATGCCCCGGCTCACCGGGCACTTGCAACCCAGAAGAAACTGGCCTACCTGGGCTTCCAATGTCTTGATCGCCCACCCTATTCTCCGGATCTGGCCCCGTCGAACTACCACCTGTTCCAAGGACTGAATAAAACAATTGAAAGGTCGCCATTTTTCGTCCGACGCGGAAGTCATTGCTGCCGCGGAGACCTGGTTGGACGGACAACCTTCTAATATTTTTTTGAGTGGCTTGCGAAAGTTAGACCAAAAGGCTAAGAAGTGTATTGAGCTTCGTGGGGAGTGTGTTGAATAAATCCCGAGTTTGGTCGCCGTAGCTTGTTTCCTTCCTGGTCGGGCTAAGGACTTATAAGCACCCTCTCGTATTCATCTTTCCGACTGTTAACACCCATGAATATACCAAGTCAGTGTCATTTACTTTCAAAAAAATACATGGATTCATTCACTTCATTTTGTGGCTCCATATTTGCAAAGGCATGTCACTGTAATGCTACACCTCAGTAATGTGGTGTTTGAAAACTCTGAATAATATTGTCTCAATACAGCTGTGTCTCAACTGTACTGTCTCATTAATGTTGTATGAACACTGCTGTCTGAATAATGCTGTCTAAATAAATCTGCCCATCATGCTGGTTTGTGTCTCAATACTGCTGTCTCAGCAATGTTGTATCTTAATAATGTTGTCTTAGTGATGTCTCAGCATCATAAGAATCACCATCCATGATCCAGATTGATTACTTGAGTGTGTTTTCCTTATGCAATACAAATGTTCCATAACTTGGAACAAGAACACCAAGAGAGAAAAAAAAAGAAGTAAATTCAGAAAGTTAGCTGCACATTACTGTCCGCATTAAGTACATTATTTTGACAAGCACAAGTCTCAATGAACAACATATCAAATACCAAAAGTGAAGCAGTCAACACAACTAAGCTCTTATAAAAACACTATTTGTTTTTATATAAATCCCTTCTCAATATTTCTAGCTAATGAGTATCTCAAGACTTCTTGTACTTGGTTTGGATGGGTGTTTATAGCCATGCATCCTTCTAATACCATATTTTTAATCCAGTTTTTTGACTTGTAAGTTTTACTTTATGCCTTTATTGAGGAGACTCAAATGCTTCATCAGGAAACAAAATATTAGATACATCAACAACAAGAGGGTAGAATCTGTCATTTCTTTGATGTTTCGATTTCAGTTTGTGACAGGTGGCTATCAATGGTTTTGTATTTCTATTGCCTTTTATTATCTAAAAACTGATTGTTATTTGTTGAATGAGAAACCAAGATTTATTCCAATCTTGAATTAAATTCAGATGGATTTTATACAATTTCCAATTTAATTTTTGTTTTTTAAGTGTTGAAATTTATTATTTAGTTTTATATAAAATTTTGTATAAAAAGTGTTTTTATAATAAATTAATTGTGACTACTGCATTCCAAAACTTCACTTACAGAACACCCGAAGATGAACTATGTTAAGACTGAACAGCATATCCTTGTAGTTCACTGTAATGAGAAATACACACAAAGTTGCACCTTGAAATCCTGAAGGGAAGAGACCACTTTGGATACCCAAATATGGATGGGGTGATAAAAATAAAATAAACTTCAACATTGTGATAAAATGAATTAATGTGGTGCAGGGTAGAGTCCAGTGGCACATTCTTGTGAACTTGGCGATGAACTTTGGCTGCTACGCAAGGCAGGCAATTTCTTGACCTGCAGGAGTGGACACTGGCTTCTCATAAAGACACTACTCCATGCAGTGAGTCACTTCATGTGAATGGGTTAGCTCTACACACAGCTAAATATACAGAAAATACTGGGACAGCAAATTCTGGGAAGAGACATGGATTCTGCAAGTTTACAATGAACAACTACAAGGGAATTCTAGATGACCATAAAGAGGCTAACCAGACAACGAAGTCTAAAATAGGTCAATAAGTGGGCAAAGTCTCGATTGTTTAATGGTGGTACGTGTCAAACACAGGTCTGAATGTACTGTCAGTGTCATTCAGGGGCTTGTGTGTCCCTCAGACAATAAAGGAAGAGGCCAAGGCAAGCAGCACACTAAACTGGGATGGGCACATACATCACAGACACCCAACTGAACTCATGTGGGGGTGGCAGATGAATGTCACTTGCACATCATTCAGGGCCATGGAAGCAAATTAACTGACATTGAAATGCTTTACTATATGGCCAGAACAGCACATTGCTCTGTGACACTCATGACAGTAAGGAGTAAAACATTTGAGATCTGCATTAGATATGTTCTTATGTTTTATGGTTCCCATGGTGCCATAAAAGGTACTAAGTTTCACTTTCACATCACAATACCTTTAGTGGATATTTCACATTACAATACATGCTAAATGTTTCAGCAAGGTCATGCCATCTTCAGGCATTGCATCTGCTAACCATTAACAGAGCAATGCAACTTAACCTATGGTAAAAACAGTAAAATTAATGAATGTAAAACACAACCATATGTCACTTACGTTCTAAAAATTCCACAAAGTCATGCAATCACAACACAGTCATGTTTTACGCTCAGTTAGGTTCCTAGAGAGTGTGTAAACCCAGAACTGTAAATAATTAGGGCACCCCCTAGGAACTTACTGTTCATCTCCTTTAAACAAGCAAAATCAATTGCATGTGTATTGGTATATGCATGTGTGTAGTTTAGAGTACTAGCTATTAATGTATTAATCCAACCAGCATAGCCTTTAAATTCCTTCCTTTGCTCCTCAGCACTAGTACACCTACTAGGTTCATTCTTTGAAAACTACTCATAAAGAAATGGCACATTTTTATGAATTGTATAACCATCCATCAGAACTTGTTTCTGTTGCATCTCCCTAACATCCTTTCAGCCTTCACTGGGGTCTCATCATGCACATTTATTTTTATGATGCTGACCATATACACACATACACATAAATGTACATAATAATATTATGTGACTCTACTGTATATTACTGTAGCATATCAATGAAATGGGTCTCTTTGTGGCTGCATACAATGTCATAATTTCACTTACAGTCACAATGTAATGGGGATGTCCATTCCACTGACATAAACAGCATTATTTTTGCATACCCACTGATATTTTGCTGATAGCCACTGATTCTATTTATTTGTTGTTACATGTTATACCCTTCTGACAGTGTGCATTGCTGGGTTACTGCGGTTGTGTTCATTGGTATGGGCTTTCTTCTTACTATTCTATCTACTATACTATCTTTTTATTTAAAAGGAGCCGGGATGGCGTAGTCGGTATAGTGACCTACTACAGGCTGGATGGTCCGGGGATCAAATCCCACTTAGGGAGAGATCTTCCACACCTGTCCAGACCGGCTTTGAGGCCCACCCAGCCTCCTATACAATGGGTAACGGTTCTTTCCTGGGGGTAAAGCGGCCAGGACGTGGTGTTGACCACCCACCCCTATCTAGCGCCAAGGTTGAAGAAAGAGTAGAGTTATACCTCTACTCCCCCTCTGGGCCTTCATGGTATGTTCTAGGGTGAAATTTACCTAAAAATTTACCTTTTTATTTAAAGAGGTTACTGAATGAATGCAACACTGGATGTTGTGCATTGCAGTGGTGCTGCTACACATTCAACAAGAAGCAAAAATATGTGGTTCAAAATGTTCCAGATATTTAGCTTAAGGTGTCAACAGACGGCATCACTTCACTTTTCACTGACATCATCTCAAATAGTCAACAGAGAAGGAAAACCAATTTTAAGGGGAAATGTTCCATTAAGGAAAAAGAAAGATTAAATGGCAGCAGAAGGATGGGGGATGGTGACACACAGTGCACATATATGCAGCAAGTACCCAGTTCATACCTCAGCTGCATTATCATCAATTCTAAATTACAGCTATCATAGTTTGTTATCAACAATATACCCATGACATGGTTTACCTACCATTCATATAAAACATATTTTTAATTTAAATTAACAATCTGGCATATCCGAACACCTTTTAATTCATGCACACCTTGAAAATGAAGCTTATTGACCAGCCCTTTACTTAATTTCATTACCAAAACTAATTCACAAACACATATTGTGACTTTGTAGCTTATGACACCATAGTCTAGTATGTCAGGACCAATGTTTTGGAAAGCCATACCACCTGCATCTTCACTTCCATCCTAAGAAGGAGGCAGCATCTTCCTTTGAAATACTGGTAACCACATACCGGACCACACAGTGTCATTACCCAGATGACCACAATATGAATCTCCACCATAAAAGCTGAAACCTTTATTACTGAAAAGCGGCTGATTGGTGCTTAGAATTACTCCAGTTGAAGTAAATGTCAAGGCCATAATCAAGGCTGGTGGATATACCAGTAGTTATAAGTGTATAGTTGAGAAACTTAGGGTACAAAGTGGTAATGGGATGTCTTAAGCAAAAACTCCCATTATTTTAAACAATAGTACTATCAGTGTTTAACAATACTGGCGGTCCTCAGCAGTGAAGACAAACTTATCTGTTTGCTTGTGTCACTGCAAAATATAGGTCACATACTTAGAAACCAGCAACATCTCTTAACAATTCTGTCAAATGATTGTGATGTATACTTGAAAAAATTTTGTTAGCCTGTGCAGCCTAGGGAGAGAGTAAAAACCACGCAGCAACCAACTCAATGGCTGCAAAATATAGATTTTATGATAATAAAATGCACAATTTGGAGACCTAAATAACATATACAGTTCAGTGCATCTCTATCAAAGGCACAGTCACTCTTTTGCTTTAGAAATGTAAGCATCAATGACCCATTTAGAAGTAACTGATAGAGAATTTGCTGCCCCGGGTAAAACCTCGGCTCATGCCTTGTCATATACTACAGTCCCAGTACACAGTCACTGTGCACAGTAATGAAACAATAAACGAGTACTTACAAGGTTCATGGTTCATCCAGATTATCAGCTACTATAATAATTTTAATAGTTCTCACCAGTCCCTCCACATAAAGGTAGGGGCATTAGCTTAAAATACAATGTGGCTGGCCGCTTTACCTACTGATCCAACACTGTTTAACACTATGTGCAGCAGTCAGCAATTGAAACATCACAAAGACTAGAGATGGGATTGCAAGGTATATAACAACAATTTGGAGGAACCTCCAGCCTCCATCTTCAGGGTAGAATAGTGACTCATTCTTTTAACCTGACAATGAAGGCTGCAGGCTCCTGAAAAATGCTGGTAGCTATCTGCCACATTACATGGTACCACATCCCAGAATGCTATGAATTTCACGCACTCTATTATAGAAGCCTCAATCACATATACATACTGTTAAATAATCTATGGATTAACCAGTCATTCCGTGGACCAAAGAGAAAGGGAGTAACAGGAGGCCGGAGAAACCTCCATAATGATGAGCAAAATTATTTGTACTCTTTAACCTGATAGCAAAGGGTGATCTTATCAAGAAAGAAGAATAAGTGGTGCATGAGGCATGGTGGGTGAGAAAGCTTACAGAATTTTGGTTGCAAAACCTACATGAAACAGGCCCAGGAAGACCTACAACTGAATCTTGGAGAAATAGGATGGGAGGGTGTAAATAGTTTCAGCTGGTTCAGGACAAGGAAAAGGGGCAGGCCCATGTGAACACAGTAATGAACGATGGGTTCCATCAACTGCAGGGAATTTCTTGAGTACTGTAGGATTTACTGGCTTCTGAAGAAGGTCTCTGGTCTATGTGATAAGTCACAAAACATTCTGCCACCCTTGTCCAGATCAACATACCTACCCTTCCTTCACATATGTTCAACACTTCAAGTATTATTAATTAACCAAGGAGGTGGGGAGGAGATGATGTCACATTTTTTACAAAATCTCAATCTTCATACATAAGTCCTAAATATAATGCAAGCAAATTTACTCCATACTCAAGAGTGGACTACTAAACACATTATCATGTATGTACCTGAATTCCAATCTTAATACCCACTGTCATGCAGAAAAGTAGATACAAAATTTATTTACATGTGTAGCACAAGATGACTCTAATTAGCCATCAAAAACACAATAACTTAAAATTATTATGCAAATACTCTTCAAAGTATTGGATGTGAACTAAATGCATCAAGTGACCATAAAGTTCATGCCATCTACTGACTCCCTGTAACATGTCAAACAGCAAAATCCATAAAAACCTAAGACTTCAGTTCCCTCTACAAACACACCCACACACATCACACAATTTCTTCACATGATGTTAAAACTTTCCAGCAGTGACTTCTACCATCCTGTGGCAATGATCTGCACCAAATATTAAAAAGTTATCCTCAGTATGTTTGTCATCTTCCTTTACAGCCCTAACTCAAATGCAAACATGACAATTCAAACCAGTCAATAGTCCAGTTACAATGCAACCTGGACATACAATCAGCAATAAAAAAATTATACTGACATTCCCTCCCACAAACTGCACTTATATCATAACTATAAAGCTCTGGTACTGTAAGCTCAGGCCCTTGAGCAGATGCAACCTTGCAGTGCTTGAAATAACAGCACTTTCAGCTTGTCCCTTCCTCAACTACACCAGTTGCCTGGGCAGAACATGATGATACATGGCTTCTCTACTCTGATATGATCAAGTTGGGAAGTAGTGGAAATGTGCAAACAATTATACATAACCATAAGCCTGTGCCCACCAACAGAGAGTTCTGCACTGTGTAATATTTGAAATTCTCACAGTGGTACTGCTGAGCATTCAATTCTTCTGCAATGCTGTGCCAAATCATCCCTAGAATCCCAAGAGACTTTAATCTTCAAGTTACTCCTGGTTATATCAGCTAGCAGGCCATTCATTTAGTTTCATTTGGGTGAATTACGAATTACAGATGTAAGAGACCTGAGAACCTAAGTAGGAATGGCAACACAGTGCTGATATCAAATGTATTAATATACTATATATGATATCAACAGCAATAAATGCATATAAGTGCATGAACGAATATTATTACACCATATACCTCCTACATGTTTCGGCCACCCATGCGGCCATCTTCAGTGAGGTGCATTACAAAGGACAGAGATAAGCACCTCCCTGATGATGGCCGCATGGGTCGCCGAAAACACGTAGGAGGTATACGGTGTGCATAATACACTTTCATACACTTATGTGCATTTGTTCGTTTTGATATCATATCTAACTGCTCAATGCAATGTTATGTATCATTTAAAATTATACCAATATGTTACCGCTACTGTAAATGTGTACAATAGGAACAATGAACATAATGTTGAAAGAAAGAATACAGTCCATAGTTCACAGAATAACTGTAAGTGAATGTAAGTACACCATTTCCATTTTCTTCAAGCACAGGTATGAAATTTGGACACTCACATTACAGAAAACCTTACATTAAACATACTCAAGAACAGAACTGAGAACATTTAAGCCCACGACAAACAACGTAACACGTTGCTGGAGTGGCAATTTAAACCACCAGTAAGTCTCAAACTTCATGTAAATTAAAATTACGAGTCTTCCATAACACAGGCGGCACGAACAGTAACGCCGTTACTGTACACGTTTCCGTTACTGTACACGTTTAACACAATTTGTGGTGGGCTGGGATAGCTCAGTCGGTATAGCGACTCGCTACGGGCTGGGCGGTCCGGGGATCGAAACCTGGTGGGGACGAGATTTTCCGCAAAACGTCCAGACCGGATCTGGGGCCCACCCAGCCTCCTGTACAATAGGTGCCGTATCTCTTTTACGGTGGTAAAGCGGCCGGGGCATAGTGTTGACCACTCACCCCCATCGAGCGCCGACGTTAAAAGTAAAAGTACAACTATACGTATACTCCCCCTCTGGGGCTTCATGGTCTATTCTAGGGTGAACATTACCTTCTTTTAATAGAATAAGTACTCCCAAATTAGTAGCCACCTATACTTCTTCTTCACAGTTTCGTTCAACGTCGATGAAAGTACATCCCTCAATGCGCACCACATTTTCCCACATTCAAAATGGTAATTCTCAACGAACTACACCACCATCAATGCTTCGACAATGAGCTCTTCATCACCGACCACTACACTACCTCTTCTGCACCTCTTTCACCAAGGTTACCGATAGGTGCACTCTAACCTATACGCACAGATTCATACAATGCCTATGGGATCACGTTTAACAACGTCCCTACCACGCCCGTCGATGGATGGCAGCACATTCGGACGCGTTTCCACGGATTAATATTGATTAAGTTATCCTCACCAATGATCCAAAACAGTTACACGGTGAACGATTCGGGTATGCACTGTTAAACTTGAATGAAAAGTTAACAGTGCAAACCGTTAATTCATCGAAAGTGGTCGTCCCAGATGCAGGATTAAAGAAGTTGACCGCCGTCAACTTTCGTTCACTTTGGGTGAACACGCACTCAGTAAATGTTGTTGCTCAGTGTATTACGGGCGTGTGTCCTGTTTGCTCTCCCGTTTCCTTTCCTCTTGTTGAGTTTCAGGAGGTTTGAAATAACTAGTTTGGTTTTCAGATGGAAGAAAGGCGACACAACACTGGTGTTAACGTTTTGCAGGATCGATTGTCGGTGGACTGTAAAATGTAAAAAGTATAGAAACGGAACAGCGCATGCCAATGCACTGCACGAAATTGTGATGGGGCCTAATTTTCCTTCACACACCGTAGAGTATGTGACATTAAAAGCAAAAACGATTCGTACTAGGTACGCTGCAGAACCCGCAAAGGTGATCAGATCAGAAAAGAGTGGTTCGAGCTTAGACGACGTTCACGGGAGAGAGAGAGACAGCTGCTTACGATGCGTGTGTGCTGTAAAGTGCTATAATACCAGTCGGCAACCGTTAACAGTGGCCCTAAAGGGCGGAAGTGCCGTTGAAGTATGACAGAACTGCAAATTTGGTACTTATCCCCGCACCTATCCCACTACTCGTGATAGTCCTGTATATGAGGGTCCTGAACCCTGGGATAGTTCGTCCTGCGGTTCACCATTATCCTTTTAATCTATGATATAAAGGGGTCTGGCAGCGGAAGTTTGCCTCAACCAGTTACGTAAAACGCATGTAGCTTTAACCACTAGGCATTTATTTGATTCTGCATGAAATAGGCTTTTTTTCACACTCGAAATTTTGTACCATTTTTTCCGAAGGCATTTTCTGCAACACGCCTATAGTTAAATACTTTTTTTTTTCGTTTTGTTACAGGTCTTTTCAAAGAACAGCGGCTAAGCTTCGACAGCCACAAAAACTCTTTCAACGGGCACATTAAGAATATTCTTTCGTAGTGCTTCATCGGATGTACATTTCGAAATCACCAGTGCGTCATTCGCTCTTCCGCTTGTTTCTAGCAACGATGTACAGAAAGTGAAAGTATGAATCTACAGTAGCTAATGAAATCATACTGTAGCTCTTCTGGAAGCTTTAAAACTCAGACCGACTCTTGTTATGGCAGCAAATGCGAATACGTTTTCCGTACACAGCGCCACAGCAGTTTAGAAACTTCTACAATAATTCCTAATCTTGCATTACTTTTTTTCCGGCCCTCTGTGTTGGTTGTAACTTGTGAAAATACAATATTAATTCAATACAGAATATTAAACAGTTACTATAACATAATTAATATTAATAATTATTAATATTACATATATAACAATATAATAGATGTAAAATTGTTAAACTATTGCCATAATTTCGTTTAAATTCTAATTTATTGCAAAAAGAATAAGTATCTCTTTTATTCGTTGCAGATTAACCGCTTAGGTGGGGTTCGATGGACGGACTGAGAATCAAACTGAAGGTTGCGAAGAAAATGCTGCTATAAGAGTGTTACAAAGAACTGGCAATGACATGGAATAATTCTACTATATTGACAGACAGCCACAAACAACGCTGATACCGATGAGCACGACTTCAGTTGTCGCCATTTTTTAAATCAACTACCCTGTTCAGTATTGAAGAAAAATGTAAACGTAATTTGGTTCATCAATTGAATTCATGAATTCACTTTGGATTATTCAACCGCGTTGATCATCTTGATGACCAATGTAAACCTGACCTACTGCATGATGTGGATGATGTACTTTTAGTGAACTACGTACCTAACCTAACCTAACCTAACCTAACCCCATGAAACAGAGTAGTCAAGAAATTTCCTGCATTTTACGGAATCTCAAGGTTCATGACAACATTCACAAGAGACCGTCACCTGTCCCTATCCTGAGCCAGAACAATCAAGTCCAATCCCACATCCCACTTCTTGAAAATGCATTTTAATATTATCCTTCAATATACGCCTGTGTCTTCAAAGCGGCCTCTTTCCCTCAGGTCTCCCCACCAAAACCCTGTACGCACCTCTCGTGCCTCCCATACGTGCCACATGTCCTGCCCATCTCTTTGTGATTTGATCATCCGAATAATAATGGTTAATGAGTGAAGACCTACAAAAGCCAGTGGACACAGTCCTGGTTAAAACCGGTCCAGATCAATGTAAACGACAGATCGGCAAAGCCGAAACATAATGTGACATCAAAGTTACATTTATGTGTATATTGTGCCCGTAACAGAAACTTTAGAGTTAAATACTATCTTTATCTTGAATTATCTTTATTTGCCAGTATTAGTTATAAAGATGAATTGTTAAGAAGATATGGAAACAAATAATGTAACCCCGCTTCCTTTTTTTAACTTCAGCGAAATTATTCTTTCTTCTAACGGTGGCGGCCTTTTGTATTTCAATTCCGTATATTCAATATAGACGATTTATTCTGACGTTTCGGAGGAAAAAAAACCAAATGTACTATATTGGGCAAAACCTTAAAAAGGACGACCACGCGTTGAACAACACAAGCTTTTCAACAAACAAGTAAAATATTAAGACAAATTCGTGTAGATGCGGGGCGCGTCATATGTGTAGTGGAAAGAATTCGACATGTGCTTCAAATATGCGCTTATAAAACTGAAGGAAGTGGAATCCTTACGTAACAGCAGGCCCATTGTCACTCCACATTTTGAGCCGATACTCCAGGTGGTGCATGGGTTCGGTATGGGAACGGCTAAGGACGTGCTGGTGGACTAGATACGTTAGTGAAAATGACTGGTAAACGATACAGGTTAAGTGAACGAAAACTTCACTGTTGAGCAATGACCGGTGCAAACCCGCCCGCGTCTAACTGAACGAAGGGCCCGCCAAGTCGAGACCCCGATCTGGTCAGTACACTGGCTGATTCGTTTTTAATGATCCGTTCGTTCACGAACGGATCATCTCTAATTAGAATGGACTGCGAGCGCGAAGGATGGTGAACGGGTATGGAAAGAAACACCGGTAATTAATTGATTTTATCTTCGTCAGTCTTTTGTAAATTCACTATTTTTCTCTCTCGGTGTTAAGCCAGTATATGTGACACTGGCTTGCTCTTAATAATAATATATATATATATATATATATATATATATATATATA
>Ga0136643_10012252_pt1 | contig 12764 bp, 15 predicted proteins | sample TergutLab28metaG_FD_96883 | JGI IMG/M metagenome (GOLD analysis project Ga0136643, IMG submission 96883) | Labiotermes labralis P1 segment gut microbial communities from Petit-Saut dam, French Guiana - Lab288 P1 (version 3) (version 3) | ecosystem: Host-associated > Arthropoda: Insects >...
CGCCTCTCTCCCAACCTCCTCACCGTCGTGCGCGCTCTATTACGCCCCCACCCCAGTCAAATGGGACCCTGGGCCCTGGACCCGCGACTCCTCCCCACCAGACCTGGCAAACTGTCAAGAAAAGGAAGTGGACCCATTTGACGCCGGAAACGCCTCAACCGGGAGCTCCTCCCCATTCACCTCTCGGAACCGGTTTGACAAGTTACGATGATATGCGTCGGTCAGACGAAGATCTCCCTGCTACGGCGGGTACTCCCCGCGCCCAAAAGCCCCGGGAACACAAGCCGCCTCCCATATATGTGTATGGCGTAACCAATTACCAGGACATGGTGTCCTACCTCACGGCCACTCTTGAGGAAGAACAATACTATTGCAAAGCGCTTACTGACGACACGATCAAAATCAATGTTTCCACCTCTGATTCCTACCGTCGGCTGATTAAACAACTCCACGCAGACAACGTTATCCACCATACTTATCAGCCGCGGGACGAACGAGCCTACAGAATGGTCCTGCGCCACCTACATTACTCCATCCACCCGGATATCATCAAAGGTGCGCTTGAGGATCTGGGACACACAGCCCGCAATGTGCTCAACGTTCGCCATCGACTCACCAAGGCCCCTCTGCCTCTTTACTTTGTGGATCTTGAACCGTGCGATAACAACAAGAGTATCGATGATCTCCAATTCTTATGCAACATGAAGATCGCCGTCGAAGCGCCACGGAGGAAAACTTCTATCGTACAGTGCACCCGATATCAATCTTACGGGTACACTAAAACCTATTGTACCCGCCCGTTTGCCTGTGTTAAATGTGGTATGGAACATAATGTGCCAGAGTGCACTAAAGATCCTTCTACCCCGGCGACGTGCGCTCGTTGCAGCGGGGCCCATCCAGCGAACTATAAAGGATGTGATGTCTATCGCCGTCTTCAGACAGCTCGGGGCAATTTCGCCCCTCGTACGCGACCCCCTACTCCTCGTATGCCCACTCCGCACGTCGACAATGGCGACGCTCGCCACTTTACTATCCTACCCCACACTCAACCCCCTGTATCACCTCCCAAACCCCCTTCTGCCTCGTATTCCCATGCTGTCACCCCCGGTCCCCAGGCTGTTGATCTCGGGGCACAGCTTTCCGCTTTTCTCACCGAATTCAAGACCTTATTTTTCCAAATGATGCAACAGACCGGCACTATACTCACCATGCTCACTCCTATTCTGCCTCGCCTTACCGCATAATGGCTGTCGCCTTACGTCTTGCCCTCTGGAACGCCAACGGCCTTTCTTCGCATCGTTTGATATAGCCCTGATGTAGGAAACACACTTTACGTCCCGTACGGTCTTCCGGCTTCTCCGCTATATTATTTCCCACTCAATACAGCCTGACGACACCGCGCACGGAGGCGCGGCGGTTATAATCCGCAGCTCCCACGTCACCACGAGCACTTCCGCATACAAACCCCAGAACTGTAAGATATTGCTGTCCACGTTGAAGTCCTCCCATGGCTCTTGACGGTATCTGCCATCTACTGCCACCCGCGCCACGCTCCTTCTTCTGCCACATATTCCGATTTCTGGGTCCACGGTTCGTGGTCGGAAGCGACTGGAACGCGAAGCATACCACTTGGGGCACGAGACTTATCATGTCCAAAGGCCGCACTCTCCTCTCTGCCATTCGTGGATGCCATGGTACCCACTTCAGCACTAGCGAACCGACCTATTGGCCGACGGACCATCACAGGTTACCCGACTTGTTGGACTTCTTTGTCGCCCGAGGTATAGCGACTAACTATATACGGTTTGAACTCGTGTTCGAGCTGTAATCAGACCACTCGACGATCCTTGCCACCGTCGGAGCCCATCGTCCCCCGTGTGGTCCCCCCACACTCACTACAAATCATACTGACAGGGACGCATTTCGAGCCTATATTAGCACTCATATCGACCTTCACCCACGGATCAAGTAACGAAGCGAATTGGACGACGCGACGCATCACTTTACTAACCTCCTTCAGGACGCCGCTTGGCACTTCTCTCCTCCCCCTCGGACGCCTTCGGCGCAAGTATACGCCCCTCCCCTCCTAATCCGTAATCTCGTTACCGACAAACGCAGGGCCCGCACTCGGTGGAAACGATCGCGAAACCAGGGTGATCGCGCCATTTACAACCGCCTGAAACGGAACTTAAAGGCCGCCTTAAGGGACGCCCATAACGCTACCTTTACCAATTATATTATGTCACTCTCGCGGGACGACACTTCCCTCTGGAAGGCTACCATGGGTTTCAAACGACCCCCGGTCCGGACATCGAATAACAGCTGGGCTAAGCGAGACATCGAGAAGGCTAGACTTTTGGGGAACATCTTCATTCTCACAATCTCGTTGTCTCCGATTCCTTAGACGTGCCTTGCCTCATGTCTCTCCCTATCACACCCTTTTCCCCGCTGAAGTTTCCGCAGCGATTGCACGCCTAAATGTACGCAAGGCGCCCGGTTATGATCTCATCTCAGGGAAGGTGCTCCAGGAAATACCGCCTACGGCTGTAGTCCTCCTTACCACTCTCTAGAACACTATACTCTGCCTCTCATACTACCCGCTCCTGTGGAAATTTGCACAAATGGTAATGGTGCCTCAACCTGGCAAACCGGCCTATGACGTGGCCTCTTATCACCCTATCAGCCTCCTTCCCATTCCGTCTCAGGTTTTTGAGAAACTCCTTTTAAAGCGACTTCGGACCGATGTGGACATTTCCCACCTCATTCCCGACTACCAGTTTGGTTTTCGACCCGGCCACTCTCCTATTCAGCAGGCGCATCGTATTGTCAAGTGATCGTGACAAACCTTGAGGGACGCGCACTGTGCACGGCGTTCTTCCTTGACGTCTCCCAGGCACATCGGCCTTATGTATAAACTGAAGGCCTCTCTCCCAGGCCCATATTTTCTGCTCGTGCAGTCTACCTTACCGACCGTTACTTCCAGGTCCGGTATAATGGCGTGTGCTCTGACTGCTACGAGGTGAGGGTCGGTGTCCCTCAGGGCAGTGTTTTTGGCCCCCTGCTCTACTTAATTTGTACCGCCGATCTACCCACGACGGACTACACAACCATCGCGACTTTTGCGGATAACACGGGTCTCCTGGCGGTGTTTCGTGGTCCTGCTGTAGCATCCCAGCGCCTCCAGACCCACTTAACCCTCCTCCACAACTGGTTCACACTGAGGAAAATCCGTGTCAACCCGGCGAAGTCTGCGCATGTTACCTTCACCACACGACGTGTTATTGCCCTCCAGTATTTGTATACACCACCACGATCCCAGTAAGACGAGACGTTTAGTACCTCGGGTTACATCTCGACCGCCAACTGACCTGGCGGAAACACATCCAAACTAAGCGCCAAAACCTCGACCTCAAACTACGTGCCTTGTCCTGGCTTTTAGGTCGACGCTCCTAACTCTCTCTTCCAAACCAACTTTTCCTTTACAAATGTATCCTCAAGCCCGTGTGGACGTACGGAATCCAGCTGTGGGGCTGCGCGAAGCCCTCTCACACGCAAATACTTCAACGTCTCCAATCCAAAATTCTACGCTCCCTTGCCAACGCCCCTTGGTGAATCTCCAACCTACAATTACATACCGACCTTGGTATACCATTCGTCTCACAGGAGATCTAAAAATCCTCCCTTCTCTACCACAGCCTGCTGGCTGGACATCGCAATGTCCTGGTTGCTACCCTGTCTATGCCCCCCCCCAACGTTGTCTGGCGGCTGAAGTGCCGATGGCCATCTGATCTTCATACTGTGACCGGCGACTAACGTGAGCTACCGCCCCGTGGGGCCCGTCGGAGTCTCGTCGACGGATGACTACTCCCCCCGTTGTCTCTTACCTCAAATTTGCTTATTGCTCCACAGGGAGTAGATTCTAAATTTGCAGTTCTAAATGAAAAAAAACATTACTATTCAGATAACCTTCAATTTGGGACTATTGATGTTAGTTTATTATCATATCCAATGTTGATATAAATAAAGTGGCCATACTTTGCTATGGTTTGCATAAGTTGAGCTTTATCCAGACTTAATGAAAGAGATTAGCTTTAAACAATTCTTTATATTTTCAAATACCGTATTAATATTGTCACCAGATGGCCTTTTCTTTTCACTCTGAATAATAATGTTTATTCTTCTTCTTCTTCTTCCCGTCCTCCTTGCTGTTACAATTAACACTACTCGCTCGCCGCTTTGTCTCCTGCACCGTAACTCAACCGCAAAAATTCACATCACCACACTGAATCGCACAAACACTCACTAATCTGTGTTTCCGGTCGCTTGCACTCACACACGCCTCCGTTCCTACTCGACTGCCCTACCCCCCTTTATTTGTCTTGTCTCGCTTGGTTGCACGAGCATTCTGGATGCCGGACGTCACAAACCTTCTGGGAAGCCATGCTGCCAGGAGCAACAGCGTCACGTTTCACTGCCCCCTCAAGGCTCTTCGACCCGAGTAGCCCCCAGGTACGGCGCCAGTCTGTCTAGGTGGACGACCATAATCTTTGCCCTGGAATGGCGCTGAATCAGGTATATGACGTCGTCGATCCGGATGATGATGAGGTGGGGGCCTTCCCAGCACATCTGCAACTTGGCCGATTTTCCCCTTCTTGGAGTACGGAGGTACAGCCACACCTGTCGCCTACTTGAAAACCAGCCGAGTTGGCCAGCTGGTCATAGCGTGTCTTCATTCGGTCGCTGGCCACTTTCAGGTGCTGGCGGGCAAAATAGTGAATATCGTGTAGTCGTTCCACAAGGGCGGCAGTACAGTCCGTCGTCGATTGTTCCTTGTCTGGGGGAGCCCCGAACATCAGGTAGCAGGGCAAGCGAAGCTCCCTCCCGAACAGCATGTTGGCAGGCATCACCCCAGTGGTCTCATGGGTCGGCGCTCGGTAGGCCAGCAGGAAGATGGTTGGCCTCTCATCCCAATCCCGTTGGTGAGTAGAGACCACCTTCCTCAAGTGCTCCTCGATCGTCTTTACGTAACGCTCCACAATCCCATCTGACTGTGGGTGTAGTGGAGTCATTCTAGTTTCGTTGACTAGCCGCTCCAGGATTTTCTGCATTAGCCTTTATTCGAAGTTCCGGCACTGGTCGCTGTGCAGCTCCATTGGGACACCGAAGCGGCAAAAGAAGTTAGTCACCAGGGCGTCGGCTACTGTCGATGCTTCTTGGTTGGGGATGGCATACACTTCTGGATATTTTGTGAAATAATCCATGGTGATCAGGAGATATGTTTCCTTTGTCGCTCTCCGGGAAAGGCCCAGCGATGTCGAATGCGATCCTTTCGAAGGGTGCCCCGACGTTATATTGGTGCACCAGCCCCCGGCTTCTGGTTCTTGGCCCTCAGCTTGCGGCACAGGTGTTACGCCGTTGGCAGAACCTCTCAACGTCGCCTCTTAAGTGCAACCAATAGTATCGTGGCTGGAGCTTATCGATGATTTTGTTAACCCCCAGATGTGCTCCTGATGTACTCCCGGATCTCTGCCAGGACTTCCTTTACCTTACTGTGGGGGATAACTATCTGAGACGTCTTCTCCTTCCCGTCGACCGACTCCCAGTGACGTTCCAGCTCGCCGTCTTTCAACGCCAATGAATTCTGCTGGTCTGAATAACTCTTGTAAACTGGCCCTGGTCACTGATGTACTTCCACTCTAGGCGTTGTACAGCCTCCATCTCTCGTATCAGTGATCCAAGATCGTTGTCTGCCAATTGCTCCCTCCTCAGGGCTTGTCAGTCCCAGCCATTAGCAGCGGCGTTAGCCACTATCCGTACCCTATGGCCGTCCGCCCGATGTTCAAACTTTTGTCAGTAGGAGCACTCCTCTGGGCATGGGCGTCTGGAAAGAGTGTATGCGTTGGTGCGTCGGATGCCTTGACGGTGTGCGGATGTGAAATTGTACTCCTGTAGACGCTGGACCCATCGGGCTGCCTGTCCCTCCAGATCCCTGAAGTTCAGCAGCCAGATCAAGGCAGAGAGGTCAGTACGTAAGTGGAATTCCTGTCCATACAGATACTTGTGAATATGCTCCAAGGTCTTCACAATGGCCAACAACTCTCGACAAATAACACAGTAGTTCCTATCGGCTTTGGACAGAGTTTTGCTGAAGTAGGACACAACCAATTCACTGCCATGCTGCACTTGGGATATTACACCATCAATCCCAAAATTGCTGGCATCGGTGTCGATGATGACCTCCCCTGGTAACCCAGGATAGGTGCCATGCACAATGCATATTTTAGTGCCTATAAAGCCTTCTCCGCTTCCGTGGACCACTCGAATGACCATTTTTCTCCAGTCAGACTGGTCAATGGCTTAGCTATACCTTCGAATCCCGAGACGAACCTCCTGTAGTACGTACACCCCCAAAAAAAACTCCTCAACTGGTGTTTGTCCTTCGGTTTTGGCCATCTCTTCACAGCTTCCAGCTTATCGGTGTCCGTGGTTACTCCTGACGGAGAAACGATGTGACCCAGGTTTCGTACCTCCTTACGGAACAGCTGGCACTTCGCAGGGTTCACTTTCAGGTGGGCCTCTCGTAGTCTTTGGAACACCTTCCGCAGATTAAGGAGCTGTTCTTGAAATGTGCGGCCAATGACAATGACATCATCCAAGTATACTTGGCAGGCATCGTAAATCAGACTTCTCAGGACGTAATCCATTAGTCGTTCGAATGTTGCTGGGGCGTTAAAAAGTCTGAAGGGCATGACCGTGAACTGCCACAGGCCCTGTCCCGTGGAAAAGACCGTCTTTCCTTTGTCCTCCGGATGCAGTGCCACCTGCCAGTATCCGCTTTCCAGGTCAAATGTAGATAACCTTCTAGCTCCAGCCAGCGTGTCCAGGGTGTCGTCAATCCTCGGGAGGAAAAAACAGCCCTTTTTTGTGACATCATTCAGTCTTCGGTAGTCTACGCAGAAGCGAAGGCTGCTATCTTTCTTCCGGACTAGCACCACAGGAGATGACCAAGGACTGTCCGACACCTCAATCACTCCTTTGCTCTTCATGTCCTCCAACAGGATATTCACCTCTGCTTGCTTCGCTAAAGGGCGTCTACGAGGAGGCTGGGGAATGGGTCGGGCGTCGCCAGTAGCTATCCTGTGATACACTTTCTCTGTGTGCCCATATTCACCGCCCTTTGTTTCATAGACGTTTTGATAGTCCGCAATGAGCTCCTGGCTTCTCTGATGCTCAGGTTTGGTCTGGCACCAGCTATCACTTCCCTCAGGTATTTGGAGAACTGCTTGTTCTGGAGTGGTTCAGGCTCCTGATCCTCAATAGTTGCAGCCCACACGGCTGACTCGCCATATCCTATAATGGTTCCTTCACTCAGCACTTGACCTTGATTGTCACATTCATGATGCGGACAGGTACCCTCGGTCTGGCTCGGACTAGCGCCCTGGCTGTGAACACCCCGTCTCTGGAACAGTTCAGGCTGAGTTCGATGAGGACGTTGGTCGCACCCCACAGGTGCCTCCAGCCTTGCCATCACCATCTTCTCACATGGAGCCGGAATCAATACGTGGCTGGCCAGTGAGAGCCTGGCAGATTTGGTTGGGCGCCTGGTTTCCATAGCGTCACCTCCTCCTCGTCCAGTCGCAGCAAATGTCATCCTAGGTCCACGGACGCGTCGTAGGACCGCAGGACATCTAACCTCAGGATGAACTCGTCCGTAACCTCCGCGACGAACACCCAGATTCTCAGGGTCCGTCATCCCAGAGTCAGCTCGAGAATGGCCACCTTTAGCACCGGGATGGTCTCTCCAGAGGCAGTCTGTAAGACGTAGTTTCTGCTCGGCTTCCGCTCGGGTTGTCCTGCGATTATGTCGGGCCGGGCGATGGGCACTGAGGCGCCGGTATCGATGGTCACCTTACATGATTTTCCTTGGATCCAACCCTCAACGATTAGGCTATCATGAGTCCCCTGACCTAGAATGTTTAGCGTCAATCAAGGGTTTGAGGGTGGTGATGCCTGTGGGCCCCTCCTCTCACTGGCATTTACTCGTTTCCAGAGTCCCGGTCTTCACGCGGCTCCCGTTACAGTCTCTGCGCAGATGACCGACGGACCCACACTGCCAGCATAGAGGTCGTCCATCTTGTCAGCGATCACGTGGCTGACTTGCCCTAGCAGACGTCCCGGTCAACTCCCGCAGTCTTGCTGGTGGCCCCGCTGCTGCTTTGGCTGCCTCCAATTTCAAGGCCTGAGTTAAGGCCTCATTTAGGGTCCGGTCTCCTCCCATTAAGAGATATTGCTTCACCTTCCGGTCTCGTACTCCGTCGATGAAAGAGTGGGCGGCATCCGTTTGAACAGAGGCGACAGGAAGCCCAACCAAGGCTGCTCCACAGCTGCCGCGAACTCCTGCAACGTCTCACCGCTTGCCTGCACCATGGCCTTCAGCTGTCACCGGTAGGCCGCGGCTAGCTGTTGGTCCCCAAAACGGTCCCGCAGTGACTCTACGATGTCCTCATATGTCGCCTCGGCCGGCACGGTGTGAAGGATGTCAGCCTCTTTACCGTGTAGTACACTTAAAATATGAGCAGCTTTCTCACTCGGCATACAGTTATTTTGCACTGCCGCGGCCTCAAACTGTCGGTGAAACACTGCCCAGGATGTAGCACCCTCAAATTTTGGTGGGTTAACTGTAATGGTGCTTGCCCCTGGACTACCGCCACCCGCACGTCTGGATCGAGCTTCCACCTCTGCTAATTGGGCCTCGAATTCTTCCCGCAGGTCCGGGCCTGTTGTTCCACCATAGAGGCGACATTTTCTGTTGCTTATCCAGCCTCTCTTCCAGCTCTGTTTGACCAGCGCACAAGTCAATTATTTGTGTTTCGAGCTCCTCCCTAATTGCACTCATACAGTTGCCCATCTTGTTCTCCATGGCATGCACTTGAGTCATGAGGGCAGTTCTAATGTTGCTCATGTCAGACTTCAGTTCAGCACATATGTCACCCTTCAGTGCCTCCTGTCCGGTACCAAGTGCACACATATCCGTCTTCAATTCCGCGGTGGTAGTACTTAATTCACTTTTCAGTTCTTTGAACTAATCCCTTATTAGCTGTAACGCTGAATCCATCTTGTATCAATATTCGTTATATCCCACTTCCTGACACCAAATGTCACCAAGTAGCCTTTTCCTTTCACTCTGAATAATAATGTTTATTCGTCTCCTTCTTCCCGTCCTCCGTGCCGTTACAATTAACACTACTCGCTCGCTGCTTTGTCTCCCGCATCGTACCTCAACCGCAAAAATCCACCTCACCACACTGAATCACACACACGCACTCTCACTGCTCTTTGTTTCCGGTCGCTTGCACTCACACTCTCCACCGTTCCTACTCGACTGCCCTGCCCCCCCCCCCCCTTTTTTTTTAGTCTTGTCTCGCTTCGTTGCACTAGCATTCTGCAGGCCGGTCGTCATGAACCTTGCGGGAAGCCATGCTGCCAGGAGCAACAGCGTCATGTTACAATATATTATGAAATCAGAGGCTTTGGGGTTAGTAATAATTACACTTGTGTCATCTGCAAAAATTTTATTTTAGATTTATTATTTGTAATTTTTGGTAAGTCATTAATATAAAAAAAGGGGTTCCAACTATTGATCCTTGAAGGACAGATGTTTTCTTGTACTCCAACTAGAAGATATATTGTAACTGAAATATTTATCATTTAAAATCACTCTCTGATGCCTGTCTTCAAGGTAAGCTTTAATTAACATATAAGCTTTACCTGTTATTTCATAAAACTGTAAGCTTTGAAACACCACATGTATTTGGTGGCATGATTCTTGTTTACTACAATACTACAAAGAAATAAAATGATCCCACTGATAATTTGAAAGATTATAACAGTTTTTAATGACTCTAGAAATCCGTTGTGCTTGCACAGTGCATCTTATCTATAATTATTTTTTCTTAAGAATAAAAATACTTCAGGCAACAGGAATGCAGAATTCACCAAGGTTTGGAAATTACTTTGAGAACAGCCTGACAACACTTTCATGTCTGTTTATATTACAAAATCATATAATATGTTAAGAATACATGTAATGATAAAATATTTCTAAAGTTTATATATATATACATATAACAATTATTTTAACCTAATTAATGACTACATTAATTTCAAACTTAAAACTGTATAAGAGCAGCTGCTTATATGAACTCTTGTTGCAGTTAGAAAAAAATGACATACGCATGAAACATTATTACATTACTACTTGAACTGAAGATAATACTAGTTTGGTGTCAGGTGCAACAACATGAACAGACTGCAGAGGAGGCCATGAGCAGTTGTAGTACATGGAGCAGATATTTAAAGGAAGCAGATCCCAATACACGATTTCTCATTTCTGAGCTTCTGGGATAAGACACCACATGTGTAGAAGTGTGCCAAATGTTTCACAGGAACCTACCATCTCCTTCATCAGAGCACCTGATTAAGACTTGCATAAGGAGGGTGGGGTGGATATGGAAATAATATAGTCCAAGACGGGAAGATGTTACAAGGAAAGCAAAGCTTGTGAACCTGAAAAGGGTCATTAATGGAAGAAATGAAGGCAGGAATATGAATGAAGAACATAAAAACGCAAAATTATAAAGAATAAAAAATAAAGTTAAAAATGCTAAGCCAAAGTAAAAATAAAAATGGAGGGGGTGCAGAGAGAAGGTTAGTGAATAAACAGTAAGAGAAGTACATCCCACAGACTGAAAAGAGCTGGTTGTGGCAGAGTAAAGGGAGAATGTGAAATTAAAATTACACAAATATGAACACTAAATTGAAATGGAAAAAAAAGCTTGATTTAATTCTTATTTATTCGTTTTCTGCACATTTCTGTTCTACTATAAAACAGGTCTTTCCACTATCATATTTGTATTTTTATCTTTTTCATCAGGAAACATTTCTCACTTTTCCACTGATGATCCATTTTAGGTCCATATGATTTCCTTCTTCATATATATTTCCCCCACCACTGGTCTGGCTAGAGCCTGCCATTTGCTTATACATACACCATACTTTTTGCATGTAACATACTCCTCTATCCTGATGATGGAGGTAACAGTTCCTATGAACACATCATACAATTTTACCATACTACATGGCATCACATCCCAGAAAACACTAATCTTTTTCCTAATCAACTCTTTGAGAACCTCAAAACTTACTAAGCAAATTCACTCCTCATTTATGTTTGTTCACAGGTGCAGAAAATGTTAGATATTCCCCAGTGACAATAAACTCTAAAAACTGCCATGCATTTTAAGGCAACTTACTAGAATTAACAACACTTTTCTGCGGATTAGGTCAGATTAGGTTAAAAGAATGCAAATGTGGCGAAACCCACCGCCAACATATACGTACACTACGCTTGTCAAAGGACACAGCACTAGACTTTCACAACACTACTTTACTGCACTTCACCTGCTCTCTCACCACACTGAGGCTATGCCGTGCCTGGAAATCACAAATGCTCTGCTCGGGTATACACAGCACACTGATGGGATCGAACCATTGTACTTTGTTTCTGAAGAGTATTGCCATCATGCATTAACTCACTAGGCTACCTCCGGTTGCGGCAAACAACTATCATTTTGCAACATCCATCCATGGAAACAGAGCTAGCAAGCCACACGCCTCGGAAAATTAATGACATTTAATTCATATTTTAACTTCAAGTTAAGCGAATGTATTGGTGTCTTTGGTTAACGTATAAGCGGTGTGATTGATTGTAATGAATAGAAGACAGAGAAACGCCACGAATGCACAAATATGGAGACAGTAAAATGACTCGAATTATGATGGCAACTGTACGTCACGTGACTTCCAGTTCGGGACTTAGAAAATATCAGGCTATTTGATTTTTGTTGAACAGAGGGTACATCTTACCAGGTCATGTGTATGAACAACTTGTAGGATTACTTGCAATTTATCTGAATTCAACAACTATGTTAACAGTTGTACATTAATTAGGGATTGTACATACACCATAACTTTCATGGTGTATTCACTTCAATATGTTTAGAAATAAAGTGCATCATTAAGGTGCCTTAAATTTTTGTGATACTAGTTACAGATACATTAGAACATTATTCCTTATATTCCCTAATACTTAAATACCTTCTACTTATGTTCATCTTCAGCATTATCTCACTGATGTCTGCTAACCAGTATGTCACAGATATAAATACATTGCTCCACATAGCCTTACATATTCCCTGTATCCAAGCAGTTAAGCATATAAGAATTATGCACATCCATGCACAAATGAAAACAGATCTTCATGTAAAGATATGTTAAAATTCTCTGATCTAAATGAAAAGTAACATAATTCAAATTTTTAAAATTTAGTTCTTCAATACCTCCTTTCATAGAACTCTTTACCATAAGTTCACGTTTATGTGTACAGACAGAAGGTTGGACAGTGGTAGTATGTCACTTCACAAGAATGTAATCACAACCAAAAAGCTAAAATTACATCAGTGTCCAACACAACTTTAACATTATGAAACAAATTAAATATAATGCAGTTATGTGGTACCCACTTTCCAAAAGTGTCTGTGTATGTAGCACATCTGGAAATCAGGTCCATTTGAGAATTATAAGCAGTGTAGCAGAAATAATCCGTGTAGTGGGTCCCTGTCACCACGGCATGGCGCGTCCTCAGGTTGCGGATAGAGGAACGGCCTCCTTTATGGAGGGTAGCTGCGAATAAATTGAATAAGCAG
>Ga0136643_10012253_pt1 | contig 12764 bp, 9 predicted proteins | sample TergutLab28metaG_FD_96883 | JGI IMG/M metagenome (GOLD analysis project Ga0136643, IMG submission 96883) | Labiotermes labralis P1 segment gut microbial communities from Petit-Saut dam, French Guiana - Lab288 P1 (version 3) (version 3) | ecosystem: Host-associated > Arthropoda: Insects >...
CCAAGAACGTTTCATGAAGTTAAAAAATCAGTTACTACAATCCTCGAGAAAAGGAAGTCTACAAAAACGTTTCTCCTCTGCACGCCTGGAGAGAGAGAGGGAGAGAGAGAACTATGAGTAACTCATGACAAAAAAGGCACGAACACATTTACGTTAGACTAAAAATTTACTTAATAATTTGAAGTTGATATTTGGTACCAAAATGGAAAATAAGTGGTGGTGTCAAGTGCTGCTAAGGAGGTAAGACAGCTGCTACTCAAGCAACACACCAGTACTTCACAATTCAACAGTATCCCTCCTATACGTCTAGAGCACCTTACAGAACACGTAATTACAACTCGTTCTGAAAATGACCGTCAAGCACATTTTCTAACACATTCACGGGCGGCGGTGAGCAGTTACACTATACAAACACTGTTGAAATTACTTCTATAATAAAGCGACATTATGCAAACTACGAAGCGTCCAGTGGGAGCATGAGGGTGAACAAAGAATGGGGAAAACGTGGAAAAAGTCGGCCGTGGGTTGTTTTAAAGCATTCTGACATTCAACAACTGGTCTGGAGACGCAATAAAACAATTAAAAAGCAATCAGCTCTAGATGGTGTCTTCTGACGTGGGATCGACATCGCAAATTGGGGTGTTGCGGTATAAGCGATAGTCGTATTGGTACTCTTCAGGAATATAACAGACGAAGCCGGCAGTCCTGTAAGAGCCAGAAACACGGTTTTAAAGGGCATGACTATTTCAAGGAGTAGGCGGACGGACAATGGTGGGCTACCTCACGGTACTCCAAAATGTGCTATGGGCGGACAGGGAAACATGTCACGTGGTACTTCGAAGAGTGAAGCGTACTGTCAGCAAAGCGAATCATCACTCAAGGCCACAAGGGGTGTTTCAGATACATGTCGGAAAAATTTCACACATGGGAACATAACGCGAAAGGTCTGCTGTCTGTCGCTGCGAAACAGACAACCGGAGCAGCAATTCGTAACGCCGGTAGGGCTGGAAGGTTACGGATTACCGTCCTTACAGACCCGATCTCGCGCCCTGTGATTTATACTTTTTTGAACCCCTGAAAAAGCCACTGGCTGGCAAGCGATTTGCAACACATGCCGACGTCAAGCACGCTGCGGTCACCTAAGATGGATTTCTTCTACGCCAGGATAAGACTCTGCCTCAGTGAAAGGGTGCAGCAAGTGCTTAAAAGTCAATGATGCCTATGTGGAGGTCCGATGCGGTCCATCTGCTAGCCATGTTCAGTCATGCAGGCATTGAAACCCGACTGAAGTTCTCGACATCAGACAGCTGCCTTACGTTTCGAAACTCATATCACATCGCACTGTGTATCCGTTCCCACCGCGGATTCTTTTAACCCCTTTCGCCCTGTGTGTAGTTGTGGAATACATGCATGAACAGAATAACCTCAGGAATCGGTGCCGCATGACATATCGTGCCGTACCCACGGGTCTGAAACTGTGAATAGCAGTTAGAATGGATATGAAGGAATGTGTGGCAGATCCACCAAAGACTAATAGTTTAAAAAAACGATGATAAGGTGTCTTAAAGTCTGGACGTACCTGCAAAAATATGACACTACCACGCAACTGTACGACTACTAATTTACGGAAGGAATGTGACTGCCGAAACGTCAGATCTTCTGCTCCGTTCAAAAGTAATGCATTACATCAGAAAGCACTTATAATTCTTCTGGCCGATTTTCAAAAACATGTAGGCCCTAGAGCTGAAACGGGGGTGCCGCTAAGGTAGACCTGAATACGTCGGAATCCGACTGGTGGGTACCGTCCGTAGGGGAACTTGCATGCTGACGTTTCCTTCCGCGGACGTCGCGGGGTGCAGCAGCTACTACATTTTTCGTACATGCTGGAGCTCAATTTTACTTTTCCTTTAACTGTACCACTGGATGTAATGGCATGAGAGACGACGTGGGCTACATGATGTGACAAGTAAGTGTTTAGTCTTCACAACGGTTTATCTCGTTCTTCGCAGTTAACACTTATACGGAAGCGCCACCGCTCATAACACTTAAGCATCGAGTACTGGGAAGAAATAAAGCGAAAATACGATTTCGGCGAAGACAGCAAAAGTACACAAGAAGGCTTCTGAACTTTGTTACCCGAACGGCACGACAGTCATGGCGCAGAGCGAAGTATTAAAATGGTGCAGAAGGGATGAAGAAATTCTTAACGATTTCTAACAATTTACATAACACCAAGAACGCCAAGTACTAAATCTTAACACAAAGTCCAGTAATACCTTTCAATTGTGACTTACCAAATGTTCTTACTGAATTCTGACCGAATCAGATGGCCGTCCTGAAAAAAAAAAAGAGCATATGATAGACTTAACACAGTGGTACTAGCAAGTGATAGACTTAACATAGTGGTACTATTGTTTTTCACTAGAGACAACTAGTAAATTATACATGTTAATTTTAGTACATTTAACTCTATTTGTGACAAAACAGAGAAATACGAAAACAACAATTAATGACACTGTACCTATAATTGAGATAAACAGCAATTAATGGCAACTGTACCTATATAATTGGATACAGACCATACCAAAATTTCCAAGGTGAAAAGATAAAAGACAGTAGACAGACCTAACATACTAGACTTAGCACATGGGTACCATATATAACTAAGGATATAATATAATGAATCCCATTCTAGACATAGCTAGAAATAAGGCATCAATAAACTAATGATACTGTTCCAGACCCCGCCACTGACATAAAAGAGATCTCGGTCTCACGCAAATTCCTTTCCCACACCTAAAAAAAAACACCCCACATACGTTTTATCTGTTGTATAGCTACTCGATAAGTCCATGTACAACCTGAAGATGGTCAGCATTAACGGTCGAAACATGTAGCTGTGCCTAATGTAGCAGATACCCATTATACTACTAATAAATATAGTTGTGTTTTGACGATATATACAGATATCACATTGGTTTTGCTAAAAAAAAAAGCGTGAAATATGGAACTTGATACGAATCTTATGCATGCGAGATTTTACATTCTCCGCAACGTCTCCATGTTGCACGTAACAGAAAGTACCAAAGTTTACTTATTTTCCTTTCATGCCTCCTCCTCCTCCTCCTCCTCAACCGCGGAAGAACAGGCCTCAATCCTATACATACCAATCGAACAAAATGAAATAAGATTCTAGTCTTATACGATGTATGCTGTGTCGGCGGGCAAGTGTTTCTGGACGTTTCACTGGACCCGCAGTGCCTTCAACTTCCGGGTCGGGCAGATCAAGTACTTCCACAACGACACGGCGTTCCGTCCCAGAAAATGACACTCTTCGACATAACCGCTACGAAAACTACAGATCTGATGTTTCCTTATCAACCAGGAAGGCTCGGCTACTCATGGTGACGGGAAGTCGTATGGCGATCAGGGAATTTGAAATTCCAATTATTTTAGTCACGCACAAGACCAAGTTCAATTAAATGATCGATATGTACAACATGGCTCCTGCAGGTAGGTAAGGAAGAGACGAGGGCACGTCATCGTTTCAGGCTTCCCCCACGGTGCTGATGAGGTCTTCGCTTGTTTGGGTTGTTGTCATTTGTTTACCGACGTTTCGAGACAGCCCATCGGTGCCATCTTCGAGAGGCAAACAGTCCACGAAGAATGCCGCGAACAGGTGGAAGCGTGGTTATCCACGGAGGGCGGTTAGGACACTGTTCTCATGGAGAGTATGCTGGCCAGTCAAAATGCATCATGAGGAAATACAAAAGAGGAAGGTGGTACACCACACCAACATCGGAAAAATGAGAAGACGCGCAGGAAGGGAAAGACGTCACCACGGGATCAGGAGCCATTGCACGACGCTGCCATCTGGACGCGCAGATAAAGAACAAAGACGCCGGAAGGGACGCCAAAGTAACTTCGGAACAATGAATTGAAAAGAGGCGTAGAAAGGAGGACAGAATACAGGTGGAGGGACAGACGCCTGGGCACTGGGTAAAAGAAGAAAGGAACGTAGAGACGTTAGGGCACGAGGAAATTGTGGAGGGGGGGGGGATCAAAGAGGAAGGGCTGCCATAGCAAAAGAAAAAAATGTAGAAATGCGGGGGCGGGGAGCAAAACAGCTTAGACCTCAATGCATGTCGTTATAAAAATTCAGCATGACTTTACTACAGCTTTTCAATTTAACATGGGCTGTATCAGCTTCTTCAATGTTATTAGCAAGCACCAGTTAAATAGCAGCTTAAATACCAATGCCACGAAGCACGGCACGGGCGAAAATTGAGGTTGAAAGGTTTGTCACGCTGCTTCCTTTACAAGAAGAAGGCATGGCTGATGGATTCCCCGTCCACAGACCAGTTATCCCCTCTTGGGGTGTTTGTGGTACTCATCAGGAGTCCCTAGATAATTCCTAGTGAAGTACAACAGACTAATGAAAGTTCTTCCCCCCAAGGGATTACTCACAATCACTACTACGTAACGGCAATGCTCAGAACACGATGTTAAACAAACCAATAAGCATAGAAGCAAAGCATTAATTCTATCAGATACATACCTATGACTACAAGGATTGATAGGTAAGGATGGCGCGCCAAATGTCAAGCATTTCCACCACCATTGGTGGAAACATTGGGAATTTGTTACTTCCAGATGTTACACACTTTCCAATTTTTCTCATTCCTCTAGAATACAACACACACGAAAGCCCCCCTGCCCAAACTGCACAACCAACCACCTAATAACCCTGTGCTATACACGGTTATTCAATTAAAGTGTATAGGTGTATGCAGGGAAATATCCACGAGTTTCAGAAAGCTAACCAGACATTTAAGTAACTCTTTACCGCTTTGTTCTGAATTACTGCCAGAAATGGACACGCGAAAACTGGGCCAACTTCACGATACACGGAGACACCATACTTCTGGTCACATAAGGTAATCCTTAGATGCATCATCCCCGTTGTGTTTTATGCAAATTGGGAGGGAGTGGGTACGTCAAAACCTGGGATAAGCAAAACAGGTAACACACGCTCCTCTTTTGTACAATTTTCTTACGAGGGATGGGATAATTGTGCAAGGCGCACCTTTTTATGCGAAGAATCTTGCAAAAATTATGTAAGCAAGAAGATAAAATAAGACAGAGATGCAAGATGTCGCAGTTTAAATATGTGTTGTAAAGACATAAAATTCTATTTTCAACACACCTAGGTTTGACAGCGTATTTTCAGCGAAGTGCCGTACGTATTTTTCAACCAAATTTCAAACTAGAAAGCCAGCTATGAATGCCTAACGGCTTTACCTAAAGCTGCTAAAATGAGTGTGGTACCAAATTATGTTCCAAGTTTTTTACTCTTATTTAGTAGTGCTGGCGCGACCAAACTGCGGGCGTGACAACCGAGAAATCGTGATTCGGTTCTCTGCAAGCACAATTTATTCTTAGCTTCTCCGTAGCGTCTAGACCGGCTCTGGGAATCAGTGAAGCTCCCACTATATGTGTACCGGCGGTTCTTTCCCCGGGGGTAAAGCGGCCGGGGCGTTACGCTGACCATTCACCCACGCCTATAGCCGAGGTTAAAACGTGTGCAGCTATACCTTAAATCACCCATATGCCTTCATGGAGTGAAGAGAAATAATGTGACCGTCATTATTGCTACAAGTGTCGAATGTGCCAATATTTACTGAATAACTTACGTAACGCATACGTACATACAAACGAAACAAAAAAGAACAATACGCAGGACAATAAATAGTGCAATACCAGCAGGTAATTAACAAATTCTAGTTAAAAAGAGGAAAAAATGTGTATAATGATGGTGAATACAATTTCACGTCTGGCACAGCAGAACACGCAAACAATACAACTAATTATATACAATAGAGTCTACAGCTTGTTTCTAAACATATCAATATCCCCTACGAACAAAATCTGTGTAGTTGATACGCGTTTAGCAGTTCTGCACGGGCAGCGACAATGAACACAGAAAACGTCCCTAAGATTCCGAGGAGGGGATGTATACAACTTAATGAAATTAACATTCAAAAAATAAAAATGAGGTACCATTGGGATTCCACCTCTCACTAGGGTATGCAGTTCTAAGTATTCTAATAAATTACCAGAAATGTAATAGCTGTGGCGAAAGAAGCAAGTGTATCAGAAAACCGCAAACTTCGCTGGAACTTACAACTTCTTGGCGCCAACAGACATAACAGAGTTCAAGACAATAGAGGCGTACTGTAATTCAGGCCTGAGGTAAAATATAGCAGGACAGGATTCACAAAGTTTATAATTACAAATCAATGCGTCAGTTCTTCTTCAGAACTCAGTAACGCTGATTTTACTGACAATGGCGTTTCAAGTAATCATATCACACTGGTCTGATACACAACCGCTAGCAGACTGAACGGCACGAAATAGTTTGACGTTATCAGCGAAAAGAATACAACTAGAATCCTTACGTACTTTCCATAAGTCATTAATAACGATATCGAAACGCACAGGCCACTGAACGGATTCGTATAGAACACCGGACAGATGATAAAAGGATTACAGATATTCGGACATGAGACTGTTGGTATTTCGGACAAGTTAGTGTCTGTAGGTTATGTATCTACGAAATCCATCACAAACCATTGGAGAGTTAAAAAACACAAAGTTTTCGAAGAAGCATTTTATTTAGAAACAAGGTCGAAAGCACTGCTCAGCTTAAAATACAGATATGCGTCGCTTAACGACGGGGATACGTTCTGAGAAATGCGCCGTTAGGCGATTTAGTCGTTGTGCGAACGTATACTTACACCAACGTAGATAGTTCGGTATAGCCCACTACACACCTAGGCTATATGGTATAGCCTATTGCTCCTAGGCTACAAACCAGTACAGTATGTTACTGCACTGAATACTGTAAGCAAATGTAACACAGTGACAAGTATTGTAATATTATTATCTTATGGGACCACCGCCGTACATGCGGTCGGTCGTTGACCGAAACGTCGTTATGCGGTGCACACCTGTATACAGCATTGGCTTGAACCTGAGAACTAACCACAGCGGTAATAAAGTCAAGTCACATTACGAAACTGGTAAAGGTGGACTGGGATATGGCGGAACAGTGCTGGCAAGGATTGAGTTCAAACTTTCAACACTGCGGGCTGTGGGAACATCGAATATTTCAAGACGATCTGTGGCTCCTTTCCAAACACGCGAGGTATTAGAATTCGTTGTTGTACACATATAGACACCAAAGTAACGACCACTTTGGTCACAATCGGAACAAAACAGGAGGTTCATTCGCATCCTATCATACCAGCTTTACGTTATGTACCCACACTAACGCGCAAAGAGAACTTCTTAATGAAGTCAGAAGAAACGAAAGGTTATAAATCGTAACAATAAGAGACGTACCAAAGAGGAGAAACTCACGACCATCAGACCTTGATTAGCATATCTGTCATTATATACAACGTGCATTATTCTTACATGTAATTACAATAACCAAAGAACGCATATAAAATGACTACAAATCACACATACATATATGTAAAGTTCCTACATGTTCTACAAACGTTTCCAAGTACCAACACAACAGTCTTGGTACGACATTAACAAAATGATAAAATGTTGTGTTTGTACTTGCACACCTTTGTAGTTTAGATCCCCTGAAGATGGCGCTGTGACGCTGGAACATGTAGAAGTTTCATATACTATGTAGTCGTTTCATGTGCAGTGGTTTATTGCAATTAATTGGTAAGCAAACGTCATTTCGCACATAGACGCTCACTGCGACTGGCGGTAGCGCCTACCGTCGTCCTCACCTGTGACGATCTGTACTTGACAATTAACTCGGCTGTCGGTGTGGACCGTGTAGACGAAGTCTGGCACTGTAAGGCAATGTGAACAGCGGGGAATTTTGCTCATTAAAAAGAAGGAACTAATAGGGTCAAACGGCTGCATAATGAGGAGCTGAAAGATCTGTACTCCTCACCCAATTTGGTTTGGGTAATAAAATCGAGAAGAATGAGATGGGTGTGGCATGTAGCATGTATGGGGGACAGGAGAGGCGGATACAGGGTTTTGGTGGAGAAACCTGAGGGAAAGAGACCACTTGGGAGACCCAGGCGTAAGTGGGAGGATAATATTAAGATGGATCTTCAGGAAGTAGGATGTGGGGGTATGGAACGGATCGAGCTGGCTCAGGATAATAGGGACAGGTGGAGGGCACTTTTGAATGCAATAATGAACCTTCGGGTTCCATAAAATGCGTAGAGTTTCTTGACTAGCTGAAAATCGGCTAGCTTCTCAAGAAGGACTCTGCTCCATGGAGTAAGTAATGGGGTCAAACGTTACTCTAAACCATATGGTAGCGATCTGTTAAAGGAACTGGTCAGCACAAGCGGCTGTGCTGTGGTGTGGTGCTGACACCACTGACCCTGTTGTCAATACAATCGCGGGACCGAACATCGCAGCTTTATCAAGCAGCAAGCCAGCATCTGGCGGGACAACATGTGACAATTTCGGTGTTCTGGACAGTGATACAAGAAATGCGTGTAGCTCAGCTCACCTACGCTACTAGATTAATTTACACGACGCAACACTATTCACGCCAAAAGATCATCATTAAAGTGGCGCGAAATAAATGTCAGCATTTTAATTCAGTCCGGCACTTCCGCTGCTTAAAACTCAGCTGTTTCAACTTGACTCACGACCACGCTTCGGCCTGTACGATTCTGCCGTATAGCTACCTGGTAGTCGCCACTCTGCCATGCTCATTCGATATTAACTCAGAATGAATGAAAGACTGAAGCCAAAATGTGATTTTTTTCTGTCCTACAACAAGTTTTATTCAGTGAGAATTCAACCTCAGTGATACTCAGAAGTTATGACGTTAGTGACACATCATTAAAACCGTACGCTTACTAGCAATGACTTCAGAAACAGCCAATAATAATGAAGCTAATTGTTTATGCTACTTAGAAGACGTGTGAACAGATCAGCTATGCAAAAAGCGAGTTAACGACTTCACCTAAGCAAGCAACTTACAAAACCACAGCCGATGGTTTTGCATGTCTTCCACGACACAATTAACCAACACTTTCTTAACGCGTTGTAGCTAACACATTACATCTTAGAATTATATGTTTTGTTGACCGTGCATTTAGGTATAATCGTGTAAAGAAAAACAAACTTGACGCACAACTTATTCCTAGTATATTCCGTCAAACTCTACATGTTTCGAGCGTACCGAGGCCCATCATCAGGAGGTACAACCGTATGTATACAACAACTGGTACTATCCTCTTCTCAGAATAATAAGTATCAATTGTTGTATACATACGGTTGTACCTCCTGACGATGGGTTTAGATAGCACGAAACATGTAGAGGTTGACGAAATATACTAAGAATAAGCTGTGCTTCAAGTTGGTTTTTCTTTGCACAATCTAAGAATTAATAGTGCAGTTAGTATATACATATCCATCGTGCGATATAGGCTATATCAAACAAAGTAATTTGTGGGTTGTTTGAACGTCCATCTTCCTCATGAAACAATGTGAAATGCCAACTTGATGCAACTAGGTAATTTTATTGATGTATTCTTAGCTCGACATGTTTCGGGTACATACTCCCATCATCAGGAGCATTAGATGTTGAGTTGCAGCATATGGTTTTCTGTACCGAGTTTTTGGATGGGTGGTGGTCTTGTGAGCTGCTGTGTAGGTCGTGTGTACGGTGCGGATGGTGCCGTGAGAGTCGCACGACACCATCCGCACCGTACACACGACCTACACAGCAGCTCACAAGACCACCACCCATCCAAAAACTCGGTGCAGAAAACCATATGCTGCAACTCAACATCTAATGCTCCTGATGATGGACGTATGTACCTGAGACATGTCGAGCTAAGAATACGCCAATAAAATTACCTAGTTGCCTCAAGCTGGCATTTCACTTTATTTCAAAAGTAATTTGTGTGTTAAGAATAGTGAACATACCCGTCACATTAGGTCCAGGTCGCCTACCAGACTCCGGAGGGTCCGAGCATGCTAACCCTCAGCAACACTACCTACAGTTGTATCAAAGCGACTGCAGGCCTATAGTCTCTCTACCTCTCTCTCACACACACACACACACACCACACATACAAACACACACAAAGGACACATTAGCACAAAACTACTTATAACATACGCATTCTCTGTACCAGAGACTAGAACGTTCAGGTACAATACACATCCGTCTAACGGCAGAGTTCAAAATCCACTTTCCTCCTGTTAGCTCAACGAAGACATTAAAAGTCTACATTCCCAGAACTTACGCAATTAGCAAAACGACCCTGCAGGCACACGAGCATAAGTGGAAAAACTTTCGTTCAAGGGCTGAATGAAAAAATTACAGGCACGTGTTTTTTAATAGGCCGCAGAGAGGTCATGGGGTACGCGGTGGCGCAGTTTGAAGAGGTACTGCGCTACATGCCGGAAGGTCGCGCGTTCGATTCCCGACGGGGTTATCAGGATTTTGTAACTGACTTCATACTTACGGCCGCATATTGGCCCTGTGGTCCACTCAGCCTTCAACAGAAATGAGTACCAGGGGTATCTCGTGGGGGGTGAAGGCAGTCGGTGCGTACGGCTGACAACCTCGCCACCTTCAAGCGCCGATTGTCTAGAAAATCTAGGAGTCTCAACCTCCTGAAGTTGTTTTATCTTTTGTAAAGAGGCCATACTATGCCACTGTGGCAATCAGCACTTCTACGCACCTTCAAACGACTGATAACTGTCGATATTACGTGCTGCATTACTAATACTTGCCACGTTAAAGCAACAAACTGTGCTGCTTACACTTGACAGAAAGACATGAAAATTACACACAGAAAAGATTTAAGTCACGGCCTTCAGAATATATGACAGAACAGTCCGTATAATAACTTGAGGTCGTCCCCGCCTAAGAATTTGCTGTAGAAACCCATCTTATGAAACTGCAGCGCCTGCAAAACAAGATCCTCCCTCGGAAACTGTCCACTGTGCATACCGATTCGGGAATTGCACGTGGCTATCAAAATCCCGTACGTTTATCATTTGTTCACAAAATTATGCATTCATATTTATAATTTATAAACACACGCGTAATAAATGAAGGCAATTACAGATTACCTACATCTTCTGACCGCCAGAAACCGCATATTATTTATAGGCTACTGCTGGTGCCCATACAAATGTCTCGCGGCAGATGAAATCGTCTAGCCAGCAGACAACCCCGGTTGTCTTCCCACCCCTTCTTCCCTAAAGGATGGAGACTCCTCCGAAACGGTGGCAAATATCTAACACACATCGCGGCGTCGTCAACGAATACAAATTACTCATGGCCATCGTCGTGAAATATCGGACCCCAAACCACGACTGTCGTCGAAACCAAGACGCCTGTCAAAATACCGCACTGCAGGAACCAATACGGCTGCAGTTCCGCGAGACCCGTAGTCAAGCGGCTGGAAACGTGCCAAAGAACATTCCCAATCCACTCCATTCCTTAGCGAGTCGGATTTAGCTTTGTCCGAACGATGCCTGGCACAACTCCCAGTTCGAACCGTTGACTTACGGAGCGTGCGAGCGCCTAGCGTCGTCCCACGCTTCCCGACTGACCGGCGTCTCCCGATCTTATACTCGAGGCACGGCGCCGCGACCCCTTGTTAGTAAATGGCTATCTCGGTACAGTATTGTGGGTCGGGTAGCGTAGTCCGTATAGCGACTGGCTACGGGCTGGACGGTCCGAGGATCGGATCCCGGTGGGGGCGAGATTTTCCGCACCTGTCCAGACCGGCCCTGGGGCCCACCCAGCCTCCTGTACAATGGGTACAGGGTCTTTTCCGGGGGTAAAGAGCGGCCGGGGCGTGACGCTGACCCCTCACCCCCTTCCAATGCCGCGGCCAAGAAAGAGCAGAGCTATACCTCTACTTCCCCCCATGGGCCGAACGGCCCGTACAGAGCCTCAGTGCCTGTACAAGGGTGCACTTTACCTTTTTTTACTTCGGTACAGTACTACCACGACTGTCGACGGCAGGAACGGCTACACAAAGTCTAAGAAACTTATCCTTCGTTAAGCTCTGCTGGTGGATCGCCGCGCACGGAAAGTTACGGAACAGTAACAAGTGTCCTTCAGTTTGCACTTACAACGTCCACTACGAGGTCAGAATTCTGGAATAACGAAGGACGTGTTATCTGCACAAGTTGCAAAGCAGCGAAGCACGAGGCCGTGGTGCCGGTTGCATTTAAACTTTCGGAAGGATACCGATGTAACTTGGTACTTGGCCGAACGTTATTCAGATTCGTATAGGGCCGGCGTAATCCACACTCTACCCGAACTGCTCGTACAAACAAACTCCCATATAAATATACTTCACCGACAGATAAACTGAAAGTATTTAAAGGCATTTTCTAACTGCTATGATTATAGCCAACAATACCGGTGGTGGAGGAATTATATATCTATTGGGCACTGGTGGAATGGTAGTGACAGGGTAAAACCCGAAATACTCGGACGAAACCCGTCCCAGTGCCACACCAGTGTTTCTCAACCACCGGGCCGCGGCCCGGTACCTGGCATCAATTATACCGGGCCGCGAGAGTCTCCTGGAATTTGTCACTTTAGTCTTCTAAGCAATTTTCATGAATAAATGTTTTATAGTGGAAATATTCTGAGGAGAAAAATATTCGTGAATGTGTAGAAAAACTCAGACCCAGATGTTGAACCGAGGAAACTACAATATGTTACA
>Ga0136643_10012255_pt1 | contig 12763 bp, 11 predicted proteins | sample TergutLab28metaG_FD_96883 | JGI IMG/M metagenome (GOLD analysis project Ga0136643, IMG submission 96883) | Labiotermes labralis P1 segment gut microbial communities from Petit-Saut dam, French Guiana - Lab288 P1 (version 3) (version 3) | ecosystem: Host-associated > Arthropoda: Insects >...
AGGCTGAGTGGACCCCATTCCAGACCCACTACTACTCAGAAAATCTGGTAGCGCCGGGGATCGAACCCGGGACCTCTGTATCTGTAGCCAGAAACTCTGACCACTAGACCACAGAGGCGGTCCCACATACAATATATAATATACAGTCACAATGGCCTGTTAATTCACAAGATAAACCAAACTGTACTAAATGTGTCAATAATAACATACAAAGGTATAGCCACAAAAAAATTCAGTAACATTAAGTGCTGTATCAAAACTCACACAACTAATTTATGTACATATACATGGCAATGAAATTATACACAGAAATATTTTCAAACGGTTATTCTCATCAGTGTCAGGAGGACAAGATAAATACTTGAATTTTAAAATAGAACATTATGACTAGAATGAGGTTACCAGAAGTGGAGAAGGTACTAGAAAAATTATATAACAGAACTGAAGAATACCACAAGTGATAATTTGTGCCTGCATATAGTACTCCATTGAAACAATAAAAACAAATTATGAAGCAAAACTACATAAGAGGGTCACCTGATAAGTCATGGCAACTGCATTTCAGCCCAAAATGGTGGAATGTGGGAAATGAAGCAAATGGCATGTACTGGTTTAAATGTTATCACATGGGGGTATATGTACAGAGTATATGGTTGGAGGCCAGCCAACAAATATATTTCTTGAAGTGTGGTTTTATTGTTTTATTGTGGCATAAAGAGTAAATATGGAACAAAGAGAACAATAAAAACACTCATATAACCTCTTCACAACCTTCACAGTAGCACCTGAGGTTGTGTACGGTTTGTTGCCGATGACATAGAAGACAGCAAACACCACCATATCTCCTGACATGCTAATCTGTACCATTTCATAGCAAACAGCTGTTAAAATACCCTTACTGTTCTCACAGTTTCACACACTGCAGCTGCTTCAGTTTGGAAGTCAGATCACAGGCATGAGAATTGTTATTTTCACATATGAACACTGTTTCACTTCACACACTTGCACTTCCACAAGAATACCAACACAACAACTGCATACAAAATCTGTATGCACTCCTTACACATACCCCCTCCAATGTTAACAACTGCAAGTACATGACACAAGTTTTCAAACACATATCCTCCACTTCCCACCATGCCACATTTGTGGCCAAAAAATAGTTGCCATCACTTAAGGTGTGACCCATGTATTCAGTACTGTTACACACCACACACACATTTATGGAAATGAATATAAATATCAGAGTGAAAATAATCCTGCTACATCACAATGGGTTGATCAGAAACAACAGCATGACAATAAAACCAGAATTTTCATTGTATATATAAAAATAATAATAGCAGGTATGTGGCACTGAGAAGGGATGTCTGTCTTGTTTACAGAGAATGGAAAGAATCAGCACACATCTTCCAAACTGTAACGAACACAACAGCTAAGTTAGCGATACAGACAACTGGCACTATATAAGAAAACCAACCAAAATGAGAGACCAGAAAATTAATGGGCATTGGCATCATTTAAAGTCTTCTGTCACCTATTTTCAATATTCATTACCATTGTCATCATATTTGTTGTTGCTGTAGTTGTTACTGGTATCATTACATACTATATCATCATCATAATCATAATCACAAATAAAGAAATTATTTATTACATGAAAAATTAATATGAATATAAATGAATACTATAAAAGAACAAATAGTCACCTCATATCCAAAGTTCACATTGTCCACGTAGCACTGCAGAACAGAATGAAGGGTTTTAATAGAAGCTGCTCTCTGGTGAGAGCTTTTCTTAATTAGCCATGGCTCCAGAAGTGTAAAGATGTCATCAAGTGTGGCAGGAGATACAGAATCCAGAAGGAGTTCCTGGACCAATGAACCTAAGTACAAATCAAAAGAAGTTCATCAGAGTAACAGAATTACTCAAGAGATCAAACTTTCAATTTGCTATCATGCAGGGTAATTTTTCAATTCAGTTATACAACTTTACATCAATATTCACTGCATCAACCAGTCTAGCCATACATTATTCTTTTAAACAGTGAATCCCAGCAGCCTCAAGTGACAGCAGGCAGTAGAATTACTGATGCTGTACACTGCAACAAGGCAGAAAAAATCATCATGTATTACATACCTGCTGCATGCAATGTTTTTTGGTTCTGTAAACTTCCAAAGCCTGTTCCTGCATCACAGTTTTCAATTGGTGTGACAATCTTCAAAATATTTCCCAATACAAAGTATCAAGTAACACTCCTTACTCCATGTGTTCCTCCCTGGCCTTAACTCTCATACAAAACAGATGTGATATATTTTGGAGATTAATGACTGATGAGGTTTATCTCATCATCAGCACCATATTTCACTGATACATACACCTAGCTTATGAAAAGGTGTTTTTTATATTCAAACATGTACAAGTCGCAGGTTTCTATGAATCATTTTGGTACCATACAATGTCAGAAGGAAGAAACCGCTCATAACTGTCAAATGGAATTTGTAAAACAAGGCCTGTTGTCCACTTCCACATCTGTACTGAATCTTGTAACTGCTGATCATTCTGACACCTCTGCCAGGGACTAGGCTGTATTCAAGGAGTCCAATATCTCAGTTTCCAATGGCTATTTTTATAACTGTACCTCTGTCGATCAAAAGGTAATATGCCCATAAATGATAAATGTGAAAGAACTTGGATGTGGTCATGGCCTAATCAATGTACAATTCCAGCATTTGCCTGGAGGACTTAAAAACTCATGAAATGCCTATGGTATTTGAAACAGCAACAGTTTTTTGTAAGTACATAGTGCATTCATTTCTATTTTGTTTCCATAACAATGCCTTTATTTTCAATAACTTCCTCTTAATAGGTTCAGTAGAACGGGTAATATTTAAAACAGAGCATATAAATCACATAAATGTCCACCATTCAAATGTATCCCCTCTACCCCAAATTCCAAGGGCAAAAATTCATATTTCTACAATAAGGGATGCTAACCTAAGCAATCCAGGATGACACTTATATGGTCTGCCCATCCCACATCCACAATGCTGCTGACATCACCCAGGGATTCCTCAGGACTACTGTCTCCTGCCACAACAGCTGCAGCACTGTATACCCTGTCAAAACAAGTCTTCAGGACAGACACTCGTTCCTCTGCTGCCAGAGATGGAGGCAATTTACTGCAAATCTGTCAAGGAGTCATCTGCCAAGAAATGGCCTTGCAAAGAAAAGCAACGAGCAAAATATTTTCAACCTATGCTGACTAAGTGTTTAGTAATTTCACTACACAGTACTCATTGGCAGGAATGTACAAGTTAGGTTGTGTCCACAAGAACCGACAAAAATAAGATTGTGTGCAACAAGCTCTACTTACTTTCAAATGTAAACTGAAATCTGAACACAAAAATCACCTAAATTTATAAAATAAATAAACCTCTGAGCTATTTCCAGGAGCAACTGAAGAATTAACTACTACAAAATGCTCCTTAGTACAGCTGCCCAATAGGTCATGGGTTAATTCCTCGATTATATGAATAAAAAACTGATATGTTAATTGTCCAATGTGATGTAACATGGAAAGAATTTTTCTGTTTCAGTTTTCTGAAGGATACATAAGAGCCTTAGCAACATGCAGAACAAGAGGATATAACTCCAGTCGTCTGCTGTTAAGGCCAATGTTACTGTACTGGGGACGAAGCTGATGCAATGTCTGATTCAGTATTTCACTACGACTCTCAAGAATAATACGCAACGTGACGCGATTTGGGTGCAGAGCTTCTGCAATGTGGCGAAGAGTCACAAGCGATACTTCTCTCACAGATGCATCCTGCAAGCCAAAAAGGAAAGTAATCTATCATAATTATCACAATCACACTGAAATGTAAAGTTTACTACAAAAACAACAAAACATTGCAAGTAAGGTAAGGTTCACCCTAGAACAGGCCACGAAGGCCCAGAACGCAAGTAGAGGTACACTTCTACTCTTTCCTTAACCTCAGCGATAGATGGGCGTGAGTGCTAAATGCCATGCCCCAGCCACTTTACCACTCGGAAAGGGACCCAGGACCAACTGTCCAGGAGGTTGGACGGACCTCAGGGCTGGTCTGCATGGGTGTGGAAAATCTTGCCCCCACCAGGATTCAATCCCCATACAGTCCAGCCTGTATCCAAACTGTCCAGCCTGTAGCAAGTCACTATACTGACTACATTATTCCAGTCTACAAACAACACTGTTTATCAATATTTTGTAATATTTAAACAAGTAATGTTTTTTGTAATGGAATATTGTCATCATGTCTAAAAAGTATACTCAAATTACTGAATCAAGAATAATGCCCTTTAATTAACACATAAATGCTTTCTATTACAACAAGAAATTTATCACAATTTTGCTTCTATTGCATTTCTTGGCTATCAATTTGTCTTTTTCTTGCAGCCAATGTTCTCATAAAAATTACAATGCTATATAAAACTATTACTTCATTTGGGATAATTTTCTAAATGCACAGCTGCTCTAGGCCTTGTTCATTCGCACTACAAAGGTGCAACCACAAGTTACAAACTCAACACCAAGAGCAAGAACAGCTAGTAGCACTGCTATCTGCCACTAGATGCCATAGTATCACAGTCTTCTGAGCCAGTCCAGTGAGCTTTGTACCATCAAGCACCCAAATAACCGTCATGGACTTTAAAAAATGTGCAAAAAAGAAATATTTATGTAAGTTCAATTACTTTTACTAAAAAAATCCACTTGGTATTCTGCATGATAAAAATGTTTATCTAGGATTTCAAGTAAATAGTAGTGCAAAGAGGAAACAACAGTTTCTCAAATGTACAATAATCAAATACTATAGGCAAGTGATTCGCGATCACAACTCGTATCTGGGAATTCTGAGGTTCATATAATGTGCCAGAAGCTAGATATTCTTACAGAGGCTTTCGTGATATTCTCAGTCCCTCCAGTCAAATGCCATGCAGGCATGCTCAGTCAAGACCACTTCTTTCCAATTTATCAATCTCAAATCATCCAGTAACTTGATGTCATACACCAAGGTAACTGGAAACACCATTAGACAATCACTATTCAGTTTCAACTCAAAAAAAGCTGACACAATTCTTCTTCAATTCTGAGGCAAAGGAATCTTTTAAATCTTATTCCTCTAGAATGATCTAAAATTTACAAATGCTGGTGGTTCCCAAAGTAGTTCCCTGGGGATCCATGGATACATTTGTGTAATGACTAATTGGAAATTTACTTTTTAAATTAAAGAAATAATGTTTTGTTAATAATAATTGCAGAACTTCTTTCACTGGCAATATGTTATTCCATACTGATACTGATATTGATATTTTACTTTATATCAATTTCATGTTCCATACATCCACAATAAAAACAAAAGTAGGATATAGAACATGTCATCATGTATGTACGTTTATCAGAATATCTAATTATCCCTTAGCCGCCAAATTACATATATATTTATATATATATTTCGCACAGTGAGCCCTTTAAATAGCCGAACGACCACTAAAGTGGCCAGGGGAGGGGGGATTTAATTTCAGGGTCAAGGATTTAATTCCAGCATCAAAGGGTTAAGAAACATCCTGCATCTACACACTGAGAGACAATCATTTTAAATACATAAAATCATGTAATGCATTGTCACATATGCTACTGGTATGTATTCAAAGCTATCTAAAATTCATTCTGAGATATGAATTTTAAATTTTGGATTACATATCATCCAGACACTGTACGTGAGCAAGGAAATGAGGATCCACTGTTATTTTTTGATGCCAAAAAGGGCTGCAAGCAAAAAAGTTTGAGAAACACTGGCTTATATGATAGTTAAGCCCAGCAGCAGGCACACTTCACCTTAAAATTACATAGAACTTGCATTCAGCAGTGACATGTGCTGTAACAACCCAGCACCACATACAGACCTCACCTTTGCAGTCTGCAGTTGCTGAAGTACCCACTGCACAATACCATGCTGCTCCAGCCGTGGCAGCAATTGTGCGCCTGAGGCTTCTAGTGCCACCTCTCCATAACAAAACAGTAATGTCAGCCTTACTCGCTCCACCTCACTCTCATGCTTCACATCCTTCATGAAGCCAAGAAGACGAGATGATTTGCGTGTCAGCTCCTCCTTTCCCAGCTTCTCTAATTTGAGTAACACCAAATCTAAGTGGTTACGCGTACAGATCCCAACTGCTCGTGCACAAGCCTGAAGAACAAGAAGTGATTTCCTTACACCTTTATAATCTTGGCATCACACTACTCTGAGGGGCCTACTCAAGAGTCCAACAAGCTGTGTGTTGTAATATTACAATAATAAAACATTATTTTATGTGGAGCCAGCCTACAGGAACTATGATAATGTAATGTTCTCCACTCCTTTTCAAACTTCCATTATGCTTTCCTACTGCAAGCTATTTGCAAACATCAACCCTAGCTTCAAATTATCACAGGCTAAATGGATCAGACTCCAGTCACAACCTCTCCAAGTGACAAATTTTTCAATAGGCCAATACCTGTTGAAGGTCTTACTAGTTTTTATCCTGTGGCATCTGAGTGGCCCAAAATAAAGACTGAAATTAATAAAGTTTTCTCACATTGCAGTTGCATGTGTGAGGGAAGGGACTGAAGAGGTGGGAGGGGGTGGTTGAGTTCTACATGCAGGTTGACATGCTGAACTGAATTTTGTTACTGCATTATAAATTTGCACTAACTAACTAAAACATTAAAAGATACATGATTTGTAGCACTGGTTGTCTGCAATAAGAACACAGGCTTGATACAAGTTCAACCCCCCAAAACTGTTGACACCACTTTTGTTCCTCACCACCACCCCCTTCCCCAAATAAGAGGAGAAGGAGGAGGTGGAGGAGAAGGAGGAGAATGAGAATGAGGAGGAGGAGAAGGAGGAGGGGGAGGGGAGAAGGAAAAGAATAAGGAGGAGGAGGAGAAGAAAATAAGAGGGAGGAAGAGGAGGAGGAGAAAAAGATGAGGATGACAGCAAAGACAAAGAAATAAAGGAAGCTTTTAACATCACCCCATACTATATGTGTTCGAGTGCATGAGTGCATGCACATACAAATGTGTCCACTTCAACTCAGACTATTTGGCCATTTGCACACAGCACAGCAGGTATGAACATAATGCTGTCTTACAACACCCCAATTCTATAATCTTTTATTCCCTACAATCTGTCACAACATCGCAGATGCGTGAACCTGTGATGCAAGCTGCTTACTTTTTAAGCCCTACAGTGACATATGGAATAAAGATCTTTAAAAAAAAACAGGCAATGTTTGTTAAGATCATATTTTTGTAAAATGTAAAATAACAAGAGAGCTGCCTCTGCTGCACCAATTTTTCTGAAACTCACATATGCTCAACAGCATTATGGACTAATTTTCACAGAAGTTACAAATGCTGAACAGCATTATGTAGAGATTTTTTATCCTGAATGTTATCCAAATAGGACAAAAATGTATAGCATGCCTAAAAAAATTTAATTTATGCCCTTAAGTACAGTAAACCTTTCATTGCACTGACTTTTGCAAAACTAACAATTGCTCAGTGGCATGACATGAAGCAACAGCAAAGAAGGCTATGAGTTCTGCCCACAACTCACTTATTTTATGCCCCCCCCCCTCCCCACAAAGTACGGACTGTTCTTATGCCTAAGCAACATGGATGAAAGTAATGTGTCACACATTCTAAACTCTTAAAACGTGATGCAACTTCACATCCTAGCCAATTCATCATACAGAAGCTTGTCTGGTATACAGCAGACATAGCAGTCCTCTCCTCCTTTAGCTTACAGAACTGACTACATCACATGCAAAGAGTAAAGTAACATATTTAAAATTACACATATAGGAAAAACCTGTCAATCACAACACTTTTCTTACATTGGTCTTACAGCACTACTTGTTCCAGCTTATAGACAGAGCAACCATCACGCAAAAAGTTGCTAAAGTAGAGTTGCTATGTAGCATACCTTATCTGTTTTATATTCTTTATGTTCCATGTTGAGATCTCAACTTATATCAAAGAAAACACACAATGAGCTGAAATTGTTAATAATGAAATATGTATGTCCAGCAACAGCACATTACATTTTTATACAGTTTAACGTACTATTGTTCTACATACATATTTCATAACTAACAATTTCAGCTCATTATGTATTTTCTATAATGTTTCACTACATCCCCAAAGGAAGATGGTCATGACGGAAACATCCAAAAAGATTCCAGGCGATTGTAACAGACCGCTATGCCTATTACAGGAAAGAAAGATGATGATGATATATTTTCAGCGATATGTAAGTTTCAATCTCAACACAAACATAAACACTGTGCAACAGATAATGTATTTTTACATAGCAACTGTACTTTCATAACTTTCTGCCTGATGATGGCTCTGTCCATGAGCTGAAACATGTAGCACAATAAGAACAACGTAAGAAAAGTGCTCAGATTGTTGAGTGTTTCTCTCATGCTGAAAAATATGTGTAACATTACCTAGGACTTAACATTATGCGCGCCAAAATTATTTTATGAGCCACATCAGGTGGCAATCCTACAAACATATACTGTGGTGGGGATACCTTGCTTTCACTAGCTGAATTGTGCCTCATAGAACTCAACATAACATCCAGCTGATGATTGATAAATTGCTCATCTGTGGTGTGGCAAACTGTCATAGCCAGACATTTGTACAACATGCCCCGTTCCTCTGGATAACTCTGACAGAGCGGTATCTGCTCCATTAGCTTCACACCAAGACCCATGGTCCATTTTTCTTCATCCATCTCCATCAGGGTTGCTGACAGGAACTCAAGAACTAGATCTTCCCAAACTCTTGAGTCCCAGTTGTTCTTACAATCTGTGAAATATTGTGATCTGTACATAACACTATACAATCTTTTACAAACATCTAAAAATTGATAGCTGGAAAACGAAGACTTCAAAATATTAGCAGAAGCTACATTAGAATGTGTTCTAAATACAGTATATTTTTGGTAATGGCCTTTACATGTATTACAAACAATGTGGCACCCTTTGTTTTTCTTTCTTACTACAGTTTTAAAGAATAATGTTTCCCAGCAGGACTAAAGCAGTAATTACAGATATTTAGATGAAGTAAAAGCTGGTCAAGATTATGCAGAAAACATAAACATTTCAGACCATGTTGTCAAATTTGTATCAAAATTAAACCTATTTAACAGGCATTCATATGACTTCCAGGTACCAACCACTCTCAAAACTCATTCAACTACAATACAGCTGTTATGTTCAGATGGCTACACATAGTTAAGCTAACATGCATAAACTATGCTGTGGAACTTCATTAGTACGTTATTTGACAACATTACATCAATTTCAATTTTAGTTGACATTAAATGAGATGTAAGAACAATCATTAAGGATGAATCAGAAAGAACATTGGATTGGCGATGACCTATTGCACCATTGCGGACAAACTGGGGACGGGGTTCCCAACTTTTGTAAGGAATGTATCACCTTCATCATCAAGAGTTCAAGATCCTAAAGAATGGACCATGGACCTTGAACCTTGAAAAGGAATGCCACATGTTCCTTTGAAACAAAAGAAACCAACTACCCCGTGATCCACCATCACACTCAAGATGATCAGGATCGCTTAAAAAAAAAGCATTTCACAGTAGCAATAAAAATATATTTCAACATAAGCTTCTTTTATTTGGTTGATAAATTCTTAATTTTCAAAGAAGACTTGTAACCCTTTGAAGGTTTTTGTGTTGGTGAATTTTGTATCAACAATGTGTTGAGTACATGTCCAAATTTGGTGGAACAATTTATCTTCATAACAGTGTATTGTCCTTATCTGCATATTTTGTATTTCATGGCTTCCTATGCACCCCACAGCCATTCTGGCACAGTTCTGGAACATGGAATGCACACATATAAAAAATAAATTACTCACTATCAATGTGAGAGACTAGCTCAGGTATCTTTCTCTCCCACAGTGGCTTCAAATGGCGACTGATGTTTGAAGCATAATTCCCAAGGAATTGCAGGATGTAAGTTCCTCTATCAGACTTAAGAGGACAGCCCAGTAGTGCCAGGCACCGCCCCAGTACAACAATAGGACTTGTCACTTCTTCTGTATCAAAATGTAAAACATATGCATTTCAACACAACCCTGAAGAATAACATTCCTTGGAATATATAACCGTTGGATTAATAGTTTGAACTAACTACACATAAAATACACCTGACTGTTACAGTGCAAGGAGTGATTAGGATAACAGAAATAAAAGCTGCAAACAATGCAAGCATCGGGAAGATTAATTCCTCATACTGAATTCTGATTACCACATTCAGTTACTTTAGTGACAAGAGCCAAAAATGCCAAGAAACAAAAATGCTACCACAGGGCAATTTAAATCTACAGCAGAAAACTCAATGTTGAAAATAAAGTACTAGAATTGAAGAGGTAGTAAGTAGCAGTTAGCAGTGAAAATTAATAATCATGAACTTCATAATCTGAACTTGCTGTAAGATAATATTACAGACAGCCACAACACACAAGATGACAATGGGCAGGGAGCTCGTTGAACATGTGACATACAAGAAGTAAAATTTTGGCTGGAAAATCTGAAGGTAACGGGGGAAATCTTCGCAGACCCACGCAGATATGGAAGAAAAATATTAAAATTAATCTTAACAAAATTGGGTGTTTTTGTGTGGGATGCAATGAAGTGGCTCAGGATTGGGTCAAGGGTTATTCTGGACACAACAGAAACAAAGTTCCACAAAAGCGGCAAATTTCCCACCCAGCTCAAGAACTGTCGGTTTCTTAAGAAAGCTTGCCTTTAGGAAGTCACCAATTCTTTCATCAGACTACTTGTATAACACATTGCATAACACATAGCTGTCTCTGTGTCCAAGTATCTTGCATGAGCATATAGAGTAGTGGACCTTCCTCATCTGACCATTAGATGGAGAGAGTCCAGCTTCACATTTACGTTGCATTACCCCCAACGAAAGAGCAACCAGTACCATGTGGACAGAAGGATGGCGCGCCCCAGAGCCTTCTGGATGTGGTGGCTATGAAGAAAGACCTCTGACCTTAGTGGTAATCAAATCCCCATTATTCAGATCCCCCAAAACACACACAGCACTGGCAAATTCAAGAAAAGCTATGTGGAATTCTACATGGGTTTTGGACATTGCACAACATAAGGTATATTAACTACTATAATGACTTACGTGCCAATTTGGCAGAGTTTTCAGTGAAGTTTAGTTGGTCCTTCCTTTTTGTTGCTAGATGTACTAGACAACGTGCAATATGAGAGCACGCTGGAGTGTACTGACTTGCTAGCAGACAATGAAGTAAGATTGGCCACAGAGTGTTTTCTACCTGTGGAACTGTGGTTGCAAGAAGATATAAGGTGTTTGCACATGTCCCTTGCAGTTCCTCCAGCAAGCTACCATCATTTAAGTCCTTTCCCATCTGACAAGCACAAGTGAAGAATATAAACTTAAAATCAGTACAAACACTATAGCTTATGCATACTCTGTATAAGAATCACGGTAGTGTTCACATACTTACAACTGGCACTGGATGAGGACAACAATGCTTCACAATAAATTCCACAAATTCTCTCCCGTCAAAGCCATCCAAATAACCACGATACGCAAAAGCAACAATAGCCTTCAGAAGCACTTTCTTCACCTAAACAAAATTAATTTCATTTTTCAAAGTAAGATCCCTAATAACACAGATGCATGCATACTAACATCAGTCAGTAACTTCTTCTAAACACTTCTATAATTAAAGGTACAATTTCCAAAGTTTCAACAATGTCTTGTATTGTACATGGAACTTTATCTAACAAAATGTTTACTTATACAAAGATGTACCATTACTGCTATACAGGATTATTGACTAAAATCAGCAATAAATGCTACATAATCATCACACTCCAACTGTTAAACTTAACTATTATGTTGCAACTCTTTTATTTTTGAGTAAATAATGTTTTTCTCTTTCCAAACCAATTTCTAGCACAACTTTCAAATTAGCATTTTATAATTCAGTAAAAAAGATTAAATTAGTCAGCAAGTTCTGTCACAACATTACAACTTCTTTCACCTTTACATTATGTTCTCCCAGCATACTTCTCAAAGCAGTTACAAGGGTAGTAATCCTGGTGCGAATAAGGTTTTCTGATGAATTCACAAGGTGTGTGATGACAAAAAGGGCCTTGACTCTCTCTCTGTCATTGTTGTTTTTTAGCTGCTGAATCAAAAGTTCAATGACTTTGTTCAGGAAGTGACCCGCTACAAATAACAACAATTCATTTCAATTCATTACTTATCAATGTCCTGACTAATGACCAATTACAGAAAGCAAAATTAGAAGATAAAAAAAGCAAACACGCCACTGAAAAGTTAAAAATTTCAACTACTTTTATTGGAATACAGATAATACACACATAACTTGCTAAAAGTAGCAAAAAACATATAAATGCATCAGCAATGGAAACAAATGTATCTTATGCATATTGGACCGTGCATCATCTTAATATTTGAATAAAGGTAGACCAACTTGATGACACTTGCTTTATTATGTCAATTTACTGCTCAACATGTTTTGGATGTTAATACATCCATCTTCAGGAGCTTGCGATTACTTGGTGCGTTATTGTGTAGGCTGTATTGTGCTGACTTGAGGCATGTTGGTGTTATGTAGCAGGAT
>Ga0136643_10012257_pt1 | contig 12763 bp, 10 predicted proteins | sample TergutLab28metaG_FD_96883 | JGI IMG/M metagenome (GOLD analysis project Ga0136643, IMG submission 96883) | Labiotermes labralis P1 segment gut microbial communities from Petit-Saut dam, French Guiana - Lab288 P1 (version 3) (version 3) | ecosystem: Host-associated > Arthropoda: Insects >...
GTTCCTGTACAGACATTTTGTTTCAGCAGTTCCTGTACAGACATTTTGTTTCAGCAGTTCCTGTACAGACATTTTGTTTCAGCAGTTCCTGTACACACATTTTGTTTCAGCAGTTCCTGTACAGACATTTTGTTTCAGCAGTTCCTGTACAGACACTTTGTTTCAGCAGTTCCTGTACAGACATTTTGTTTCAGCAGTTCCTGTACAGACATTTTGTTTCAGCAGTTCCTGTACACACATTTTGTTTCAGCAGTTCCTGTGCAGACATTTTGTTTCAGCAGTTCCTGTACACACATTTTGTTTCAGCAGTTCCTGTGCAGACATTTTGTTTCAGCAGTTCCTGTACACATTTGTTCAATGCGATCCACACGTACAGATTGATTACGCTGATAACTTATTTTTTACAGACCTCGCCCAAACCTGTTGCCTGTAGTACGATGTAATTGTGTAGCTGTGATAAGGAATTGCATATTGCACGGTATTTTACAGCACGACCGCTTGTGAACAACAGCAGTCCGACAGAAGCAACACAGCGGTAGAAATGCGCCTCTGGTTTGCCCTTTATTTGTCTTTTTTCCTTTTGTGCAGTTCTGCCAGCTTTTATCAGGTCGGAGCAGACGCAATTTCCAAACGTCTGAATTAGTGCGTCTTCAACCGCCCTGAGAATTTGGCGACATTGTATTAATCTCAATTGGTTCCTTCTCATCAAATTTACACAGTGCGCTTTCATGTCGGAATTAGGAAGAAATCACATTCTTTCGCTGTCATTCCTTGAGCTCTCAGTTAAAGGAGGATTACGTTTATTCAAATATGCTGACATCGAGGGTTTATTTGTATAAGCTTTTCTCCATTCCACGGCCTGTGTAAGTCCGTCTTAATCCCGTTGTGTGTGGTTTAAAGTCGAGAGTTAACCTTTTCGAATCTCAGCTAGGATATCGGCAACCTCTGTCTCTATTTCAGACTTTTCCCTTAGGCTTTTCTGACGAATTTTGCCTTAAACATGCCACGACGGCTTCCTGCGCCACTTGTTTGTAATGTGACTGTATTTAAATCATGAAGTCGTGGACTGGCGACATGTTTCGGCATGTATATCCGGCCATCCACCGAACTGACATACATAAATCACACTTTGAAGGAGGAAATGAAATCTAAATCCTTGACACCTGTTTGTACAGTGTATTGCCAGATCGAAATATGTGTTTGCTTATTTATTTTGAAATTATATATGCTGTATAAGTAACTAACTGTGGATTTGATCCTTCTTGAGAAGCTGACAGTTTGTCAACTAGTCAAAAAATATCCCGCATTTAATGGAACCCGAAGTTTCATTACCGCATTCACAGGTTCCGTCCCCTGTCCCTGTTTCGCGTGATATCAGTCCAGCCCGTGTCCCTCAATCCCACTACTTGAAGATGCTTTTTAATATTATCCTCCCATCTGCTGTATAATTAAAATTAACGGTATTTTCGTTTAGATTTGCGTCACTCAAGATTCATTTCTCTTGTGAAATAAAGGACTAATTGAATATAGATACATTTTTAATACTCGTATTAAGGAAAAGTGTATTAATTCGACGTAAATAGAAATGGTGCAGACCGGCAGTACGCTGTATGAAAAGTGTAAAGGCTTGGGATGTTAGTTCTTCTTATCAGTGGTTATGTAAATATTTAACTAGTCAGAGGATTGGGTGATTGGTTGATTTAGTCCAAACAACATTCACATATCGTAACTGATGCTCTAACCGGATCCTCTCCGTGCTACGTGCCCAACTCGTCGGTTTATGTAATGTTGTGATTCGGAGTCATGCAGCTTGTGTACGCACTCTCATTGCACATTGCGGTGGGTAAGAACAGACCGAACGTCTTAACGTGTCTAGACGTTGTAAGCCTGAGCTCTCAGCACCGTCTTACTGAATCACACAGTTCGGTGATACGGTACAAGACGTTGCGTGGACATGTGCGGCACTGCAGCATAACGGCGCGCCGAGTCCCTGTGCTCGAGGTTATTAATTGGACTTATATTTATGGGTTTAATTCTGTCGTCGTCTGATAGGTTATAATTCAGTGTGTGTGTGTGTGTGTGTGTGTGTGTGTGTGTGTGTGTTGATCCAATAATTTACTTACAAAACAGTGCTTCTAATGATGAAGACGCGAATCTTTGTACGAAGTATGTTCAGTGAGACATAAGAACAACAGTGTTCTACTTCCGTTTCGTGCATCCCAAGCCACTATGCATGCAAGGCGTGCTAGACGGTGTTACTACCGTGCCCTGTGCAGTGTAATGCTGTAAAACAGGAAATTTGACTTTACAAATACATATATTTGTGTTTCATAGGCTGTGCACTTGTCCAATCTGCGAGTACAGATTAATTGCAAGTGCATGTGATATAGACAGTGACACACAGTAATACAAACAGATGATGATTGTCGATATTTAGGAAAAAGAAATATTGTCATGACGCTACTCTTGGCTTAACGAATGTGGTTTTCGATTTCAATTACAAATTTGTCGTCGTAAAAAGTAACAGAAGCTGTATAAAGTACTGTGGCATGTTGAGTACTTCATAGTTGGGATAGAGACTTAACATCGAAATCAACAGGTGGGGAATGACCTTACGAATAAGAAAATATGACCTCTGATATATTGATGTAAATACTTTGTTTTAAGGGAGTATAGAAGGAACTGTGTGGTGGCGATGAGCGTCTTCTCTGATATTGTACGACAGGGGTACCCAACCGTGTAGGGGGGAGAAGAGTGTGCAGAGGGTATTTACAGAGCGCAGACATACGAAAGGATGTGGAGACAGAAAGAGATTTATTTAAAAAAGAACGAATAAGAAGCCAATATGCATATCTGTCTCGCGCGTTAAGGAAGGTAAGCGACTGTATGAAGTAACGTACTGCTTCGTTGTAATATTTGTGTTGCCTTCATCTGTTTGTTAAGGCTATTCGATCGCCGGGGGCAAGGTGCGTATATGCCAGTTAACGTCGTCTGCATTGACGAGGTGGAGGTTCAGTGTGTATGGCGGTGAGTGCGGGATTTTGTAATGGCGATTCCTTTAAGGACGCATTCTTAAATTAGTGTGACGTCGAACTCAATACGGCGATGTAGGAAGTAAGTTGTAGAATATCTGAAGGCTCTGTTCCACCGGACTGCTGAGGAAGATATTTGGGTCTAAGAGGAGTAAAGCGACAGTGGCTGGAACAGACTGCATGGTGAAGTAACAGTGACTGGAGCAGACTGTATAGTGAAGTAACAGTGGCTGGAGCAGACTGCATGGTGAAGTAACAGTAACTGGAGCAGATTGCATGGTGAAGTAACAGTGGCTGGAGCAGACTGTATAGTGAAGTAACAGTGGCTGGAACAGATTGCTTAGTGAAGTAACAGTGACTGGAGCAGACTGTATAGTGAAGTAACAGTGGCTTGAACAGACTGCATGGTGAAGTAACAGTGACTGGAACAGACTGCATAGTGAAGTAACAGTGGCTGGAGCAGACTTCATAGTGAAGTAACAGTGGCTGGAGCAGATTGCATGGTGAAGTAACAGTGGCTGGAAGAGACTGCATGGTGAAGTAACAGTGGCTGGAGCAGACTGCATAGTGAAGTACCAGTGGCTGGAGCAGAGTGCATAGTGAAGTAATAGTGGCTGGAGTAGACTGCATAGTGAAGTAACAGTGGCTGGAACAGACTGCTTAGTTAAGTAACAGTGGCTGGAACAGACTGCATAGTGAAGTAACAGTGGCTGGAGCAGACTGCTTAGTGAGGAACTTCGTTATTCGTACTGCTTAATAAATGTTATTAGGAAGATCAAATCAAGGAGGAGAAGGAGATGAGCGAGCTATGTGGAACTTGTGGGAGAGAATAGGATCTCATACAGGGATTTGTTTGGGAAACCCGAAAGAAACAGACCGCCTTAAAATTCAGGTATCGGCGGACAGAATAATGTTAAAATGGATTTTTAAGAAATAAGATGGGAGGACGGTGACTGTATTCGGCTGACCCAGGATAGAGACAAGTGGTAGGCTTTCGTGAACACTGTAATGATCCTTCGAGTTCGAGAAAATACGGTGAATTATTTGGCTACCCGAACAACTGTTAATTTCTCACCTACAGGCTTCATGTGTCAGTCAGTCAATCAGTCAGTCAGCCAGTCAGTCAGCCAGGCAGCCAGTCAGCTCTTCCATAGAATATTCGTCACAGTGGTCGGTCTTCAGGTTAAGGATTTGTAAGGTTTCGTCTATCGGTAGTCCGTCCGTTGTTAAGAATTTTTTATGCTAATTTTAAATGCCGGAGAAATGTTGTATATTGCGCGAAAGTTTAATCCAAGGAAATGAATATATTTGATTTCACATTTTTGGTGCTTTAAGTTATGCAATTAGCTAGCTTGTAGGAATTTCTACTTGTGTAGGCTCTAATGAAGTCGCCTTTGGTGTCGAAGCTTGTCTGTCCCCGTGCGACGTCTCTCGACGCATCCTGAAGCGTCTCTGTTGCACGGAAGGGAAACAGCCTGAAAGTGAAGCAAAACTTTGAAATTCAGGAAAATGTGATCTCATTAGACGTACTTACGTTAAAGATGCCAGTATGTAACTACATTTACTTCCCCCCCCCCCAGTATATCGCAGGGTTTTTTCTTTAAAATTTGGCACGTTGAAGTAAAGCAACGACTTTAAGTTCTGAAATTTAGATGGTCTTTCCAATTAAAGACCCCGTTCAATCTCACAACTCCCTTCCAAACACACAAGTCTCTGGGCCCGTATTGACTCAAATTTAGACTCGTTTCGATCAACTGTGCCGGTTTAATCCAATATACATAACTGTATCGTGTAATCTCGCATACCTGGGTGTAAGGGTGGAATGAGGCAAGGCTCCACCTTCACTCCTGTGGCTTACTTTTTCAGATTAATCCATCTGTTGGTAATTCCAAGCACCGTTTCTCGTATATTCGCGATATGCTAGATCACAGTGAACTTTGTGCGCCTCGAGCAAGTTGCCTGTAAACAGTAACTTTGAGGTTCCTTACGTGCACATTAGACTGACCGTGAACGGGTCTTTAGAACATTGTCTAAAGCAGGGAGGCTCGTAACTAACTGATACTAACCTGTTGTATTTGGGTGAACAGAAAGCAACGAAATGTGATTAAAAATATTTTATTTGTTTAATGCATGGCGAGGTTGCCTACGTCGCCGTCTAAAGTGCGACTCCCAAAGCTCGTCTGACTGGACACTTCTGTGCTAGACACATACCTTTTATGCACTGAGAAGCGCTCTGTGTATGGGTCACGGTGGTCTGTGTCTTTGTGTAATGCGAGGCGCAGGAAGAAGGTATGCGATCTGTGAGCGCCGTCACCAGCATGCACAACGACCTGTTCCGTCTTCATCAACATTCAACACAAACGCCGCATTTCGGAAGGTAATTGCTTCCGAAACGTGGTGTTTGTGTCGAAAGTTACTGTATGTGCTTAAGATAGAAATATGTTGGCATCTTCGGGCGTTTACCCGTTGAAATTGTGAAATGTGTTAACAGAGATAGGGGGGGGGGCTTTTATTGGGGAGGGGAGGGGGCAGTAATTTTAAGAACTGGCACCTTAAGCTGTGCACAGCACAGACTGGCACCTTATGCTGTGCACAGCACAGACTGGCACCTTATGCTGTGCACAGCACAGACTGGCACCTTATGCTGTGCACAGCACTGACTGGCACCTTATGCTGTGCACAGCACTGACTGGCACCTTATGCTGTGCACAGCACAGACTGTCCCGCCTTACCTGTACGTACAGGGATGTCAGCGGAGATTGGGAAGACGGTTTCCGAGCCTTTAGTCGGCCGTTCCAGTGAATGTTAGAGCAGACTGCCAATCAGCTGATGCCGTTCCATTCCAGATGCTTTAATACTGAACTTCGTATTATGGCGGAGCGTGGTTGAATAAATAAACAGCTGGGCTATCTTCATCGTTGCACCGTGCATTTCGTAGAGTCATTTAATTAGCACACCAACTAAAGCACACATGTAATTTCTTTACATTAAAACATTTAACCCTTTAAACGCCGAGTTAAATCCCATCTGCCATCTGCTGGCATTATTAGGAGCTCACCATATTCTCCACGTCAGCAGGATAACGGTTAATATAGCTCCAACATGTTACGATCCTAAGAACATCTTAAGGGAGCTACACTGTTCCTTGCTAAAGGCACATTTTTTAAAAATACATTCACTGATTGATTTTCTTATATTAATTTAGTGTTATGGCAGCATGTCATATTGTGTAAGTCGTACGACACTGAGAGTGCGCCTAGCTATGTGTGTCGTATGATGTGCAAACAACACACGACACACATTGCCTTTAGCAAGGAACAGCGTAGCTCCCTGAAGATGATCTTAGGATCGAAACATGTTGGAGCGATTTTAAATGTTTTAATGTGAAATTACATATGTGCATTAGTTGGTGTGCTAATGAAATATCTGGGCTCTTCCAGGGCCGCCACCCATCCTGCAAGGACCGATCTCATACCGAACCTTGTATCCATTACAACCGTTCGCAAAGCGGGCGAAATGCCTGGCTACATGCCGAGTCATTTCATGCTGGTAATTGCAAGATCGTTACAGTAAATCGAATTGCTGGATACTGCGATCTGTACAAGCCGTGTGACAACGGGAACTCTGCTGATAAGCTGTGCTAGCAGCAACTTTGGATAAGAGTAAAGAACTGGGGCGCAGTGGCTATCCGTGGTACATGGTAATGATGCCTGGCGACTGTATTGTTAAACATCCTTTGTTAGAGAGAGGGTACGTTCTAATGTTCATCGCGCTGCCGTGGATTTTAGAAAGTCCGGTTGCTCGCTTCATGCTTGGGAACGTTTGAAAAGCATGACGAGACAAAGGGTAGACGAGGACCACAATATCTGTGACGCAACGGTGCGCTGTCTGTGTAGAAAGTACGAAATGGAACACACACACACACACTCGCAAACACACAAACATACAAACGACGGTACCGGGCATCGAGCCGTAGCTTCGTTACGTCCGTCGGTAGAGAAGTAAGGAGTTGGGTAGATTGTCCGATATTACATTGAAATTTACGGAAATTAAAGCAGTGCGCTGAAGTCAGAAGGACACTGAATGAGCTGATGATGAAGACAGACAGAGTATGGGGCATGAAAATGTGGAAATTAAATGTTTGGTGAGCAGGAAAATTCGCGTTGCAGTGAAAACTGCAAGAGTGGAAGGAATTAGGCAGTCTTGCTTGTGTTTGCGTGATCATTAGGCTGTATAGGCTTAACCGTCTTTCTGGTTAACTTGCATGTGTCTTGTACCTGATAGCTGTAACTTTCGTTGTGTAAGCCTTCTGAAAATGGAGCATAACAACTGTCTTAGTTTTGTATCGCATTGTGTATAGTAATAGAGTACTTTTGTGTATGTTATATATTGCTTATAGTAATATAGTTAGTGTACTTTTGTGTATGTTATGTATTTTTTATAGTAATAAAGTTAGTGTGGTTTTGTGTATGTTATATATTTTTATAGTAATATAGTTAGTGTACATTTGTGTATGTTACGTATGTTTATAGTAATATAGTTAGTGTACATTTGTGTATGTTACGTATGTTTATAGTAATATAGTTAGTGTACATTTGTGTATGTTACGTATGTTTATAGTAATATAGTTAGTGTAGTTTTGTGTATGTCTTTATCATAGTAGCTGCCTGCACAACATGATTGTGATATTGCAAGGCAGTAGAATATTCAGCACAGACAGACAGACAGCCAGCCGTACAGTTTCAGTACCATGCGGTTCCTAATATAATCATCCTTAAACCTACCTGCTGTTGCAGATAGTTCTTGTTTTGCAAGTATGTTATAATATTTTGGTTATTTTATGCTGGTGCATTTGAAGAACGCGCTGTGCTATGCTCTGCTGTGCTGCGCTGTGCTGTGCTGTGCTGTGCTATGCTATGCTGTGTTGTGCTGTGCTGTGCTACGCTGTGTTGTGCTGTGCTATGCTATGCTGTGCTATGCTGTGTTGTGCTGTGCTGTGCTATGCTGTGTTGTGCTATGCTGTGCTGTGCTGTGATATGCTGTGCTGTGCTGTGCTATGCTGTGCTGTGCTGTGATATGCTGTGCTGTGCTGTGCACGTTTGTGTGCGATACATTTGTAAATCGCTTCAGGATTTTTCGTCGTAGCCGCGCCTCTAACTGTCCACTTGCCCACATCCTGGCCAGTTTGACGTGACGAATTCCAGAGGTTTGTTAGCTGTCGCTCTAAAACAGAAATACAAGGGAAAAGTCTCATGGCTGCCATTTTGTTATTTTACGTTGTTCAAAATAGTTACGTAACCAAAGTTACCTGATTTCGTAATTGAATTATTGTTAATTATTTCAGGATTCTCAACAAAGTGGTGCTAATTGCTTTCCCACCTCATAATTTCGCGCGCCCCTCGCGTTGTCATTACTGATCGTCGTAAATTGAAGCGTTTGATTGTCCTCCACTGGCACGATATTTTGGCCAAGTTGTACGAAAATTTGTCTACTGGTCGTGACATTGTAAGTAGAGACACGCACAGCATGTGGTGTTCCGACCGTCTTGTCTTTATAACCTCGTATGGAGGAACGCTTAGACAAGCTGACCCGACAAATCTGTGTACAACGGTCAACTCTCATTGTTATCTGATAACTGTAGAATTGCTGGGCTCATTTTGTTCACTTCATGTTTTAAGGCCTTGGCCTTTGGCCTGCCTTGTTCACGCCGTTCACAGAGAACATCAGCATTACAAGTGAAGAAGAACTGCGTATCTCTGTGACGCAGCGAACATGTAAGAAATGGTACACGGGTGACGTAATTCAAGACCTTCAATCCTGTAAAGCCCAGTGGGTGCTTCATATACCATCAGGTTTACCATTAAAAAATCCAACGTTCTGCCCACACACTGTATTTTTGTGTTGTGTTATGGATCTGAGAACAAACAGCGATTATTTCCCTATACAACATTAACTGACTGGTTTGTATAACCCAGACGGAGAGTGTTTACTGCGCGGTACGAGCTGAATCTTTAAACAATTAAGATTAATCTTAGTAATTAACCAACTTAATGCATAAAATCTTGTTTTATAAGAAGTTTATTATGTGCTTCTACATGTTTCGAGCACTATGTGCTCAGCATCAGGAGGTCAAAGTTGTGTTATACAGCATCTGGTATCATCACACCTGTAGGTGGCCGTCCCGTGCACAGGTGTGATGATACCAGATGCTGTATAACACAACTTTGACCTCCTGATGCTGAACACATAATGCTCGAAACATGTAGAGGCACATAATAAACTTCTTATAAAACAATATTTTGTGCGTTAAGTTGGTTAATTACTAAAATTATACAGAGATGCACGGTCAGCAAAACATAAAATAAAAATAATTCAGATTAATTCTCGCCTTTGAAGGCTTAATCCTATATAAGACATTTTAAAGCCATTAGTCAACTCACACTTGAACAAGAAGTTGTAACGTACATGAAGAGCATTCTCAATGCTTTCTTGCTGCACACGCACGTTTCTTGCTAGTGTTTTGATACGCTTGTTAGCAGATGTTTACATTACGGAGAAGCTCATTAGTGACTTATACTTACATTTATGAACGGGATAGCGGCATGCATTGTGACTCGAATTTCGTAGTTCAATTAGTGCAACTGTTCAGTTTTGCTTCTCATGGCCAAGCAAAATATCTGACAGAACGAACAATTTACGCTGTGATGATTGGCACATTTTAGCGCTGTCAAGTGCCTTGTTTTCCTTAGACAAAAAAACGTGTTTTCTGATTAAACAGCGTATCCTGGGAGAACATAACAAGGCGTAAGTGCTTAGGATTTCCGCCTCGAATTCCACCACGATGATTCAACATTTTGGTCTTTGTAATTCTCTCCCATGAAGACTTCCGAGTGTTTGAGACGTTGATACGCATAGCGGTTCCTGTACTTAATGGTTCACTTGACAGTTTTAAAAGCTTATCTAGGCTGTGTATATTCACATTACTTAGTGCGGAGCGTGACGCCGTGTAGTTGAGTAGATAGGTTCCTCCGAAAGTCCCTGCCTCTGTACCGGATTATTTGACGTCACGTCCCCGAAGTCTGTGATATTAATATTTTACATTTTGAGGTTCGAGGTTCTCGTAACGGTGTTGTGGGAGGTTAGAGTTTTCTGGTTTGTGACGCCGTGTCGTTGGGTATGTGGTTCCCGACGTTGCGAAAGATCAGAGCATCTTCATATTCAACGATAAAGCAGTTCAGGACGGAACTCATAGAGTCTGCTTTGTTGTTGCGTAAATCCGCCATCTTACGCACGTGCTAGGTGTAGCACGCTTTATGCTCCGTATGATCCCTCCCCCTTGACACTACAGCCCTCGATCCTGACATAGGCTTTCTCAGCGGTGGTTTCCCAGCCCTTGGACCCCCAGGGTTTTGTATTCCGCCTGGCAGTATCATAGGATGTTGTAGTATCAATGACCGGTGACTAGGTAGTCTTAAGTTGGTTTCATCCGACTAGGATAGTTTGAGGATTCTGATCTCCACGCCACAAGACACCAGCGTGGAGGATCATCGTAACTGGCTTTGTATGGCAACTTGCTCGAAATCTGCTCCCACAGCTGTGCGGAAGGCTGTTCGCCTGGTGAAAGTTTGCCTTCATCAAGGCGGAGATAAAACGAGCCACCGTATGTCCAGAAACTGTCTTAACTGGTCGGTATTTCTAACGGACATCGCCTGTGCTGTGTGCAAGAAACACGTCAAGTTTCATGTGCTGTAATTCTAATGAAGAGCAGATTTCACAGGGTTTAAAGACTCGTCTGTTACTCTGTATGGCAGGAGCTATTTGCGAGGAAGCGTGTGTACTTATCTTGTTCTTTTGCGTGACGTCACTAAGTTGTTGGGGCTCTGTTTGCAGCTAGGATTACAAGGTACGTGAGAACAATACATTGTACATAATTACTGTGCCTGCTGTATTCCGACACTAAGGCTGGTGGCCATGTTACCAGTTTATTGCATTACATGGCGTATTTTTGTGCCGGCCGGCTACAGTGTTATGAAATAAAATCATGGCGATGAAAAAGTGGGCTTTATTTACCGTAAATCAGCAGGTGAATGGGAGAAGAGGGATTGAGGGTGGTGGTGAGGGGTTGATTTTTTAGCAATCATGCTCAGACAATTTACGGCGTCTCATAAAAGGGATCGCGAAATGTTTTGTAATTTCGTTCGTTTTTTTTTCCCAACCCCGTCCCGTTCATTCGTAAAATTGGTTTTGTGTTTTGTGTGTACTGTTTTTTTTTTGGTCCTGTCCACAGTGCGTTGTGGTAAAAACAATGTTGTATGCATGGAGAAGTAGCAGTGATTTGATTTTGACTCTGTTTTCTGCCCAACATAGCTGCTGCGTTCAGTCATAAATTTGTCAAGGAAGACGTGTACAAAATTGGATCTAAATCCATTTACTGAGGGGGGGTGAGTGGAGCTTGGAAGGGTTATAGAAGGGCAGAACACGATGTAGAATCATTTATCATTCCTGATTACTATTCTTTCATATTTTTTCTTTCCGTTTGTCCTTTTCTAGACGTTACCGTTCAGGACTATAACGTATCGCTGGGGATCCCATTTCCACGACTTCAGGGGAATCCCCTCTATGGACTGGAATATTTGGCTTTCGGTCCGAACAGTATTGTACAGAATTCCGACGGCAGAGTTCGTTGTTGTGTCGTATAGCAGAGGGGCTAATAATTTACTGCGCAGATTCTGACGCAATGCATATATGGCACCATATAATTGGCAGTGTACGTGCCAACGTATAAATCAAAGTAGTGGTTAGAATCCACCGATATTGAAGGGTGAGAAACATTTCCTGGACAAGGGAAATTTTTCCTACTTTTGGGGAGCGGGATGCAGTGCTGTTAAAACCTTCATTATAATGGACGCGTTTGCAAAGTTTGTAGTGAGTGCCCTACGCCAGAAGTAGATTATTGCAACCAGACTGCAAATGCTGTGCTCTGATGTACGGTACTCAGACTTTACGAGAGAGTTCTGTGCTTTGAAATGCCGTGCGGTTTCACGGTACACGCGTGAATGTAATTAAATGCGTTGTGGCTGTGTGTCCTTCCGTGCGCAGAGTTTCACGAATGTTTTTGAATGTTCAGCACAATCGTATGTAGATATATTGTACCGATTTTCATCAAAATCCAACGATAAATGTGGAAACTGAAGATAGAAATTTATTTACGCCCTTGCGTAAGTATGAGTGCCACCGTACCGATTTTCAGGAAACTAATGCTTCCTTTACACGTTTTTGTAAACGACTGTACCGAATTTCATGAAAATCATGCAGATGTTTTCGTCATTGATTGTATGCCACAGACAGACAGACAGACAGACAGGCGTGTTCTTCACACACCGTGCTTTTTTACTCTCTAAAATCTCCCATAATAATAATAATAATAATAATAAGTAGAAATTACGCCCACGCAGTAGAAATTACAAAACTGGCGGAATATGTAGATAGGAAAGAAGACCCACTAATACGGGTTGTCAGAACACACCAACACAACACCGACTCAGCAGTGTTACAGACAGCTAGGTGCCTCAAACAGAAGTACAGAAAGAAACAAGAAAAATGAAGGCCAGCATAGCGGAGAAAACAAAAGAAAGATGGCACGGCAAGAGGATGCATGGACAATTGCCACGTAACTTAGACGAAAAGCTGGTGGACATTGAACAGTCATATCGCTGGCTAAAATCTGGTGA
>Ga0136643_10012258_pt1 | contig 12763 bp, 7 predicted proteins | sample TergutLab28metaG_FD_96883 | JGI IMG/M metagenome (GOLD analysis project Ga0136643, IMG submission 96883) | Labiotermes labralis P1 segment gut microbial communities from Petit-Saut dam, French Guiana - Lab288 P1 (version 3) (version 3) | ecosystem: Host-associated > Arthropoda: Insects >...
CTTGTTTTTTTTTGTGGGGGGGGGGGGGGGAGGTGGATGGCATCAGAGGTTCTCAAAGTGGTGTTGCTGAAAACTGAAGCCTTCTTAGAAGTGACAATGTGTCATTTTAATGGACTGTAGTGCCTTCTTCTCGGACTGCTTTAAGATTATATATAATGTCACTCCCAGAAGACCTGAATCTTGTAGATCTATTCCCTTCCTTGGGTGAGAGTGCAGAGACACCTAATAAGTTGGGTCTCACAGACACCGCTATTCTTAATCACTGGATAAACAGAACCAGTTTCTGTTGTGTTTGGAATACAGACAGTGTACAAAGTCCAGAGGCCCAGTAATATTAATTCAGATTACTGCTTTCATATTGAGAATTTTGAAATAAATATGACACATCATGGTTTTTAAAACTATCGGTAATATAAACTCCAGTTTAACATTCATAGGTCCGTGCAACGCTAACATATTCACAGAGTACAACCAACAAGATGAAACATTTCACAATTTATTTATTTCTGTAAGACGCTCTACATGTTTCATGCGGTTTTTCCGTCCATCATCAGGAGCTCAGAACTGCACATACAGCGTCAGGTGTTGGTCTGACAAATACCTGACGCTGTATGTGCAGTTTTGAGCTCCTGATGATGGACAGAAAAACTGTATGAAACATGTAGAGCGTCTTACAGAAATAAATAAATTGTGAAATCCTGTATCTTGTTGGTTGTACTCTGCGAATATAAACTCAAGTGTTGTTATTGTGCAGTATGCGAACACATGTGTGGTGTGTGTGTGTGTGTGTGTGTGTGTGTGTAGGGAAAGAATACTGCATTAATTATCTATGTCACTAGCAATTTCGTGAACAATTAATGTTGCAGTGATTTTATCCTTTTTATAAATTCAGCGGCTGCAATTCATTTGATAAGCACATGAAAAAAACATTACAGAACATGTTCTGTCACCCAATATTCTTCTGAAACACAACAGATGTGACAGTTTTTTTTGTAATTACAATAATGTGTAACATCTCAAAGATCCAGCCGGAATAGTGATAAGTGAGCAGCCGTAAAACTTATCACATCACGTTACGTCACATCACAGCATGTTACATCACATCACATTACATCACGTCACATCACAACACATCACGTTATGTCACATTACAGCACATCACGTTACATCACGTCACAACACGTCATGTTATGTCACTCACAACACATCACATTGTCATGTCACAACACACCATGTCATGTCACGTTACAACACATCACATTATGTCATGTCACAACACATCATGTTATGTCACATTAGAGCACATCACATCACGTCACAACACATCACATCACAACACATCACGTTGTGTTACGTCACAACACATCACGTTATGTCATGTCACAATACATCACGTAATGTCATGTCACAACACATCATGTTATGTCACGTCACGTCACATTACATCATGTCACAACCACACTGAAGGTCACAGTCACATTCAGCACATACAAATTTAGCAAAATAATCTGTTTTTATTTACATGAGAATAACAATCATTAATTTCACTGCAGAATGTTTTAAGCAGCCTGCATTAATATCTAATGCTACAAGAACTTCGAATTCCACAGTTATTTATTTCTTACCAACAGTTAAACAGTGACATCCAATAAAGGAAGCAATAATAATAATAATAATAATAATAATAATAATAATAACACCCTTTACATTTTTAACTGCCATTTATTCAGGTTACAGACACTGTGCACTGATATATTTTATTTATAAAGCACATTCCTCACAGCCTTCCTTTCATCAGTCAGGAAGTAGAATCCACTATTTCCCCAACCACTGCAATGGCTTCAATTTCAATTTTTGCATCCTGAAAGTGAAACAAAGACGCAAGGCTATAGACCATGGATTGACTGACTTACCGACTGACCGACCAATGAACCAAAGAACCATCCAACCAAACAATCAACCAACCAACCCACCAACCAACTCCATGCAGCAAAGACCTTCCTGAAAAGTTAAGGGTTCCTCAGATAGCCAAGAAATTCCCTGCATTTCACAGAACCCAAAGGTTCATTACCACCCACCACTTGTCCCTGTCCTAAGCCACGTAAATCCAGTCCACACCACCCCATCCTATTTCTTTAAGATCCATTTTAATGTTATTCCCCCACCTATGACTGTCTTGCTTTATGTTTCTCGATCAAAACCCTGTCTACAGGCTATGAATACGCCACACAAATTTATGCAAGTGATGTGACATCACTACACCCAGTATTTGACATTTCTTCATGCAGTAGATCCTTGATAATCTGATATTTGCTCAGTTTGTCAAGAAATTCACTTCCTTCTAAAGAATCTAAAGTTTCATTATTTTGTTTATGACAGCCTGCCACTGGGTCTTATTCTGAAACACACAAACCCTATCCACATTCAACTTCATGAAGTTCCATTTCAATGTTTTCATACCACATACCTTTAGGTCTCCCAAACTGACTGTCTCTGCTTAACATGGCCAACATAATCCTTACCAAAACTCTTTGTTCCAAAACATAGACACCATCTGTCTATATATACATGTGTGTAAATTCTCACTTGCATACTTCCACACATTAGAGCAAATACTTCAACTGTAATTTCAGACTGTCGAGGCTGCAATGTTTTTGGAAGTGACACTGTGTAATCTGACAGAACTGCACTGACACTTGGCACAGTTATACCAAAATACAATGCATCACATAAGGCGACAATCTTCACAGTCAGCACCGTACAAACCTCAAACCTCACTACCATACCCAAAAGACAAAACATCTCTTACCAATGGAAGTTTCGCTACTTGGTATGCAGTCCTTGCTGGGTACGGTTCCTTGAAATCTGAAACATAAATACACAAAACATTACACTTGTGTCTCTGAGTTACAAAGCGTATGATACAGCACACGTGGTTAGTCACTGGCTTTTCACCATGCAAACCAGGTTCAACCCCACTGCAGTCCGTGTGGGATATGTGGTGGACAAAGCAGCACTGTGACACATTTTTCCCAGAGCACTTCAGTTTCCTCCCTGCCAATTTCATTCCATCTTACACCATATTCATTCATCCATCATTTGGGGCGTGTACGACAGGTACAACGGGGCGTTTTGTTGGAAGCAGTGTCATAAGAATCAAGAAAATTGTATGAAGAAAATATGAAGTTACCGAACCACAAAGCCAAAAATCTGTAAGTGGGTCACACGGTATGCCAGCTGAACCCCATACTCAGTATCAGTTACTACACAACTGGGTAAATTTTAATTACACTGCAGCCATATTTATACAGAACGTACCATCGGATTTTAACACAATTACACACACACACACACACACATATTGAACCCAAAATTTGTCAAATCAACCACACATCCTGCAAAGCACTAAACAACCCACAGAAGACTAATAGTGAGGTAAATATCAGTCATGAAACCACAACTATGGTAGTATGGATTTACGGTGGTATTTAATAGCAAAAAATAACTACATGTTTCGGCCAATCGCGACCATCTTCAGGTTATTACAATTTTGCTCAAAGAGTATCATATACTCGTATATGCCTATATTGTGAGGTGATGCTGAGATCTCATCATCGTTACGCGTTACAATCAGTTTATTTAGTGGGAAGTCTAATGGTCAATAACTGGTAGGATGTACGTTTATGGGTATATGGCAATATAGGCATATATATGACACTCTTTGAGCAAAATTGTAATAACCTGAAGATGGCCGCTGTTGGCCAAAACATGTAGTTATTTTTTGCTATTAAATACCACCATAAATCCATACTACCACAGTTGTGGTTTCATGACTGATATTTACCTCACTATTAGTCTTTCTGCACACAACGGGGATGACACACCTCAGAACCCACAGAAGCACTGTGCAGTCAACTCTCTGACAGACATTACCAGCAGAAAGTAAAACCACACAAATACTTTTTAGAGTTTAAGGCTAGTATAGCACCATGCACTATTAGGATAATCAAATCGAGGATGGGATGGATTAGGTACATAGCATGCATGGGACAGAAGAGCAGTGCACACGAAGTTCTTTTAAGAAAACCTGAAGATATTATTGAGAAGACCTACATGTAGATGGAAAGATAATATTAAAAACATATGCTAAAGAAACAGGATGGGAGTGAATAGACTGGATTAATCCAGCTCAGGACTGTTGGATGGCTCTTGTTTACTAGGTAGTGAACATATGGGTACCACAAAATTATGCAAATTTATTGACTAGCTGAGTGACTAGAGGATCAAGACGGACTCTATCTGCAGAGTTAGTTCAACTATAAATGGCCGAACAAACAAGGATTATGAAGTCTTTAAGATGGGTGATGGTTAATATCTGTCCTCTCACCTTATGCAGGCAACAAGCCAATGCAGGACTGTATTTTTACTTCAGGTCACTGCAAATGATAAAACACGCAGCTTTGCAGTTAATGTTATATCATAACTTACATTGTTTGTAGACTTCATTCACCGCACCAAAATCATTGATGTCAGCAAGCAGAACTGTGGCTTTCACAACTGTAAAGAGAACATCAAATTCTCAGCTGATATACACCAAAGCAGGCACACACCATTTATGTTACTACTTTAATATCATACATACAAAATAGGCCCCAAATGTACACAAATAATGCAGTGAATTTTCATAAAAATTATTGATTCAGAGGAAGATCTGGGGCACAATTCCGGTCCAGCCAGTTCTGAGACCCACCTGCTCTCCTATTCAATGGATAGTGGAGGTTCTTCCCCTGGACGTAAAGTTCACTGCTGACCTCCAAGCAGTGCTCTGGTTAAGAATGTGTGGAGCTACACATCTACTCCACCCCACATGCCTTCAAGTGCAAAGAGATGTATCCTATTCTTGTTTATTGACAATGTGCAAATTATGAAGCATTGACAGCACTCAAGGATGTAACAGAATACACAGAACTGAACACGAATGGAGGGAAATCAGTTGTGGTCTATTTGAGGTCAGGCCTGCAAGTAATAAATCAAGTTACATCCCAATGAGGTGTCAAAAGCTCATAATTGAACCAAGCAACGTTTATCCCACTGTTTAACAAGCACCACATCAAGAAAATGTGTGGGGAAATGAAGGTATAGCTCCTCTGACACACACACAAACATTCTTGACTATGACACTAGACAGACGTGACCATCAGCTTCACACTCAGGTCCCTTTACTGCCAGGGGAAAAGCCCTCAGAAGCCATGACACAGGTGGATTGGTGGACCTCAAAGCTGGTCTTGGTGTGGCGCAGAAGAGAAAACTGTCTGTTGGAAATCAAAGTCAGAACATCCCAGTCTACCAGATCTCAGCCTATGATCATGACTGAGTTAGAATGTAGCATCTCCAGAGCACAAGTCAGAAGTGATACTGAAATGGCATATTAATTTAACCTTTTGGCGCCGGAATTATTTTTTAATTTTAGCACACCCTGTATACAAAATGTGAATAATACAGGAAACAAATACGTTAGAATTATGAAACAAACTGCATTTTGAAGAGAAAAAAACGGAGAGTATACACCATGTTTAAAATATTCGGTACATATATTTGTTGAATTAATATATAAAATGCAACTTTGGAGATTAGCGGTGCGGTACGTCAACTATAGTTGACGTTAGGCTTCTAAAGGTTAATTTTGGGATGTGCACAGCTATTTCTAACTTATTTAAATGAAAGATAAGAAGTGCTGACAACTGTGCTCCTGAATAGTTCTATCCTCTGGGACATTACACCGTGCAGATTGGTGCCTATACATATCAATCAACGTAACATCATTTCCCACAAGACCCAAACAATATTCTTGGAATCATGTGCATGGGTTGCAGCTGCTACTTTGATCCGTACCATCTGCCAAGCGATGTGAACAAGAATTTCAAGCAGGTAGCACCCCTGCTCTGCACATATACATGGAAGACACACTGTTCATGTCTCAGCTTGTGGCCGACTATTCCAAAATGTATTCTCTAGTTTTCCTCAGCCACTCCACACAAATGCCATGAATACACCCCAAATTATTCCGTGTCAGCTCCTTCCATATCCCTTCCATTTCGTTATTCACCAATCATCACACCATTTGACGCAATACAGTCTGAACTACTAACAGTATCACTAAGCACAAGAAGAATTAATAAATACGACGAACAACAAATGATGAAGGTGCTTCAAATTTTGGAAAGAGGAAGACATTATGACACGAACAGGACAAAATGTATGGGGAACATTCATCTGCTATCTTATAACATGTGACAATCTCATGAATTTGTAACCATGTTTACCTCTTGGGCTATCTTCCATGTACAGTGAGTTTGGAGACAATGCCACCATGAAAGCAAATTATATGTTATGGATTTGATGTTCAGGTGACCGTGCATCGTGATAAATTCTTATAATAAAACCAACCAGATGCACTAATTTCTCAATTTTATTTTTGGAATAAAACTCTACATGTTTCGGACAGTTCCTCTGTCCATCATCAGGAGTTTTTCACTCTACACACAGCAATGTTATATGTCATACAGGTTTGCTGACAGCCGCTAGCAGCAAGCAGTCAGCATAACCTGTATGACATATACCATTGCTGTGTGTACAGTGAAAACCTACTAATGATGGACAGAGGAACTGTCCGAAACATGTAGAGTTTTATTTGAGAAATTAGTGCATCTAGTTGGCTTTATTATAAGAATGTATGTTATGGGTTAGTCAAATCTGAATGAAGAAGCATCCAGTTCTCCTGCCTGTAGAGAAAATCACAAAGAGACTTACTGTATATAAGGAAATACCTATTAATGGTATCAGGGCCCATCCAATAGCATCTGAATCAAATAAAGGATTCTTATGAAAACTGGTGCATGCATCATGCCATACACAGCCATCATTTCCTACTGTGAATAACACCATCATGGCAGTCACAGGACACACATATTTACTGTAACATTTTATGATGACTGTTAGCGAAACATCATCAAAATCTGAGTGACAAGGATATGTGGATGGAAAGACACAATGATGTACAGAGGAAAAAACCTCCCCATCATGCATTCATTTCATACAAATTCCTTCAGCCTTTCTTGGCAACCCACATGCAAAGTGTCAACTGACTGTATTCTTCACAGCACACACCAACTGTTGCATGCCATTACGGGCAGTGTAACAAGTCAAAGACTATTACCATTTCCAAAACCAGAATTTGCTGCTTCCAGGATGTTCTTCATGTTAAGTAAGGCTTGCTTGGCTTGTGCAACAGTGTCTCCAGCAACCAACTTGTTTGTGCTTGGATCCATTCCAATAACTCCAGATAAATACACTGTATTGTCTATTACAACAGCTTGACTGCAATAAAGGCAACAGTACATGATGTTGCACAAATACCTCACAGCACTGGGATGTCATATAATAATGTCTGTAATGACTACACTTTGTGACAAAACTGACTTACACAGCTCATTATTCAGGATTGAAAGCTTCTATAGCAACTATAAGTGATACAGTCTTCAAACAGCTGCATCATTCCCAATGTGTTGAAGACCAAATTTGTCTTTGTGCAGTAGTTGCGGTTCTTACAACTGTGAGTAGGTGAGTGAGTAAGTGAATGGGTCAGACAATACTTTGGGATATAATACCATACAATTTGGCAGAAAGGCACTGATGTTACCTGCTGACTCCAAGTTCAGGCTTCTCTTCACTCTTCCACTGTGAAGACAGATGAGGCAGGTCCCTCCAGAAAGTTGGTACTTGTTTACCAAACTGTACCCATTACACTCCAAAAAACTAAAATTCATCTCTGTCTCCATCATCAGGGGATTATGTACTGGATATCCACTATCATATCATTTAACTTCCTGATAAGAGAAAGGGCTATGATGTTTCCAAAATGAACTTCAATTTAGAAATGACATGGTCAATCATCTGAGAAGATACCGATTGACTGACCAACTAAGCAACCACCCAACTAATCAACTAAGTAACCAACCAACAAACTAACTAACTCCATGGAACAGAATCCTTCTTGAGAAGCTAATCTTCAGCCAGTCAAGAAATTTCCCACATTTTATCGAACCCAGAGGTTCATCACTGTGTTCACAGGAGACTGCCACCTGTCCATATCGTGAGTCAGATCAATCCAATCTATGCCCCCCATCCCACTTACTGAAGATCCATTTTAATATTACTCTCCCATCTATGTCTAGGCATTCCAAGTAGTATCTTTCCCAGATGTTTCTCCACCAAAGCCCTGTACGAAAGTCTCCTCTCTCTCCCATATGTGCCACATGCCCCACCTATTTCATTCTTCTTTTTTTGATCACCAGACTAGTGTTTGGTGACGAGTACAGACTGCTATGTACCATGTATATTCTGAAGGTTTGTGAAAGTTTATTTAGGAACTACAATTAAACAAATAACAGAAAATCATGTGGTTCACAATGTGGTGACAAAAGGCATCAATATTGAAAATAACCACTGTACTTGAAAAGCTGTATCTGCTTCTTATAAACAATCAGTAAGCAGTCAGAGTATGTAGAAGTATCTTTCTCAACATATGCTAAGCACCATTTATGTTGACTAGGCTAGAGGCGAAGCTGTACCTGACATAAGGGAAACAAATGCAAATACTGCATTTGCGCCATAAAATGACAATGCACTATCATTCAAATGCTCAACATTTCTCTCTCTGCAGAGGTACAGTAGGAAAAGAATGGACTGTAAAGAATGGAACGGCACACAACATTGTCATGAGTCTTCAAGACTAAAATGTAATTAAATTTATAAAAGCTCACAACTTATTTCCAATAGTTTCCATTACTTCTTAAACATAACCTATCATCTACCTGTATTAATATGTCACAATACTACTATTTATAGGTTATAAAAAGTCACTCTTCCATTAAATGCAAGCTTCTTATATGACACTGAAAATGAAATTAAAAATGTGGATCTTCACAGTGCAAACCCAGTTTAATCGGTATCTTGTATGATACAGATCTGCATCTCTCAACAAAAGAAGGTGTTAATTTCTTTCAGCACACTCCATTCAATGACATGCAGAAGTACAGATATAATTCCAATGAAAGAGAAAACGGTTAAATTTACGTTAAAGGAACCACACCACAAAAAATCAGCACGGTATAGTGATCTTGTTATGGGCTAGACGATCTAGGGTTTGATTCCCAACAATGACATGAAATTTTTCCCTTCTCCAAAATGCCCAAGTCCGACTCTGGAGCCCACTCACCCTTCTAATGAGTGCATACGAGGTGATCTCTCTCCGAGTGTTTACGAAAAGGGAAAATTTATGAAATTTAAAAATAATACATAGAACCAACTTCATAAAGTGAGGGCTGACAATGTAGCAACCATACAGAAATAGGCATAACTGAATTGTATTAAGTAATCACGATGAAAATTTCTTTAGACTGCGTCACGTAACTGAAACCTTCTATTACAGACTTCAAGGACAAATAACTGAAATTCACTTACTTATATGGAGCAACTGGTTTGGGAGCTAAGTCAGTGCTGATGATCCTCCTGTAAATTTTCTTCATCATGTTACCTGAATTTTATTTCAGTTTTCACTATCAAAAGGATATAAACCTGCTTTAAACACAAGCCCTAACACTTCTCAGCAACCACTTCTCTTGCCGTCAATAACAAGCACGGATCATTTAACAAGTTACAAAGTGTCTCGTTTAAAGTTCGCTCATTATCTGTCTTTGGCCATCATAAAATTCTCTCTGATAACAATTTCACCGAAATGTATCCAAATGACGATTGGCGACACTGCTAGTGCCAACGTAGTGACATCTCATGTGAATATACTTGAATTACACATTTCGATTAATACCGCGGCCGTGAAGTGTTGAATAATTATTAACCTATAACGCTCACTGCAGGTAGTTTGTTGAGGTATAGAATCGTAGTTCCAAACTTAACTAGAATTTTTTTGACAGTTAGTCTGATTTTATGTAACATAGTGAATGTCTTCCTTTTCTTCTGCCTAACATTTAAAATTCCATTTCTTTGTCGTTAACCTAGTACAAGTCTGCGGAAAACGGATGTGTGGCTTTTGTGTACATTTTTCTGTGAGTCACCCAAAGAAAGGGGATAACATCCTACTCCACTGTGACTTTTGCGTATAATCGAAAGAATAAATTGGCTGTAGTGATGAGTAGTCTTCTTTCTGATCTTTAGGTTAGTTCAGCGTAACGAAACTGTCTTTAGAGTATTTGTAGTTTCTGGAACCCATTACAATTGTTGCTTAACAAATGAGAATGAAGGTGACTTAATAGTGCAGCTTTTCTGGCAAGGACTCTTCAGGTAAGGACTGGATTTTGTCTTCAGAAGCAATGGCATGACAGACACTTTTGTAGAAAAGATGAAGTAACATATGCCAATGTATTGTATTTGCAAGGGACCAATTAATTTTTATTTTATTTTGGATTTGCAGTAATAAAAGATATTTGATGAGCAGCATGGCAGCAAATAAACCACAATTTGATGTGCTGCTTGGCGGCACACAGAATCTCCCTCTGGATTTTTCTGTCGGGAGGTTTGCATCAGCTCGGGCACAAGAAATAGCAGCATTAACTCAAGCCATAGGTATGTGCATCATTGGACCATAAATTTCTGTGAGCTATTTAATGACTACACTGCATTCAAAAATATTAAATTTTGATTTTATTATATTTTAACCATGAAATTACCAATGAGAAACTCAGCTGTGTCAACTATCCTAATTGGAGTATTATGCTTCTTATGTAACAAGATTAGTTAAATTTTGATTTTAGCTAACAGTAGCATATGTTTAGCCGAAACTTGTAGCTTTATCACTCGTGTTAATACATAAAATGGTTGTTCTTTACTGAAAATTGTTGCCATTATAGATAATGTGCACTATGGGATGAACAATATAATAATTGGAGTAACCAAAATATCGATATTCACGTGTTGGATGCCTGTTTATAAGCATGGTCAGCCAGTGCAGTTCTTTTTATATGCTTTCTCCATGCCCTGACACTGACATAACCATATCTCTCTGAACGTAAAAAATAATATTTACTTGGAATCTACCTGAACCAAATATAGTTACCATGATGATGGAAGTAGCACATTCCTCCACAACACTGGAAGAAACTTGTAAAAAAACATGGTGTAAGAACCCGAAAGACCATAATTTGAGCAACATGTACTGTGGAAACCTGAAAACTTGTACTACCTAACTGATTTTCTCTTTACATAGAGGACCCTCAGAGGACAGGTTTGGTATTTCAGAAGCTTCCGAAACATATGAGGAGACGTGTCATGAGTCGCACTTCGAAACGCATGCCAAGAAGATTGAGGGAAGCCCACATGCATCAAGTTTGTTTCTTCTTCATATGGTTTTCTGGTGTTGTTTGTTTGCTTATTTCATTTAGTTTTTACCCAGGCTTACAATATCATGTGTGCATATCTCTCCTTCCACCTGTAATAAATTATTCCTGAACCATCTGGTGGGTTTTTGTGAAAGCTGGTATGGTTGTAAATTGGACTAGAAATAAATGCTGATGAAACTAAGTACATGGTCATGTCTCGAGATCAGAATGCAGGACAAGGTCACATTATAAAGACTGATAATAGTTCCTGTTAAAGGGTCAAAGGGTTCAAATATTTGGGAATAACTTTAACAAATCAAAATTCTATTCAGGAAGAAATTAAGAGTAGATTGAAGTCAGGGAATGCTTGCTGTCATTCGGTGCGGAATCTTTTGTCTTCCAGTGTGCTATCCAAAGTTTAAAGATTAAGATATACCGAACTATAATTTTGCATGTTGTTTTGTATGGGTGTGAGACTTGGTCACTAACATTGAGGGAGGAATGTAGGCTGAGATTGTTTGAGAATAGGGTGTTGAGGAGAATATTTAGGTCTAAGAGAGACAAGGTAACAGGGGTGTGTAGAAAACAACATAATGAGGAGCCCAATGATACGTACTGCCCACCCATCATTGTTCAGGTGATAGTTCTGTGAATTAATCCCCACACATGTTCTATTATCTGTTGTACTTCACCCTTCAGCCTGTTACCCCATATTCCTGTCTTGTGATGTAATCTGTACTGACTACATGAATGTTGGTGCTGGTAACATGATAATTTTTGCTAGCAACAAGCATTTTAACTAGGCACCTGCAGCAGACGGGGTTGGGGAGAACAACATTGAACTTAACCTTTTGACATCTAATGTCAACTATAGTGGTCGTACCGCACCGCTAACCTCTAAAGTTGAATTTTATATATTTATTTAACAAATTTAGGTTCTGAATATTTTAAACATGGTGCATACTCTCCGTTTTTTTCTCTTCAAAATGCAGTTTGTTTCATAATTCTAACATATTTGGTTCCTGTATTATTCACATTTTATATACAGGATGTGCTAAAAATTAAAAAAATAATTCCGGCGCCAAAAGATTAAACATGGTATATACTCTCCGTTTTTTTTCTCTTCAAAATGCAGTTTGTTTCATAATTCTAACATATTTGGTTCCTGTATTATTCACATTTTATATACAGGATGTGCTAAAAATTAAAAAAATAATTCCGGCGCCAAAAGGTTAAACATGGTATATACTCTCCGTTTTTTTCTCTTCAAAATGCAGTTTGTTTCATAATTCTAACGTATTTGGTTCATGTATTATTCACATTTTATATACAGGGTGTGCTAAAATTAAAAAAATAATTCCGGCGCCAAA
>Ga0136643_10012259_pt1 | contig 12761 bp, 10 predicted proteins | sample TergutLab28metaG_FD_96883 | JGI IMG/M metagenome (GOLD analysis project Ga0136643, IMG submission 96883) | Labiotermes labralis P1 segment gut microbial communities from Petit-Saut dam, French Guiana - Lab288 P1 (version 3) (version 3) | ecosystem: Host-associated > Arthropoda: Insects >...
CATTGCCAACACCCGCATCTGAATAAGCTGGCCCCACCCAACCTGCGCTTCTTAAATAACTCAGCAGTCTGTAGGTGTTATCGCCGGGGTTTAGGAATATGCGATAGTTATTATTCACATTTAAAGACATGCCCGGTGCGGGGAATATCTCCGTAATGCGATACCATCCAACAGCGACAAACGGTATGACTATCTGCCCGTTGCTGTCGGTAACAAAATCGCCGATGTGTACTACATTTGGAGAATTAGGGACTTCAAACTCGACACGAAAATGGGTAAGCGGCACTGGCCGCATTGTTACCATGTTCCATTTGGTAATTCCCAAGGTAGGAAGCAGGGTATTCTCAACCACGAGTAGATAATCTTCGTTAGGTCGGATTTCAATTACCCATGTGCGGTTTTGTGCAAGCGGGTCTAGCCAAAAATTACTGGCCGCCCTTGTTTCCACAATGCGATAAACACCTACCGGCAGATCCGGCAGTACAATACGCCCTTGTGCATCAGTCCTAAAGGGATTGCCCGTTATCATTCCGGTAGGAGCAGGGCTTAATCTCTCTATGGTAAATTCAGCGTTCGGGATTGATTCGCCTGTTACTGCATCCCTTTTTTGAATCGTCAATGCAGGTCTGCGGCGATTAGCAAATACTACGGTATTCGGGTATCCGGCCTGCATCGTAACTATCTGCCAGTTTGGGTCAGCTAACTCAAAGCCAGGGGGAGGAACCGTTTCAGTCACAAGGAAAGTTCGCTCTGATTCACCGCTAAACAATGTCCACGGAATGACAATTCTACCGTTTTCATCGGTAATCAAAGGAAAATCGGTGGGCAAAGGCCGGCCGCTGCCCTGGGCTGTTATCGTAAAATGCGCTCCGGCAAGATAGTCGCCGGTGTCTTGGCATTGTTTGATAATAGTTAAACCCGGATTCGCAAAGTTTTCCCATGTGATTCTATTTTCATCGCCCGGCGAAAGGACTATTTCCCGTGGGCCGTCTTGTAAGATGAAGCCATAAGGAGCTCTTATTTCACGCAGGATATACGTGCGATATGGGTATAAAAAGTTGCCGTAACTGCCTCTGCCCAATACAGCAATGCCATCTCGCCCGGATGTGGCTTGCCAAGTTTCCCCGGACGTTGGATCGAATATTTCAAATATTGCGCCTTCTAATGGCCCACCGGTTACGCCGCATACCTTTAGAATTTCTAAAGATGATTTTGGAGCGTTAAAAAAGGTGTGAGAAGGTGCCGTAGCAGGTGAGTTTCCGCTGCATGAACTGCATCTTTGGCCCCAGCCAAGGTTTACTGACCATACATTGTTATCGCCTAATAAAAAACCTGACGGGGGCGATATCTCGGTGATGGTGAACTGTCCCGCGGGCAAATTGCAGAAAACCAAGCGTCCGTTTGCGTCTGTAACACCGGTTCTGTCTATCGGTATCGCTGGGTTGCCTGGATAAAACCCCTGGATACGAAATGTCGCACCCGCTAGGAGTTGGTTATTGCCAATCCCATTTGAGCTTTCACGTTTGAAAACCTCAATACAGCCAAACGGATAATTTTCAAACGTCAGCAAGATATGATTTGTGCTTTGGTCTTTTTCGATAATATAAAAATCACCGTCAGGACTATCAATAAAGACATTCGGCGGCAGTTTCCAAAATCCAAACGCAGTATGCTGTGGGTAAAGTGAATATCCCTCCGGGGCCCTTTCTTCCTCTACCATAAAAAAGCCATATGGCAGCCCTTCCAATACCCACACGCCGTCTCTAACGGTAGAGGTTACGCCTATTGGCATTGCAGTCGTAGCCCCGGCAGTTAGCACTTGGGAGACGTTTATGCCTGTATTATCAATTTCTATTAACTGACCATCTTCGGTAACGACTTGCGCGCTGGACATTCCTCGTAAGCGCATTAACGCACCCGGAATGTTTTCTCTCGTTATCGCACACACCTTTTGAATCGTGACCCCATTGGGGCGTGGCGTTGGGGATGGTGTTGGGCTTGGTGTCGGAGTTGGAGTAGGCATGGGTTCTGTTTCGTCATAAAACGAAAACACAGCACTTGATAATACTTCGGGTATATAGAACACGATGTCTTGCCACGTAGGGTCAATAGCACCAGTAGAGTCACGATGGTTCATAACCCATACACGGCCTGCATACTGATTGTTCACACCCACAAGTTCAACCCTTGCGTCTACGTTATGATTTGCGGGAATATTAGGCACAGTAATATGAAAATCCGTGACTAACGCCCATCCTCTGCTTGTGCTTGTCGTGTCAGAAAACACCTGGGTTGAATTATTCGGGGCCTCAGCTAAAAAGGCTCCATTAACATAAAGGCGTGATCCAACAGGTGTTGTTGACATGTCCCAAACAAATTGGAACGGGTTGCCAGACAAGTTTGTACGCCGTGTGAAATCCACATCAAAGTTAATTGATTGTGCAACCGGATTAGTTTCTCTCCGGCCTTTATCTTCGGCGTGTCGTTCTCCGTTTACAATAATGGCCGGGTGAAGGTCCTCGAAAAGTGCTTCATTCCATTGGGGTGCATTTAGACGATTAAACACCGCTCCGCTTACACCGCCAGCTCCTCCACTTAAATCGAGCGGGTTGCCTCCAGCTGTAAATGTTGAATTGGGGCGGCTTGCAACCGCTACGGCTACCCTGGTTGTATATGCGTGCCATTGTCGGGTAGTTGGCGGCAAATTTTCATTGGACAGCGATGGATTGACAGGGAAGCCATATCTTAGAATCGGGCGAAATAAGGAATCGCCTTCCCCGGTAAGCTGATAAGCGGCGCCTTCGCTTTCTGGTCCTCTTTGATTCGGATCCGCGCAAAAACCTTCGTAAACTACGTTATTGATATTTACAACATATCGCCGTGCGCTTACCAAGATTGAGTCCATGTATACAAATGCATCCATTTCCCAATCGCCGCCGGCGTCGCCATAGGGGTTTACTATTACACCAAGAGGCGTATCTCCTGATAAATTAATAGCACCAATGAAACTTACCTGCGGTGCATAATTTATTTCACTTGACTCACCAAAAGCTGCCGGTTGAACATCATGTGTGACCGGCACAAAGCTCTCTATCCTTTCGTCCGTAAGGTCGATTCTTTCTCCATCCAGGTAAAAATACTTAGGAATATCAATTTCCATGCTGGGCGGGTTTTCCGAAACAATCCCCTCATTTGTAGTGCCAAAAACGCTTAATGGAAATGCGCCAACGGTCATTAATGCCACCATAAACATGGCAAACAAGCGCTTTAACATGTTTCTTCGTTTCATCTGTTACCTCCTTTAATAACTGCTGTTTTGTTTACCCTTCCTGAAAACACAGCTAAGACATAAGCTCACCTCCGCCAAATAAAAAAAGGCAGGCCAATTTCGCCTGCCTTACCTAAAATGTTTATATAAACTCATTGCTAAGACTGTTATTTTCAGCAATGAGGTGTTTTAGTTATTGCATCTTGTATGCTTGTCGTTATAATTATCATTAGCTTCCATAGAATCCCATAAGCGAATAAATTGCTTTACTAACCCTATTTTTAATTAATATTGAATAGCCCATAATGGGCAGATTGGAGAGTCACTATGAAAAAAAGATTGACTGCTACTATATCTGTAGCTCTTGCTATTTTTCTTATTTTTAGTACAAATGTGGCGGTGCTTGGAAGCATTACAAACTCTGTGCCAGGTAATATCCGTGTGAAAGTGGACGGGACTTTTATTGCGTTTGCTGATGTTCAGCCGCAAATGGTTAATGGGCGGGTGTTAGTTCCTGTGCGCGGTGTATTTGAGTACATGGGCTTTGTTATTGATTGGATACCAGAGGCGCGTATCGCAACACTTGTCTCGTCCGACTTTTTTATTACCATTTCGGCTGATGGATCAACTTTTACTGTAAACACAGACATTATTACTCCTGATGTTCCACAACAGCTTATCGGCGGGCGGTTAATGCTTCCGCTTAGGGCTGTTGCGGAAGCAACAGGAAGCGAACCATACTGGGATTCGGTAAATAGAATCGCAGTTATTACTACTCAAAGGACGAAAGATACGGTAAGCACAACGCCATCCCCAACACCCACATCATCCCCCGCCGTTACCTCAACGCCATCTCCGGCTCCAACCGCTGTCCCATCCCCGATACCTACGCCTACGCCGGGGGCAAATAATCAAGCAACAGGATTCCTTACTGAGTCACAACTACGTGAAATGGCGGCCCAGCAGCCATCACCTCAGCATCCGGTAATTGGGGCACAGAGCGTTAGTGCTTTTCTTGCGGCTGGTGTCGCGTATAAAGATATACAATCCATGTTTGAGCAAGAATTAATACGCCTTGTAAATGTTCTTCGAGCAGAATATGGTCTGCCGCCGCTTGTATTCCATTCTGCTTTAGGGAATGTAGCAAGATTACGCGCGCAGGAATCAATTGATTACGGATATATAAGTGGGCATATTTCACATGCAACCGGGCTTGCACACACTGACCATGCAAGGGCTATGGGCCTCAATGTGGGATTCGCAGGTGAAAATTGGACTGCGGGTTCATATAGCACAACCCCGGCAGGAGCATTATGGGCTTGGACAAATTCACCGGCGCATAGGGCCCCTATCTTGAGTGGTTTAGAGGGTAATGTCTTTGGTAGCGACATTATCCACATTGGAGTCGGTTTTGCATTTTCGCCTAACGGTGGAAGGCAAAGTGGGTGGACTTTATGGGTTAGCACCGCTATTTCATAATGGGATCCGACAAATAAAAAGGCGTATGTCAAAGCAAGACGGGTATTTAACCTTGCTTGACATACGCCTTTAATTTTGCGCTATGGCTTCTAAAAACACGATATCCTCATCAGCCGAATATCCCCGATGAACTACGATATCAATATCCGAATGGTTAAATAGATACGTGTGTTCCACATCGAGATTGCCTTCCGGCCAAAGACAGGCGATATAATCAAACTCTGTCTTGTTCTCAACGGTGATTTGGTATCTTCCGTAAATCATGAGCTTTTTCTCGCCGCCTTTTAGGATCACAATACTGCCTAATGGTAGTAATTTTGCTGCATTCATAATTATCAGTCACCTCAAATCAAAATTTTTAATTGAAATATTTATGCCTCTTATTTAAGAGGCCGTTCATCATGCTGATGGCACGCCCTTTTAATCGGAAATATGTCCTACGCGATATATACTTATACCGCAAAGCTATATCAGCCAATATTTCTTCAACATCCTTTGGCTGCTGCTCGGTCATATAGGAGGCATAAATAATCCAATATAATTTATCACCAACATATTTGCTGCCCCGTAAAGACTCCACAAGTTCTTGCGTGTAACGCAGTCGTTCTATACAGGTCTGTAAAACCATATCACTCGTCCCCAGTACAGCTTTTAGCGCAGCTTTACGCCATATTGTGGGTCTGTATTCCAGTAATAACATCTGTGCCATGCTCTGCTGTTTATTTTTCGTCAATGGCATATCTCCCTTCATAAAATGGATGGATAACGACAAAAAGCTCCCAAAGATGCGAGGGCATCATTGGGAGCAAAACTAGAATTTCAATTTTCCACACTATCATTTTAACTGACTATGAATTGCCAGTCAATGGCAAAAAAGTGCCACTTTATAGCCATAGTCAAATAAAGTCATTTATTTAATCGTATTTTCTATCATTATTATTTTATAGAACGTTTCTTAATATTAAAGCGCTTCTTTATATCATCACATATCTTATTATATACGGTATTTCGATCAGGTTTTTCTAATCGCTCCAGCGGTTCTTGAGGGTTGCATACTGCTTGGTAATCGGCAATACAAATATCAGTGTCCTTTTTTCCCTTAATTATTGTGGTACTTACTTGTGATATAGTAACTGGAATCCACATTATTGTAGCGTCTTCATCTTTTGCAGCTTGCAACAATTCTGGCAATTCCTCGTTTCGCACAAAATCCGAAACAAGGAATTTTTGAGATACCATAAGTATAGCAACACGGGCAATGGACATGTGTTCACGAATTTCATTTTTCCACTCATCCCCTGTTTCTATCATCTGGTCATACCATATCTTTATACCGTGATCCAAATTCAATGATTTCAAGTAAACATTCAACTCGTCAAGATATTTTTTATCAGCATGTGTGTAGCTTATAAATACTTCTGTGCGGTGTTTCATTCGTTCGCGCCTTTCTGCTTCATGCAGCTTGTTGATTGTGGACAACTCCTCTAATGCACGATCATTCCCTAGTTCTGCTGATTTGCGGAAGAAACCTATTGCTTCATCATAATCTCGACTAACTCCTACTCCATTCGAATAACAAAGCCCCAATCTAAACAGTGCATCATCATGCCCTTGATTCGCAGCCTTTTCAATCCATTCAAAACCTAACCCATAATCTTGCGTTATACCTGTTCCATTATAATAACAAGCTCCTAAACTACATTGGCCGTCTGGATTATCCTGTTCAGCAGCCTTCATATACCACGAAAACGCTAACGCATGATTTTGTTCGGTTCCATTACCTTCAAGATAGCAATTTCCTAAATTCACATAAGCAGATACATGCTCTTTTTCAGATGCTATCTTAAATAATGAATACGCTTTATCGTAATCTTTACTCACACCGTTACCTTCGTAGTAACAGCACCCCAAGTTATATTGTGCCTCGGTATTACCCTGGTCAACGGCCCTTTTAAACCATTGAATAGCCTTAATTAAATCTTGCTTAATTCCAATGCCAAAAAGATAACAAGCACCTAAGTTATTTTGAGCAAGTGCAAACCCTTGTTTCGCTGATAACTTATACCACTTAACAGCTTCTTCTTGGTCTTGTGCTATTCCTTCCCCAAAATCCAAGCAAACACCTAAGCGGTACTGCGCTTCTTCTATACCTTGTTCTGCCGCTGCCCTATACCACTTCATGGCTTCATTATAATCCTTACTAACGCCATATCCGTTATATAAACATTCACCTAAACTAAACTGAGCATTGAGGTTATTCTGATCAGCCGACTTAGCAAACCATGAATAGGCCTGTAATAAATCTTTTTTAACCCCAAAACCGTTAAAGTAGCATGTTGCTAACTCATTTTGTGACTTATCATCTCCTTGTTCTGCTGCTCTTGTATACCACTCCACAGCTTGCGTGTAATCCTGGACTACCCCATTTCCATTAAAATAACAAGCACCTATATTTCTTTGTGCTTCAACATAACCTAACTCAGCCGCCATAATAAAATAATTGGCGGCCTCACTATAATCATTTTCAACTATATCACCTAAAAAATAACATACACCTAAATCATTAAGTGCCGCCGCATCTCCACGTTCAGCTAGTAGTAATAAATTTTTCATATAATCTATCGCATGTTCTTCATCCATAATTAAGACCTCATAAAATCCCTTCTATTTGACTTTGGGTCCCTTTTGGGGTTTATTTCTCTTTTTCCGTGGGTGCATAAATGCTAGATAAAGAATTGATAGTCCTAAACAAAATAAAAAGCATAATGCATTAAATGTAAAATGTAACAGCGACCATGTGGACATACTGCTTGGAAATTCCAATATTATCCTAAGTAGGTTTACAACTATTATTAATAAAGGAATAATCCATGTATAAAACATATGAACTAAATCAAGTGCTTTAGGATAGCTGTCCATATATAACTTACTTTCCCTATTGAAGTAAGTACACTCCAGTTGGCTACCTATTTCTTGTTCAAGAAGATGTATATACTTATATTGCCTTTCAATATATATCATGGTTTGAAAATAACGAACCAAAGTATAGGTAACAGCAATCCAAGCTATACTGTAAAAAAATGATATGCTCACCTCAACTGATATTTCATATTGCGATTCAACAAAAGCAATTACTCCATCAATGAGTTGAACAGGAAATAAAAGCATAATAAAACTGGCTATATTAAAAACACATAAAATTACGAATAATTTATTTCTCTTTGATTGAGCCTCATTGTTCCTGGCAACAGTCTCTTTGTAATGATCATATGTTAGTTCAAGCTTTTCCACTTTAATAACCCCTAATTGCTCTGATGATTGCATCTTGTGTGAAACTGTGAACCCTTACAGCATTGGCGTTAATTAACTCCTCTGGATATATGTATAGCGAGTTGAGTTGTACTGCAATGAGCCGCTTACCGAGGTCTTTAGCTTTGGCAATCTCATAGTTCTGCCAATTTTTATAACCAATCTCTAACCGATCACGATGCACTTTATTAGCTTCAGCACCAACAATCACGAGAACGGCGTCGGCTTCATTAATCTTTCTTGAAAGAACATTTTTTACAACACCTACGCTGTTAGATTGAATTTCACCAGAAGAACGGTCATCAAATGTAAAATCAATATTTGTGTTAGCAGCCCACATGTTAAGTGTGTACTTATACCTCCTGTCATTCTCAAAATCGAAAGATACAAAAATCGGTGTTTTCGCCATTTGATTTCATCCTCTCTTTTGCTATTCTAATTATGAATGATAAGTTATACCCCAAAACAGTTCTTGATATCTTCGCATAATGCATTATATATCACATCACGTTCTTGTCGTTTCATGCTTCTTAAAGGCTTGGTAGAACCTGCTACAGCTTGAAATGAAGATATACAAATGTCAGATACATCTGAATCCTCTATTCCTTTTATACGAGTGCTATCCACTTGTGAGACCCCAACCGGAATCCACATAATCGTCGATTTTTCTCTTATTGCCGCTTGTAATAACCTCGGTAATTCCTCGTTACGAACGAAGTCTGAAACCAAAAAATCCTGTGACACCATTAAAATTGCTACTCTAGCAACGGACATGTGTTCTCTTATTTCTTTTTTCCACTCATCACCAGTTTTTATCATTCTGTCATACCAAATTTTTATACCATAATCTAATGAAAGAGATTTTAGGAAGGTATTAAGTTCATCGAGATATTTTTTATCTTTGCGTGTATAGCTAATAAAAACCTCTGTACGATTAGCGAGCTGTATCTTTTTTTCTGCTTCCTGTATTTCCTTAAATGATTCCAACATCGCTTTTGCCCCTAAATGTCCTCGTTCTATAGCTTTTGTAAGCAACTCAACTGCTTTATCAAAATCTTTATCAACACCATGACCGTTAAAATAACACCCGCTTAAATTATTAAGAGCTTCTGCGAGTCCTTGATCTGCTGCCTTTGTATAGAACTCAACAGCACGTTCATAACTCTGTTCAACACCTGTACCATCAAAATAGCAGGCACCCAAGTTACACTGTGCTATTGCTAAACCGCGTTCTGCTGCTAGGCGATATAGCTCAATGCTTTTTTTGTAATCTTGCGTAGCTCCTTTTCCATAATGGTAGCATGAGCCTAAGTTTGAAATTGCGTGAAGGCAATTTTGCTCGGCAGCTATTGTGTATAACTTAAATGCGTAATCGTAATCTTGTTCAACACCTTCTCCATTACTATAACACATTCCCAAATTATTTAGAGCAACGGCTAGTCCTTGCTCTGATGATTTCACATACCACTCGACTGCTATTTTATAGTCCTGTTCACATCCATTTCCATTGTAATAACATAATCCTAATGCATTCTGCGCATCAGCATCACCCTGTTCAGCAGCCATCAAAAATAAATCACGAGCTTTTTCATGGCTTTGTTTTACCCCTTCACCTGATGCATAGCATGTGCCTAAATTGTACTGTGCATCGGCAAGTCCTTGGTCAGCAGCCAACGTAAACCACAGTGCAGCTTCACAATGATTTTGCTCTATACCTTCGCCATTTGCATAACAAATCCCTAAGTTAAGTTGGGCTAGAGCAAGACCCTGTTGTGCAGACTTAACGTACCATTCAAAAGCTTGAGTTAAATCCTGCTCAATACCATCAGAATGATAATAACAGTCCCCAAGATTATTTTGCGCATCAGCGTGACCTTGAATTGCGGCTTTACGATACCATTTTACTGCAAGGGTATAGTTTTGCGTTACGCCTTCCCCATAATGATATAGATGCCCTAAGTTATTTTGAGCATCAGCATAACCTTGTTTCGCTGATTTTTGACACCATTCAAAAGCTTGTTGATAATTCTGCTCGGTATTTATGCCTAAGTAGTAGCATTGCGCCAATGTAAATTGTGCTTCATAGTCTCCTTGTTCACCTGCTTTTATTAGCTCATCCATATGGATATCTTCTCCCAAGAGTATTATAACGGTTTGTTACGTTTATGTTCACATTTACAATTCTATTTTAAGCTAAATTCTAACCATAGACAGAAAAGTAAGATCTGTTGATTAAGTTCTTACAAGAAGATTATATCATTTTTAGAAGGCACAGTATATCAAAGAGAACTCAGCGCCCGCAAAATGAGGTATCGCTAAGATGGTGGTGTTTTAGGTGTAGTTTATTCTGATATGCGTCGTTTGTACATCACTTCTACGCCATTTGAACGCCATTAATGCATCACGGACTAATAAACTTTACTTGACAAAGACTTCAATGATATTTATTTCGCTTTTTGTAGTAAACCCCCACAATACAGACGCAAATACTTTTATTGCCTTTTTACGATGACGAAAATATGTGTCCCTTGTTATATATGGGATATGCATTTGAATCCGGTCTATGATTTCATCCACATTGTTTAGTCTAAGCGGTGATAAGAATGCGTAATACAAAATCCAATAAAAAGTCTCACCCTCGCTGTTATTCTCCCTGATAAGGTGAACGGCGATGTCGATAAATTTTAGCATTTCTGCTGTACGTTTCATACTGTTTGCATGGTGTTCCAATTTTGTGCCTGCAAACTCAATCCCTGCGGCATATACATCATCTAAATACTCAGTTATAGACATTCCATACTCTGCTTCAAAATCCTGGCGGTGGTGTTCCATAGACAGCTTCAGATTCCAGCGCACATCTCGATATGTTTTTAACAGCCGTTCGGGGTCGTGGTAGCAGTCGGGCTGCTCCTGTGTGGATTTGTTTTTTGCTGTACTCACAGCACTTGTCTTTTTATTTGCCATTAGAAATACCTCCTTCACTAGCATCCACGTTGGATTTGTTTTGTGTACTTATGATTTATTGTTCGTCCAATCAGATACGCCTTTACCTCATCGGGAAAGAGCAGGTGAAAATAATTATCAACGGTTTTTCCAAACGATTTGGGGTAGTTATTGATTTTTTGCACTGTATACAGAGCAATTTCGATTAACTCCAATATTGTTAGCTTAATGGTGTTAGAATTGTTATTCATGCATGGTGATTCGGGCTTTGATTGCCAATAGGGGCATTGTGTCATCATTGTGTCCTCCATTCAGGAATATTTGACATAGAAATAGCCGGTGTTTAAGGTTTAGCCCCAAAGCACCGGCATCATGTTTTAAGTGACAGTCCAAGATCGGCAAACAAGGCCGCTTTGTTTTGCGCTCCTTTTGAGATGCGCCAGCTTGCGCCTATGACTTCATGGAAAGCGCACATTTCTGTGATTCTATTAAACACTCTTTCAGAAGGGTCTGTTAGTTTTGTTCTTAGGTCAACAATGGTTAGGTTTTCGCGCAAGGCATCCAATGTAAAGTTTGTTGTGATAATGATGGGTTTGTTGGCGCGGTATCTGGTGTCTATGATGGCATAAAATTTTTCATAAGCCCATGCTGTCTTGTATTCAACACCTAAGTCGTCTAGCACCAGCAAACTCGCGTCTCGGACTGTGTTAAGCACATCTGTCTCACCATACTCACCATGTTTATCGAAGCTATCCTTGATGATAGACAGAAGCTTGGATATGGATATAGCCATAACCCCTTTGCCTTGTTTGTAAAGTGCATTAGCGATAGCAAAACTTAAATAGGTTTTGCCACTTCCGGCCTTGCCATAAAGTAAAAGCCCACGATTGCTTGCGTACATGGTATCCCAATTTTCACTATACTTCGTACCAAGAATATAATCGTCTTGGTTATCTAGCCGGTGCGCCCAATTCTCAAATGTGGATGATTCAAAACGGTTATCCATGAGTGAGTATGTTTTAAACCGTTCTAACCGCCGCATCAAATCACGCTGCTCAGACTCTCGTTTTTCACGTTCATTTTCCTCTGCACGGCACCGGCACATGACTGGCACTCTACGCAATACACCGAGCAATTCAATATCTTTTTGAATTAGGTCGTGGCAATCGTTACAGTGTGTTAAGGGTACATTCAAGTCGGCATCTAAAAAGATGTTAGTAAGTTTATTGATAGCAACATTGCCGGATATATCTTTACTCCAGCATGATTGAGCGATACGGGTCATTGACTCCACCGATTGTATAATCTGCCCCCGTGATTGCAACTTGATCACCTCCTGCCTTGTTTTCATTTCTGCGTAGACCTATAACCCCAGTTAGTTGCTCCGGTAAAAATTCATCATCCCATCGCTCTTCTTTAAGCCATGTTGAAGGATGTGGAATGTGCTTTGCTGACACTTCATGGTGACTCCAATATTGTTTAGCTGCGTTGACAGCCGCCATAATGATTGAAAACAGAGTGGTGTCAGACTTAATATCCATCCACTCTTTTTTTGCAGCTTTTTTACCGGCTTTCCGCGGATACGCCTGCCAAAAGAGTTCAAACTGCTGTTCAACAAGCGTCATGGCGTGGTCTACAGGTTTCCCTGTTCCTTGGGCCGCTTCAACCGTTAGGCGCTCAGCTTGTTGGTTTTGTGATGAAATATCGGTTTCGTTTAGAGTAAGCTGCTGTGATTTGCATGTATCATCAAGCATAGATGGAC
>Ga0136643_10012260_pt1 | contig 12761 bp, 9 predicted proteins | sample TergutLab28metaG_FD_96883 | JGI IMG/M metagenome (GOLD analysis project Ga0136643, IMG submission 96883) | Labiotermes labralis P1 segment gut microbial communities from Petit-Saut dam, French Guiana - Lab288 P1 (version 3) (version 3) | ecosystem: Host-associated > Arthropoda: Insects >...
AGAAATAACTAATCGCACGGGAAGTGAAATGTCTTCTTGTCTCCTCGCCATGAAGAGAGATAAACACCAGTTCCTCATATCACCGAAAAGAACGAAGAACCCGCTCTAAAAAAGTTCACATCCCCAAAAAACTAAAAGTAATGCCAAGTTTTTCTAGAGTCTTTTACACACAACTGGTTTTAATATATCCCATCTCAAATAATTTTAACCCTTTAAAGCTAAGAACGTCATATAGACTTCAATATATATACATATATATATACACAAACTTATGTATTTTACATTCCTGTAATATAATCTGTAAGCATTTGGGATCCCACAATGCATTGAAATACAGATAGCCCTTGGATCTGTTTTCTCAGACGGACTGAGGATGACCTAATAAGGGTCGAAACATGTCGCCCTGACAATGCACTATTTTTATTGTATATAAAATATAGTGTTGTGTTATTGACCGACACGTTTGTGTTTATATGTTACAACACTTCGGGGTGGAAAACATTAAAAAAAAAACCTCCGCACTTTGCCCGCACAGTCTATTGATGTGTTCCCTACAACTATCACAATAAACACAACTACAGAACTGAAGTTTTACGTATAACTGAGATCAGCCATCTTGAGAAGTACGCAGGGCCAGGCGCTAGGGTTAGGGAAATCGAACGCTGGTGAGTTCCGCGAAGAGACATATCCAGCAAAATTGTCAGAGGTTTTCATAGGCCCTGGAGCGAAAGTTAAATTGGTAGGAAAATTCGAAATATTAAATTATGTGAAACAGCTGTCTACCTGGTGAATCGTAGTGGCTAATACCTATTTTAATGTACGTACCGTGCATCTTGTACAGTTTATTATCCAGACAAACAAATGCACAACATATATATATATATATAAACAATATTTTATATACCGTAAGTACTGCTGTATGTTTCGATGCACCTGCACCATCTCCAGGCAGTCTTTACTCTGCACTTTGCTACAGATACAAAATTTTTAAAATTACAACTCAATAAATTAGTACATTAAAATGTTCACGTCATCGTTGTTGAGTGATAAAATACAATCTGTAAAACGTTAATAATTGTAACATGTGGAAGTTGTTTGTTTGTTTGGTGGCTGCATATACGATCTGGACAGTCTTGTGGGCGTAATCTACTCCCAGTTCAGTCCTCATCAGCCCAGCATACTGGAAACACCAACAAAGGGAAAGCCCATCACATACAATACAATTTAAGCTCTCTGGTCACATTTCGTTGACTTTACGAATTTTATATTAATTCACTGCAGGTACACACCCACAATACTGTCCATATTGATATTGATATATGTCGAGTGTAATACAACCTCATTTGATCGCCCATTTGATACGAGTTCTAGATTAACTCACAATGTATGTAAGTTGTCATAAATTTTATTATGGAAGTACCTATGCAACGATAAGAAGTTCTTACGTTTGTTTTAAAAATACATTCAGTCAACAGACTTTAAACTTGAAATTAAAAAAAGAAAACTGGTTTGTAAACCATATGAGATTCCATAAAATATGCATTCACTAAATGCACCATGTCCATATACTAAGCATTGGCCTGAAGATGGTTCACTAGAACCGAAACATGTTGCCAAACTATGTATTACTGACTATAAATTGATGTTGTGTTTGACTGAACAAATCACTTTATGAACACCGTGTAACACAAAGGAATGGTTTCTACCAACACGTTATACAGTCTTTTGTATTAATGTCTCCCTGAGGATGGCAATTTATCGATGAAACATGTAGAAGGGTTCGCGTGTACGTGTAATACACAATTCTATTCTGTGCATATGTTGGTACAGAAAACCTAGGGCTCCAGGATAGGCGTTAAGTTTTTTGTCCAGCTGAGAGGCCGCTGGCTTCGCAAGAAGAACTCTGCTCCACGGAGTTAGTCACCTTGTACATCTGGCGTCACGTACGAGTGTTTCAAAAGGAATGTTCCCAGACATACCGTTCAGGGGTTGTCTTGCTTAGCACGTGCGGGTGCCCGATGTAACAGAGTTGCCTGTCAGCTTCATTCTTGCGACATTTAAGACCATCACTGTGGGAGAGCCGAATATTCCGCCACGTCGACTGGTACACACAGACGTTTCGAACGATCATGATGTCTTTATCTTCAGGGTCATGTCTTCGAAATGTCAGTAACTGTTGCAATCGACAAGACATAACATCCCAGAAGAATTGAATCTTCAGCTGTCTTCTTCAGAACTCGATTAATACAAACGTTCAGCTACCCACTTTCTGAACGCCCTGTTTCACATCTCAAAAGCCCGAACTTATTTAGAAAAATGTACTCACAGAACTAAGAAACTCTGCTCTCTTAGCTATGGCTACAGCAGAGAGGCAAGTTCTCAAAACATCGTTTAGAATCACCCTGTTGCAAGTTATCATTTGTTAAGGTATAGGGGCTTGTGCGAAGAGACATCGCATAGTATCTTGTTAATTCACCACCGTTTTAGAGAACTCTGTTGCCACCGTCTTCACATACCGAAGATGGTGGCAAAAGTTTCCTTCGAAACATCGAACGTTTGTCGAACAACTCGTAAGACAGTTCCCTTCACCGCCACTGCCTTCATAACCTCAAATCTAACAACCATTTCCCTTATTTATTCATTTTACCCCTGTAGCCCTGCGGCCCAACGCCGGCCATGGCCCCCTCATTCACGAGGTTCCTATATCACACACAACGACTCACCGCAGTCGGTAGGACTCTTCCGGACGAGTGATCAGCTCGTCGCAGAGACCTCTACCTAACAACACACAACACTCACAACAAACATCCATGCCCCCGGCGGGGTTCGAAACCACAATCTCAGCAGACGAGCGGCCGCAGACCTACGCCTTAGACCGCGCGGCCTGTGGGACCGGCATTTTCGTTATTTACGTTTCTAGAACATACCTGTAAAATTAATAGAGTATTTTCGTTTTTATCTCTGGGCCAGGAGATGTGTAAAAGTAAAAGAAAGAAGACGTCCGATAATTGGACTGCAGAGTCAGAAATTTTAACCCTTCAGTCTTGAGTGTTTACTTTACGTATCGCCAGGTTTGACAGCCACACAGAGTATTTATGTGTTCTGTGTGGATCTCGGAACGAACAGTGATGATTTCCCTATACAGCGTTGAGTGATTGGGTTTAGGTGCGTTCCCAAAACTGCGAAAAGCGACTATTAGCTTCGTCATAACTGACCGTCACACCGTCCGTCCGTCTGCACGGAACAACTCGGCTTCAAATGGATGGATTTTCATTAAATTTGATAGCTGGGAACTTATCGAAAATCTGGCCAGAAAAATTTTAGTTGTATTAACATCTGACCAGAATAACGGGTACTTTACATGAAGATCAATGCACATTTTTGATCACAGCTCGCTCATTTCTTCTTAGAATGAGAAACTTTTCAGACAAAAGTTGTACAGAAAATCAAAACACACATTTTGTGTTCAGGAACTTTTTTAAATCGTGCCGTTTATGAGATAATGTGGGAAAATATGGTACAGCCGGACAAGCCATAGATGACAGTACGGCGCATGCGCATTGCATGCTGTATACCTAAGGCTAGAAACACACACTAACAATACGTAATACTATTGCTTTGCCATTACAACAACGGTTACGAGAACACGCATATTGCATACCTTGTTATAACTCAGATGGAGTGTGTTTACTGCGCGGTGCGAACTGGGTCTTTAAATGTAATTCGGGCTAATTTTTGCTTTGAAGCTTTAATTACTGGCTGGAACGCACTCAATTGTGTTGTCGGGTAACAATATTACTGGAAGTCAAAATAAGAAGTACTGCAACGACTAGAATCAGGGTGCCTGATCAGTAGCATTCAGAAGTGACAGTGTAGCGGAAAATGTGCGTCCGTCTACTGTTTGACACATACCATAAGCACATTCGTAGATCGTACAGCCAGACCGTTGGCCAGTTTTCTTTTTTCGAAGCCGGAAGTTCCTTCCTGACGGCCGAAACTAAAATAAAGCTTCGTTTATAGGTACAGCCTTTTTCTTTTATTTCCGTCGGAGCAGCTGTTTTGTTTCGTATTGTACTGATACTCTTGATGACGTCACGCCCCCCACATCTGATTCGCACTACGGCGATGCGCAAATCTCTGTTGCGCATGCGTGGAGTAACGTCAAAGCTTCTTGTAAGAGTGGGAGCTGAAACAGCTGTTGTTGGTATATAAACAAAGCAGCATGGCAAGTCAAGAAGGTTTTTACTGAGTGTGGTGTTGCGACAGGAGTGACTTATATCTCGTGAGAAACACAAGGGTTGAGATATATTGATCAGCCAGTTCGCAGCACAAAGAATAAGAATGAGGCCCCCACAGTTTGGAGCAGACATCACAAATCAAGCCAACAATGAACCGAACTTAGCCGCCGTGATGCACTGCACACGTATGGCGGGAAGAGCTATCATCAGGGTCGTTGGGAGATGCAACGACGCGAAAGAAAATAAAAATCTCGGTGAGTATTTAAAAAAATTAGAATTTTGTAGTACGAAAAGTAACTGGCAGTTAAATGATAACGAACACGCCTGATAAAAGCTGCAAATGCCCACCTCGGGCCAAGCTGTTGTTATTTCTATGTTTGATATTAATAACTGTGTGACATTTGCGGTTCTCATGGCCGCTGCCTTCATCTTCAGAGTAGAAGCTCGCACGTGGCTGTTTCTAGCGAAACGTGCTGCTATCTAAGAAACTACATAGCGTCCCTTCCCAGAATAAAATAAACTTTCATACATTTTATTCATTTATCGCAGGCATCCTTCGTGAACTCGGGTACCGTGGGCAGAACAAGAGACAGGCGCTTCTTAAAACTACATTTCCGTATTTTTCGACATGGGAGAACGTACCTGGGCACCAAACAGTTGTTTGTGGGCTGAAACAGGGCATCTTTGCTCTGAGTGACAGTTCTTGGACACCCCTACCCGTAGTATGACCTGGCTGCACCCACATAGCAATCACTGAACCCTAAATTAGAAGGAAAAATGTCTCAGCCAATAAAACCACAGTCTGATATGTGCTGCGCGAAAAATTTTTAATACATATGTGTTTTAATTACGGTGGTATCTTGTGATCTCTGATTGTAGTCAACATGAGCCAGATGTTTGAATTTGGCGCCATCGTGGCATAGCGCGTGAAAATGTTCGCAAGTCATTTAATGTGCTTTAAATATGCACAGCTTACAAGTTGGCCTTGAGGCTCGAATGGTTTCAAACGCCAGCTGTATGCATACATTGTCTAAACTGCCATGTGATTCGGTGAAGAGGTGCCACACGGTCTTAGGGCTAAACAACTGCAGTACTGATGGCAATACATCACGGCCGGACTTCAGACCAGGCCCCTGTATTGTACATTTTACACTGCAGATGTCGTGGCCATGGTGAGTCGCGAGCTAATGCAGTCGGTAGAAACACCCCACAAGTCTAAGCACGTAGAAAGTCTACTTCCTTAACGAAATGATGAGAATTTCAGAAATGGCGCGTTTTCATATCCTCGCAAGTGACTAATGCATGTGACGAGCATCTCCATGCAGTTGTACTGTGTTCAGCAACAGACCCATTAAAAGTCTTGAAGTCATTAGCGGTATCAAGAACAACGGTCACAAGTGAGACACAGTACCAGACATGCACCCATTTCAGAAGAACTGAGGCTTTATATTATGGTGGCAGTTTGTTCACGTTCACACATGATCGTGGTTATGTCAACGGAAGTGACGAAAGGCGTCGTTGTCACGTAGCACCCAGGTGGTGGTAGAAAAACAGGTTTGTACGGCTACAAGGTTCACCCGTAGAATGAAGGCGGGAGTGCGGGAAGTACCACTCGAACCCACACGTAGTTTGACTCCACTCTCTGGACACACTACAAATACTCATTCCAATTTATTCACCATTTCCGCTGAAAGAGCTAAAATTACTACTGGGTGATATGGTTGTCATAACGAGAATACTATCAGGGATTCGGTGCAAATACAATAAAAACACAACACAAATACAATACAAATTAGCCTACATTTTCTACCTAAAATGCAGTTTTTCAACGGCCGTAATTAATACAATTTTCAAATTCTGGACAGTTACCTCTTCAGCTTCTTTAAATTCCCAAAAAGCAAATTTCGTGGTCTTGAAACTCGGCACAAGAACTGTGTGCGTTTTGTCATCAGTTCTCATTTAGTTCACCTCCGACGTTTTGCCACGACTGCACAAGGCTTAGAATTTTCAACGTATTGCAAATGGGAATCTGATGCATGATGGGAACGTGACGTAGGGAAATGACACGTTAGGACGGTGGGTGCAGTTTTGTGGATTAGTGGGGCATTTGGAAATGTTAGGATGAGGTGCAGTTAATTTGACGTACACAGGTACCTTTATGTTCAAGAACAACATTGAAGGTAGAAGCGCTATTTTGCAGACCTCACTTTTAATTTTACATCATTTCGAACCTGCTGTCACGCCGTACTTAGTAAACGCGATGGCACGAGGCACAAGTACCGAATTTTGGTCGGAAGACACAGAGCGTGGAGACCACTAGGAAGACGCAGGCGTCTATGAGATAATGTGTGGCGCGTTCCTTAACCATTGTTGCAGTGCATGTGATTAATGAAACTGCCTAGAAGAACCACGCTGGCCCATGCAGTTCTGTACAAAACACACCACATTTTTCTGTTAAATCATAATTTCAGTTAGCAGGCAACAGAATTCTGCAAATTATACGTACCAGTTTTTAAAAGAAATCATATTCCAAGTAATTTGCATTTTTTTTTTTTACACATTATATACAACCGCTGCACAGAAACAAAATAATTCGTTTGCTCACTGCCTTCTTTAGACGTGCAGTTTGGCTAAACTGATCGTGATATCGTACAGATCAGGCGTTGCGCAGTTTCTCAGTTTTTTGTTGCCGCGAAACATTTTACGAGATCAGACGGAATTACTCAAATGTGAAACAGTAAGTATTAAATACTATGATTGTGTGTCTGTATTATTGCCTTAGTTATACAGCAAACGCAAAGCGCCTCTTTTCTGAGCAGCATTATATTGCCATCTGTGGCCTGCCCCGCTCTACCATATTTTCCACATTAGCTCATAAACGGTACGATTTTCGAGGAAAAAAACCTACTGAACGTAAAATGTGTTTCAATTTTCTCTACAAATTTTGTCTGAAACATCTCTCATTGTAAGAAGAATTCAGCCAGATATTACCATAAATGTGCTTTTTTCTTCATGTAAAGTACCCGTTATTCTTGACAGATTGTAATGGAATTTGAACTTGGTCCAGAGATTTTCGGAAAAAAAGATCACATATTAAATTTCATGGAAATCCGTCCAGAGGGAGAAGAGTTGTTCCATGCGGACAGACGGACACAAATGACGAAGCTAATGGTTGGTTTTCGCAATTCTGCGAAAGCGCCTGAAGATCGACCTTAAAGATACAGCATGTGGGATGGATTCATCTGGCGCAGCACGTCATTCCGCGAGCGCAGTAATGCCACATGAGGCGCAGAACTGCAGTGTCTGACAGGGACTGATATTTTAGACTCTCTTCTCGAACGCAACGTTACTGCAAGATTCCTCTTTCATTTCGTTGCTGTTCATTTCTTTGTCGTATTTGTACTCTCTGCTTTATCTTCGCTGGTGATGTTGCACATAAAGGTGAAGTGCCCGTGTGCCTAATTAAGCCACACGCCGTGAAGAAATATGGGTGGGGGGATGGAGGTGCAACTCCACCCATTCTTAGCCTCGGCGACAATGAGAGGTTGAAGACAAGCTCAAACTTCTGGCCGCTTCACCAACGAGAAAAATGCCGTCGGTATCCGGTGGGTGGCACAGCTGTGCCTGTCTGGCACACTGGGTATTTCGCCTGGTCTAACGCATTCTGAACGACAGTCGTTTGTGGCGGAGAATTTGATGACTAAGCAGATCCTCGATTGAGTTAGAAACTAGTTTGTTCGTGTGTGACACTTGGTCGCTCATATTGAGGGAGGCACATAGGCTGAGGATGTTTGAGAATAGGGTGCTGAGGGATATTTGGGCCTAACAGGGACGAGGTGAAAGAGGAGTGGAGGAGACTACATAACGAGGAGCTTTATGATCCGCACTGCTCACCAAATGTTATTCGGGTGATCATATCAAGAAGAATGAGATGATCTGGGTATGTAGCATGTATGGGGGATAGGAGAGGTGTATACAGGTTTTTGGTGGAGAGACCTGAGGCGTAGAGGGGAGGATAATATTAAAATATACCTTTAAGATATAGGATGGGATGGCGTAGTCTGGATTTATCTCGCTGAAGACAGAAACAGGTGGTGGGCTCTTGTGAATACGGCAATGAACCTTCGGGTTCCACAAAATGCGAGCATTATCTTGGCTAGCTAAGAATCAATTAGCTTCTAAGCAAGGCTCTGTGGAGTTAGTTGATTAGTTAGATAGTGATTAGTAGCAAGGCCATTGCAAGGATGCTTTACTGTCAGTTTTCATTATAAAAGAACCCCAACCTGGCTATCATTCATAAGGCGCGAAATTTTGCAGCGCGTAGCCTACTGGGTGGCCATTGTCAACAGCACTACTCAGTAGCAAAACGCGTAATAACAACGGAAGTTCGAAATATTCACGCATTAATGATTTGTTTAGTTGTGTTCTTATTTACAGTTTATTCCGCGTCTGAGCCGGTATTACAGCAAGTTCGGAATTCGTTAAAATTTTTAACGCATTGTGGCAACTGTGTGCCGTCAAAGTCACACGCGGCTCTGCAAGCCGCACGGGCGACATAGCCTCATTCGATATGATTCATACACACACACACACACACACGCACACACACACACGAGAACTACCTTGCAGTCGAACAAAACAAGCACACGCTGTAGTCAATGACTCCAAGGTCGTTCGTTCCCTTTGTTCCGTCTATCGCTGAGATAGAGGCGCCATCAGCTGCCCGACCACGACAGACAATGATCTACCCACTTGTTCTCACCTATCCATTAATCCCGTTACACACAGCCCACCGCGAACCGGTTTCTGGCCTATCAAGCAAAGTTCAAAGCCGCTCTGCGCATTACTTTATTGCCATTAATACAGCTGAGGCATTTTTTTTAACTCATGGTTCCGTGCATCACAATTCAATGTTAATAAAAATCCAACCAGATGCAACAATATGCAGATATTTATTTACTGCAAAGTCACTCTACATGTTTCGGGTGTCACAGCACGTTGGAGGGAAGTAGCTGTACCAGTATTATGATGACCTGCACCGGAGGCTGCGGTTATAGTTTTTAGTACTCCTGATGATGGGTACTGTGACACCCGAAACATCGGATTTGCCCTGATAGTATCCTTCTACCATTGCACAATACTAACACTTCATTAATCTCACACCGACTGTAGGTAATCTTAGCATGTGGCCGCGTCACTGAAGAAAAGGATTGTCTCACTTTCAATAGCTTACATTGTATCGTATCAGATTAATGAATAATGAATTGGCAAGGGTGACCAAGTGCCTGATAAGAAAACTAGAAATCGTAACGATAAAAGTTTGCAAGGCCCGAACTTCAACCCGGCACCCCTTACTTATGGACGAAGTGCAGTTACCAGGTCTCGGTCGGTGCGTCTGTTTGTCAGAGCAACCCACCGCCTCACAGCCAATGTTCATGATACAGGAGACAAGAATAGCGGGCAATCTTACACTCTATAGACTGCGCCGCGGACAAGGAAAAACAGATTGGGAAGAACACGCACAGCATAATACGTCACCACACTGCCTAGAAAGTTAAAGTCCCCGTAGGGCCATGAAAACACACGGGCGAGTGGAGGTACAGATACACCGATTCTTAAGCTCGGCTCCAAACGGAGGCCAGCATTTAGCTACACGTCCCGACCGCTTTATTTCCGGAGAAATAGCTGCCGTCACCCACTGAACAGGGACGCTGTGGGCCCCAGAACCGACACGGATATTTTGGAGATAATAAAACTCCCTTTTTCGTGACGGGAATCGAACGGCGATTACTTGGTTGTGCAACCCGTGGCCTGGTCACTATACCGCCTGAGGTACCGCAGTTCCTTATAAGCTACAGACGGCGGAGAAACAATAATGTGAGTTTGCATGTTTTCCTTGTCAGACACAACAAAATTTGAGTGCCCCAGCACAATTACAAACATCATGAACCACCTCGAGCCGTGTGCCAACGAGCAGGCTGGCAGACGTCACGGGTGGGGTGCAAAAAGTGTGCTCGTTGGTGCAAATTTTATTGGGAAAAGAAAAACAGAAACTGGAGCTGCAAGAAATGGATGACGACTGGCTCGCACATCAAGACGTGTTCAAGAACGCTGCACTGGCAATAGGGAGCTCATAAAATAAATAAGATTTAATACCATTTTACGGTTGCGCTAACAATGACCGCGTCATGTGATGACGTCTACATAATACTCGTACACGTTAATCCACCTCTATCGTAACGTCACTCGCAAACTAAGCTCTACCGTAACCATGGCAACCCGATAACCAAGGTAGTTCAGATGCGACTCAATGTCACTCAATCACACCACGGCATTACACACAGTAGATCACCACCACCCCGCCAAAGGACAGATTGCCAAAGAATTCCTGCGTCACCACATAGCCTCATTCACAAGTGTTTCTTGTAAGAAGCTTTACAATCGATCAAGACCTCCCTTCTTCTGGGAAGCTTGGCAACCTACGCCGCTACTCTTCACCCTTAATTTCATCTGTCTTGTTTAGTCCATCTGCTGTTCCTATTTACATTGTGCAATAATTTCCTGGCGATTATTGCTAAACAGCTATGATACTTCTCATCGTGTTCCTCAACGAGAACACACTCGGTAATGCGTCGTATGAAGCGTAGCTGTAATATTCGCGTGATATCCCATGGCCTCTTACATCGATCATTTCTATACTCTTAGAGAAAACTAAGCGTTAGTCTCACCTATCGGAGTGCTGCCATATGCAACTGCTGTGTTGTATGATATACTCTACGCTCAGCTGTGTCTTCTGCCTCATTGAAAATTAAAGCCTAACTGAACAGTGGCAAGTCATCAGCGCCGGAACGTTCGTGACTGTCTGCCTAGGTCTTCAGTGTCTGGCAGGCAGTGAGTGTAGGCAAGGTCGAAACGTCTGGCTGAATCACACACTCGTTCAGACTAGTTAATATACTACATAGAAGTTAAAATTATGGAGAATTGTCTGAGGGCAATATTTACGTTTCCCTCTGCTCGTACGTCCGCAGTTTACAACGCAACTCAATGCTCTACCTTCCTACGTATACAAGCACAGTCATTCAGCGTTCTGCACTGCTGGCAGACCCCTCACATCTATCATGAATTTTGCCATAATCAACTCTACAGCAATCGCCCTAGTCTCGGAAAGCCATAGCACACTCTGAACACAGGCCTACCTCGCTGGTTAATCTGGTACAAGTTCACGTTTCCCTGCTTGCAGTTCCTAGCCTCTGACCTCAAGATGTTCATAACCGTTACCTCAAAATGACGTCGACGAGTGCCGTAGCCTCCCTAGACATCAGGTATTTGGGAATGGGGGACGCTTCTGCGTTTGCTTGGGTTTCATCCGATATTTCAGCTGATTCCGCATCAAAAACGTTTCTGTTTCCTTTGCGTCATGAACTGCCACACTGTCATACGAGGTACGGAACGGACAGCAGTGTTTCGTTGTTAACTAAGCGTCTGCTCATTGGCTGGCTGGCTGGCTGGAATCTGCAACATTACGTGGTTCGGTCTGCCACAGTTGTAATAAAACCATTTTCTAATAAATGGCGGATCACAACTACATTCTTTATGACAATAATTCTGTGAGCCAGGAAGACGTTACTTCAAGGATGCAGGATGAAAATTTACGACAGCCGTGGACCGTAACCAGCGTTTAAATTAATGTGGAAGATCGAGCAGCGTGTTCGGGATAGTAGAGGAGTTAGCACTGTCAATATGCTGTCTGCTAGAGGACCGTCCTCAGGGCAGTTCGCTTAATATTTATTCCAGCTACCGTTTGCAGTCACTTCGAGGCAGTCTTTCCCAAAACGTTTTTGCTCGCGGACCCCCTTTTGACTTCGAAAAATACTCACGGATCATCACATCCCTACTCACATAAACAAAAAGTGTTCGAATGTTAGGAATCCAGAATTAGAAATTTGTATCTGGTACCTGATTTTAGGCAGCTACCAATACATACCGGTAGCACACGGAACAGTGCATTGCATGATTTGACTAATTAAACTGGCTGTCGCTCGCTTCTTGGGTGCAATAAGTTTCTTAATTAGATATTCTAACGGTCATACGAAATAAACATAACGCCAACTAGAGAAGTTACGTAATTATTTTTAACAAGATATTATGCTTTTCATTTAAAAAATAAGTGAACTTCAAAGTAGCCCGTATCGACGGATCTCTGAGAACTGGTTGCGGGTAACTTGGGGCAAGCGCAGCACACTTTAGGCAACAGTGATTTAGAGGAATCCGGTGAAGGTGCATTGTGTCGAAATTGGCTTAGGTTTGGAAGCTGTCGGACAGGTTTGTTAATGGCACAGCCTTTTGGAGACTGGATGTATCTGCGGCTTTGGGCGGGGGAGGCTAAATGGGGATGATACTGTGTTGGGCCCTTTACACAGTCGGTAGGGTGCTACTGTGTTGGGCCCTTTACACAGTCGATAGGGTGCTACTGTGTTGGGCCCTTTACACAGTTGGTAGGGTGCTACTGTGTTGGGCCCTTTA
>Ga0136643_10012262_pt1 | contig 12760 bp, 13 predicted proteins | sample TergutLab28metaG_FD_96883 | JGI IMG/M metagenome (GOLD analysis project Ga0136643, IMG submission 96883) | Labiotermes labralis P1 segment gut microbial communities from Petit-Saut dam, French Guiana - Lab288 P1 (version 3) (version 3) | ecosystem: Host-associated > Arthropoda: Insects >...
GGGATTTCTTTAAACGATAACTTTGTTAAGCTAATTGCTTGGTATGACAATGAGTGGGGCTATTCTTGCAAAGTTGTTGACTTGGCTGCCCACATGGCGAAAATTGATAACGCATAAATTAATAATATTTACACAAAGGGGCGTACATAGTACGCCCTTATATAATTTGTAGTAGCAAAACGAAAAAGAGATACACTTCTGTTCGTCATTGCGAGGGCATATTTATGTTGCCTTTCGTAAGTGCCAAGCCCGAAGCAATCCAGTGTGAGAACTTAAAAGTCTTATTCTATATTTATGTTATAATGCATTTTATAGCTCTTGCACTGGATTGCTCCCCTACCCAAAAAAGCAGGCTTTTTTGGGTTCCCGGTTCGGGTGCAACATGTACTACTCTTATAATGACTAGAACCCTCGCAATGACAATCAGGGGCTCGTTTTGCTACAACTCTAATGACGACTCCTAGAAATAGAAATATAAAAAAGCAACAGAGTTATTCTGTTGCTTTTTTATACACAATTGAAATATCTTGCTTAAAATAATCTTCAGTAATGTCAAACGCTTCGCAAATTCTCTCTAACGTTGGAAGTCTTGGAAAATCCATTCCATACTCAAAAGCTCGTATAGTTCCGGGCGAAAGGCTAATCATGCCAGCGAACTCTCCAATACTTAATTTTCTACCTAAACGCAAATCTCTGAGCATTATACCAAACTTTTCTTTTTCAGTTAATGGCTCATCTATTAAAGTTGGCAATGCTCTATATTCACATAAACTTTTATCTAGATAGGCTTGTAATCTTGATTCTCTAAGTGCACGAGCCATATAGGTTCCCGTTTCCATAGTTTCTTTTTTGCCATTAAAAAGCCCTTCTCTAGCTATTAAAATTGAAAGGCAATTAAAATACTCTTCATCAACACAAAGAATTTTGGCTTTCTTTACATACTTTTTAAACAAAGCTTCAACTTCAATAAGTTCATTTTTTGAAAGCTTTTCAAGCCCTTTAGCATGCAAAAGTCTATTCGTTATTCGTATGTACATATCTCTTTTGAAACCCTCTTCAGCTTCTTTTCCTTCTGGATAAAGCTCAAGACTATTTTCTATTGCATTTAAAATGCCAAGAGATTGTCTATAATCATTACATATTGAAATGCTGAAAATTAGTAATTTTCTATTGTAATTAAACTTTAAACGTTCAATATTTTTACCAAACTCTAAATTATATAACATTGGTAATATCAGCTCATAAGAAGATTTAATATTATTAGTTTCTTCATAATTAATCAAGCCTTTAAGCAAATGAATTGTATTATCTAATGTTTTAAACTCGCTATCTTCGTCTGTTTTTAAATACTTTTCAAATGCTTCTTGTATTTCCTGCATTAACTCAACATCGTATGTTGAATTTAAAGTAAGAAACATTTTCCTTAACTGTTTCATTCTTTCCGTCATCACTAGTCCCCCTTAAATGTATTTTACTAATATTAACCATCTCCATTATCAGGGGGCCATTCACCAGCAGGGGGATCTCCACTAAAAGGCATAATAGGCAATGGCATTATAATTATAGGCTTCTTTGTTTTTCTCATAAAAGTCGCTCCTAATTCTATATTTTGTTTTTTACATGGATTGCTTCGTCGCTTCGCTCCTCGCAATGACGAAGAGGGCGGTGCGTTTTACTAATGTTAACCATCTCCATTGTCTGGAGGCTCAAAACCAGTAGGAGGATCTCCACCAAAAGGCATAATAGGCAATGGCATTATAATTATAGGCTTTTTTGTTTTCCACATAAAAGTTGCTCCTATTCTATATTTTATTTTTACAATATACTACCTAAAGTATACAACACATTCTTTCAAAATGCAAGAACTTTTTCATTTTTGGCACACTTTTTCAAATTTTTATTTACACCATCTTACTTATTTCTCTTTTTAATCTGCTAATAATTTTTTTCTCAAGCCTAGAAATATACGATTGAGAAATGCCTAACAAATCCGCAACTTCCTTCTGTGTCATCTCATTTCCGCCTCTAAATATTCCAAATCTTAGTTCTACAATTTTCTTTTCTCTGCTTGATAATTTTTCCATTGCTGTGTATAGTAAATTTCTGTCAACTTCTTCTTCTATGTCTTTGTAAATTACGTCTTGGTCTGTTCCTAAAATGTCTGAAAGTAGAAGCTCGTTGCCTTCCCAGTCTACGTTTAGAGGTTCGTCTATCGAAACCTCGGTTTTGGTCTTTGTATTGCGTCTTAAATACATCAAAATTTCATTTTCTATACATCTCGAGGCATATGTTGCTAGTTTAATGTTTTTGTCGGTTTTAAAGGTGTTTATTGCCTTAATTAGTCCTATTGTGCCTATCGAAATTAAATCCTCTACGTTTATGCCCGTATTTTCAAATTTTCTAGCTATGTAAACTACTAATCGCAAGTTTCTTTCGATTAATATAGACTTCACCTTTAAATCTTCATCTGAGCCAAGTTTTTTGAGGAGGCTTGCCTCTTCTTCGGAGTTTAGCGGGATTGGTAGAACTTCGCTACCGCCTATGTAGTATATTGTGCCTTGCTCTTTTTGCAAGATTTTTAAAATTAAGTTGTGCACCGAAGTTCTTATGTTAGAGTAGATTGTTTTTGGTAAAATCATGATGTTCCTCCTAGTATAATAGGGTTTAAAAGCCCTTGATATTCGCCTTTTTGTGAAAGTGTTAGGTTTGCTATGCAAACAATAACCTCTTCTATGGTTATGGTGTTTTTGTCTTCTTTGTAGATATTTATTTTATCGGGCTTAAAGCCTATTAGTACGCCGTTCTCTGTGCCTAGTGCCTTAAAAGGTATTAGCCTAAATTTTTTCGCTAGTTCGTAGTCATCACCAAATATCGAAAACTCGTTAAAATTCTCTGGCAAAATGTTTTTCATGTGATTGTATTCTGCTACTATTACGGGAGCGTTTGTTATAGGGTCACAAAGGGTGTTTCCTGTGTCTACCAGTGTTTTTATTGAAACTTCTTTATCTTCCCAAAAGATAGAAATATCGTAAAAACACTGTTTTCTTAAAGCAAAATTGTGTATTGCTTTTAGTGAGAGTTTTGTTATTATGTATATAATGCAACTGGATGTTAGCAGTATTTTGAAAGAAAAATACTCTATTGTAAATCCTAACATTTCGCCTAAAATTCCAGTTATATTTGTGTAGTAAAACAGTGCTATAGACAACCCGCCAATAGCAAAAGCTGATATATGAGAAAGCACCATAAGCTTTAAAAATTGCCTGAAGTTTTTCACCCCAAAAACTACAATAATTCCTAAAGAAAGCACAACAAGTGAAGAAAAAAAGTTATAGTAATTTCTTAAAATTGGCGTAAATATTAATATGCAATATGTAAGTGCCGCAACAAACGAGCCCAAAATAAGCCGTATAATTTTAATTTTTTTCTTTGCAAGCTTTGCAACGACGAAAAAAATCAAAAAATCCATAATAAAATTTATTAAAAAAACCATATCGGCGTAAAGTACAATTTGCATAAAAAAATCCCCCCGTATAAATATTATACAAGAGGTGTTTAAATTTTTTTGTAGATTTTTCTGAATATTGTAAATAAAATTTAAAGTAAATTAATTTTTTGTTTTCGAAGTGTCTTGAAAGTTTGGAAATTATTAGGAAAATCAAGCGGATTGATAATTCTACCTTTTTTCATAGAATTTTCGCCATTCTTCGATTTTTTCCCTAGTAGCGGAAACACCTCCCTGTGCAAGTTCTTTTTTTCCGCCGCCTTTTCCATTTAAGCTCGAATTTAGTTCTTTACATATCTCACGAACATCTTGGCTGGTGCTTGAAATGGCGTATCTATAAGTATCTTCACTGTCTTTTGAAAATACAAAAGCGATGTTACATTTTGCACTTAAAAGCAAAGCATATTTTGAAATTTCTGTGGTAGAAAGATTTTCTTCAAATTCAAAAACTATATTGCTATTTTCTTCAAATCTCTCGGATTTTAATTTTAATATTTCTTCTTTCGCCAAAGCGAGTTCATACTTTGTATTGTTTAAGTCGTCTTTAAGTTTTACTAGTGCTTCGCCGGCTTCGGTTGGCTTAACAGAAAGAGCTACAGAAATTCTATAAATATCATTGTTTTTAGCGGTATAGTCGTTTAACGCATCCTCACCGCAGAGGAAGAATATCCTTGTGCCGCCTTTGTAGCTCTGACTTGTGATGATTTTCACCATGCCAACTTCACCAGTTGTGGTGCAGTGAATGCCGCAGCAGGCACAAGTGTCTATATCAGGTATTGTAACAATACGAATTTCGCCATCTAATTCTTTTTTACTGCGGTATTTAATGTTTTTAAGCTCTTCAAAACTGTGATATGAAATATTTATTGGAAGATTTTTATAAATTGCACGATTTGCAAGCATTTCGGCTTCTTTAATTTGTTCTTCGGTAAGTTTTTGATTAATATCTATGGTAACAAAATCAGACCCAATATGAAAACCAACATTATCACAATCATAAAGCTTGTTTAAAGCACCCGAAAGCATATGCTCACCAGCATGTGACTGCATAAACCTAAAACGTCTTTTAAAGTCTATTTTGCCTAAAATAGGGGTGTTTTCAGAAATTGCTTCTTTTGAAATATGGGCAATATCGCCACTTTTTATTATGGTATCTATTATTTCTATATTATTTAAAAAGCCAGTGTCGCCGGGCTGTCCGCCACCCTCGGGATAAAAGGCTGTTTTATCTAAATAAATTTCGTGAAATTCGCCGCTTTTTTGGCAGTTTAAAACTGTGGCTTCAAATTCGGCCATTTTTTGATTTTTGTAAAATAATTCTTGTGTTTTTGTGTTCATAGATTTTACCTCTTAATAGTCATCTGAAAAGAAATCAGAATCAATTTTTTTAATTTCATATATTTTTGTGGAAATGCCAAAACTATACTCGCTCATTAGCTGCACGAGCTTTTCACCATCAACTAAAACGATATGGTTATTTTCTGCATATTTTGCGGCATCTTTGGTGAATTTAGCTGTTGTTACAAATAATCCTTTTTTAGACTGGGTATTTGAAATTGCACCTACAAACTGCTGTATTTCAGGGCGACCTACGGTTTTATCAATTGCATAGCGTTTTGTTTGCACATAGATATTTCCAAAGCCGAGTTTGTCTTCTTTTATGATTATGTCTATACCGCCATCATTCGATTTTGGAGTTATCAAAGGGTCACCATAGCCCATTTTTTTAAGTAGATTTGCAACAAATTTTTCAAAAGAGTAGGGGTTCATACCCATTATTTCGGTAAGCACTTCGTCAACCAACGCTGAGTTTATTTGTGAAAATGCTAAATCGATGAGTTCTTCGGGTGTTTTTTCTTCTATGTCTGAATTAGTTTCAGCATTATTATTTTCATCTTTCGGTTTTCCATTGAGAAAACTGCGAAATGACTCGTATTTTTTTAGATATTCGTTGTTAAATGGTTCGGGGTTTTCTTTTAGAACATTTAACCCCTCTTCCGTTATTCTGTTAAATCCGCGAACGGGATATTCGATAAGCCCAGCCTTGTAAAGGTAATATCTTGACCAAGCAACTCTATCATCAAAAACAAAATAAGTATTCTTTTCGTTTCTTATTTTACGAATTTCTTCAGGGATATTTTTTAATCTTGCAACAAACTCAACGATTTCCTTGATTTTTAAGCTTTTACCGTCTGCCAAAGATTCAAGAACTTCTTTATATAATTCACTATACTTAGGTAATAACATAAATTTTCCTCCATTTAAATCTCATCGTTTCTTATTTGCAAAATATCCAAAAAAAACACCTAAAACCCCGCCTAAAATATGTGAAAGGTATGAAATATTACTATTTTCAGCCGTTATGCTCTCAAAAACTTCACGCCCTATAAAAATTGCTATAATAAGAATTAATGTGAGTGGAACTCGGCCCTTTTGCAAGTTTGTATACGAGCTTAAAAGTATCATCATAAAAACAACGCCGCTTGCACCTAATAGCCTAGTATCAAAAAATATTATATGCACGAGCCCTGTAATAAAGGCGGTTATTAATATCATGATAAGTAATTTTTTTGTTCCGTACCGCTCTTCAAGCATAGGCCCCACCATAAGAATTAGCAAAAAATTGCCAACATAATGCTCAATGTTTCCGTGTCCCAAAACATGCCCAAATAACCTAATATAAAAAAATGGGCTTAAAAGACTTGAATCGTACACAGAAAACAGCATAATTGTAGATCTATCATCCGTAATCATGCCAATAATTAAAACGATGAGCGAAAGCAGTGCATAGCTTAAAACCACAGGCGAGTTGTATTTAATTTTTTTGAACATATTATAACCCCTCAAGCTCAATTTGTGCAGGCTTTTCTTTAATTTTCAGGCCAAAATGCTCGTAGCCAAGGCGAGTTACCATTCTGCCTCGCGGTGTTCTTAGTAGATAACCGAGCTGAATTAGATATGGCTCGTATACATCTTCTATGGTGTTAGAATCCTCGTTTATGGAAACCGCTAAGGTATCGAGCCCAACTGGGCCACCGTCAAACTTTTCGATAATCGCTTCAAGCATTTTTCTGTCGGTTGAATCAAGCCCCATTTTATCAACCTCTAAAATATCTAAGGAATACTTGGCAATTTCATCGGTAATGCTACCGTCATACTTAACTTGTGCAAAATCTCGAACACGTTTAAGTAGCCTATTCGCAATTCTTGGAGTGCCACGAGAACGGCGTGCAATCTCTTCGGCTGCAAGTTCGCTAATTTCAATATCTAAAACGCTACTAGAGCGTTTAATAATGGTTGATAAATCTTTTATATTGTAAGGTTCTAGCCTATGAATAACGCCAAAACGATCACGAAGTGGGGCCGTTAAAAGCCCTATTCTGGTGGTTGCACCAACAAGCGTAAACTTAGGCAAATCTAGGCGAATACTTTTTGCACCTTGACCTTTGCCTATCATAATGTCTAAAACAAAATCTTCCATTGCAGGGTATAAAATTTCTTCTATAAGGCGGTTTATACGGTGAATTTCGTCGATAAATAAAACGTCGCCTTCGTTAAGCTCGTTTAGAATGGCCGCCATGTCGCCAGCCCTCTCAATTGCAGGGCCTGATGTGATTTTTATATTAGTACCCATTTCGTTGGCAATTATATTAGATAATGTGGTTTTTCCAAGCCCTGGTGGGCCATATAAAAGCACATGATCTAATGATTCTTTGCGCATTTTTGCCGCCTCGATATAAACTCGCATGGTTTCTTTAACGCGGTCTTGCCCAATGTAGGTATCGAGCGAGTTGGGGCGCAGTTTAGGCTCAAAATCAAATTCTTCTTCTGTAAATGCTGTTGTGATAATTCTATTTTCCATAATTCACCTAATTTTTAGAAAGCTTTTTAAGTGCAAGCTTTATGAGGTCTTGAGCTAAAAGGCTTTCATCATAAACTGATAAAACCGAGCGGACTGCATCACTTCTGCTATAACCAAGGGCTACAAGTGCATCAATTGCATCAGATTTGTTGCTAGATTCTACATTTGATGTATTGCCTGCTTGTAAAATTTCACTAGATTCGTATGAAATGCCACCCTTAATTTTGTCTTTAAGCTCCAAAATAAGCCGAGCCGCGGTTTTTTTACCGATGCCAGGGAATTTACTCATTTCGTTAATATCCTCTGCAACGATCGCAAGCATCAAGTTTTGCGGGCTAGATGCAGATAACATATTTAAAGCACTTTTTGGGCCAATTCCTGAAACTGATATGAGCAAATTAAACATTTTAAGCTCTTCTTTTTCGTAAAAGCCGTATAGTGCGATATTGTCTTCTTTAAATTGAAAATATGTGTATAACTTAACTTCAGCAGCTCCCGAAACTCTTGCCATTGTTGAGTTTGTAACAAAGACCTCGTAGCCTATGCCATTATTATCTATTACTACAGAATTTGTGTTTATAAAATCTACTTTTCCTTTAACAAATGCTATCATTTTACCACCCCGTCGTCGCTTAAGCGACAACACCCCTCCGAAGGAGGGGAATATCGCCATTTTAGTTAGACTAGCTTATTTTTTAAATTTTCTAGTTCTTGAGATAATTCTTTCGGAAGTTTATCGCCAAATTTATTATAAAACTCTTCAATCTCAACTGCTTCTTTTTTCCAAAGTTCTGGCTCAATTGTAAGAAGATTTTCTAAAGTTTCACGGTTTATAGAAAGTCCGTCGATATTTATATCATCCGCTAAAGGTAATAATCCAATTTCCGATTCGTTTGCCGTAATCTCGTTTTTACATCTTCTAAGAATCCAGTCTAAAACTCTAGCATTTTCACCAAAACCAGGCCATAAGAAGTTGCCGTTATCATCTTGTCTAAACCAGTTAACATTAAAGATTTTTGGTGCATTTTTGCCAAGCTTCTTACCCATATCAAGCCAGTGAGCAAAATAGTCGCCCATATTATAGCCACAGAAAGGAAGCATCGCAAAAGGATCTCTCCTTGTAACACCTGCTGCACCTTCTGCTGCTGCAGTTGTTTCAGAGCCCATTATAGAACCAACAAAAACGCCGTGTTGCCAGTTTCTAGCTTCGTAAGCAAGGGGAGCAGTTTTCGCTCTTCTTCCACCAAAAACTATAGCAGAAATAGGAACGCCCTCAGGTTTATTAAACTCTGCTGCGATAGATGGGCAGTTTAGTGCCGATGCCGTAAAGCGGCTATTTGGATGAGCTCCTTTAGTGCCAGACTTTGCATCCCACTTTTCGCCTTTCCAGTCGAGTGCATTTGTTGGCGGATTTTCAAGCCCTTCCCACCAAACCGAGTTATCGTCAAGATTGTGTACTACATTCGTGAATATAGTATCTTTTGCGATAGTTTTAAGGGCATTGGGGTTTGATTTTTCGTTAGTTCCCGGAACAACGCCAAAAAAGCCTGCTTCTGGGTTAACTGCGTAGAGCCTACCGTCTTGTTCGCTAATTCTAAGCCAAGCAATATCGTCACCAACTGTGAAATATTTGTAGCCTTTTTTTGTATATAATTCAGGTGGGATTAACATTGCTAAGTTAGTTTTTCCGCAAGCAGACGGGAAAGCTGCGGCAATGTATTCACGGTTGCCTTCTGGGTCTTCTATCCCCATAATAAGCATATGCTCAGCGAGCCAGCCCTCTTTTTGCCCTTGAGTAGATGCGATACGAAGAGCAAAGCATTTTTTGCCTAAAAGTGCATTTCCACCATAGCCAGAGTTTACTGACCAAATCGTTTTGTCTTCAGGGAAGTGGCAGATATATCTGTTTTCGGGGTCTAATAAAACAGTTGAGTGAACGCCGCGAACAAAATCGTTAGACTCCATTCCAAGTTGTTTTTCTGCAATCGATCCCATACGAGTCATAATGTTCATATTAAGAACAACGTAGGCTGAATCTGTTATCTCATACCCAACTTTAGAAAAAGGGGAACCCTCAGGGCCCATAAGATAAGGGATAACGTACATGGTACGGCCTTTCATCGAGTCTTTAAGTATGTTTGTAAGCATAGCGTAAGCTTCATCTTTATCCATCCAATTATTTGTAGGGCCTGCTTCGTCTTTATTTTTCGTGCAAATAAATGTTCTCGACTCTACCCTTGCAACATCGCCAATATCAGAGCGGTGTAAATAACAGTTAGGGCAAGTTTCTTCGTTTAGTTTAATTAACTCGCCACACTCGCAAGCTTTTTCTTTTAAGTATTCAATTTCTTCCGCACTTCCAGTAATCCAAACAACCTCATCAGGATTTGTTAAAGCCTTTATTTCTTCTACCCATTTTAAAACATTTTGGTTCTTTTCCATGAAAAAAAATCTCCTCCATAATGTGTATTATAATAATGAAATAATCTTAATCAAAGTTTATCCTAAATATTTAGTAAAGTCAATTGATTTTTTATTAAAAGTAAGGTATACTATTAAAAACAGCTTTAGGAGATGAAATTATGTACTTGCAAATTAAAGAAATTTTTAAAAACCCACAAGAATTTATGGGGAAGGATGTTAAACTTGGCGGTTGGGTTAGAACCGTTAGAGATAGCAAAACTTTTGGATTTATTGAACTTAATGATGGTACTTTTTTTAAAAGCATTCAAGTAGTTTTTGATGATAATTTAAATAATTTTGAAGAAATTACAAAAATGGGCGTTGGTTCTAGTATTACGGTACACGGAACTGTGGTTGAAAGCCTTGGGGCGAAACAACCTTTCGAAATTAAAGCTTCGTCTATTTTAGTTGAGGGCGAATCGCCTGAAGACTATCCATTACAGAAAAAAAGGCACTCACTTGAGTTTCTTCGCACAATTGCACATTTAAGGCCTAGAACAAACACGTTTTCGGCAGTTTTTAGAATGAGGTCGGTTTTAAGCTTTGCTATTCATAAATTTTTTAACGAGCGTGGGTTTGTTTACACGCAAACGCCGATAATTACAGGGAACGATGCAGAAGGTGCAGGCGAAATGTTCCAAGTTACAACAATGGATTTGAAAGATGTTAAAAAAGAGAAAGATGGAAAAATCAATTACAAAGAGGATTTTTTTGGAAAGATAGCACACTTAACGGTTACAGGCCAGCTCCACGGTGAGGCTTTTGCACTTGCGTTTAGAGATATTTACACTTTTGGGCCAACATTTAGGGCAGAAAATTCTAACACTGTTCGTCATGCAGCAGAATTCTGGATGATGGAACCAGAAATTGCCTTTGCTGACCTGGATGACAATATACAACTTATTGAAGACATGCTTAAATACCTCACAAAATACTGTTTTGAACACGCCAAAGAAGAACTTGAGTTTTTTGACAGCTTTGTAGAAAAAGGGCTTATAGCAAAACTTAGCACGCTTATGAATTCAGAATTTGGCAGAATTACCTACACGGAAGCTATTGAAATTTTACAAAAATCTGGGGTAGAGTTTGAATTCCCAGTAGAGTGGGGTTGCGACATTAAAACCGAGCATGAAAAATATTTAGCGGGTGAGGTGTTTAAAAAACCTGTTTTTGTTACAGACTACCCGAAGGATATTAAATCTTTTTACATGAGGCTTAATGACGACGGTAAAACCGTTGCAGCTGTTGACTTATTAGTTCCAACGGTTGGCGAAATTGTTGGCGGAAGCCAGCGTGAAGAGAGGTTCGATGTTTTAGTACAACGCATGGAAGAGTGTGGACTTAACAGAGCAGACTATGAATGGTATCTCGATTTAAGAAAATATGGCGGTGTTAAGCATGCTGGTTTTGGTCTTGGTGTTGAGCGTTTCTTGATGTATATAACTGGTGTTGCGAACATCAGAGATGTTATGCTTTTCCCTAGAACTGTTAATAACCTTGACTATTAAATAAATAATGCGTGAAATAATAATAAAAAAAGAAGAAGAAAACCAAAGACTTGATAAATTTCTTTTTAAGCTTTTAAATGATGCACCAAAAACCTTTGTATATAAAATGCTTAGGAAGAAAAATATCAAGCTAAACGGTTTAAAAGCCGCAGGTTCTGAAATTCTCGCTTGTGGCGATGTTTTAAACCTGTATTTTAGTGATGAAACTATTTCTAAATTTTCGAGCGAAAAAGAGGTAAATTTTTCGGCTGGAAATTTAGAAATAGTATACGAAGATGATAATATTTTGGCAATAAATAAGCCAAAAGGCGTGTTATCACACCCTGATAATGGCGAAAAAAATAGTGTTGTCGACCAAGTTCTTTTATATCTTCACAAAAAAGGTGAATACGATGTTTCAGCAAATTCTACGTTTACGCCTGGAATTGTTAATAGGCTTGATAGAAACACAACAGGGCTTATGCTTGCGGGCAAAAATCTTGCGGCACTACAAGGGCTTAATGGGCTTTTTAGGGAAAAAGAAGAAATTGAAAAATATTATCTAGCAATTGTCAAAGGGAACGTGCAAAAGGCAGGCAAGTTAACAGGCTATCATGTGAAAAATGCCGAAAATAATAAGGTTTTTATACATGGTAATCCTGTAGAAGGTTCGTCGTTTGTTAATACCGAGTATGAGCCTGTTTTTTCATGTGAAACGGCATCATTAATAAGAATCAAGCTTATAACAGGCAAATCGCATCAAATAAGGGCACATCTTTCGCATGTTGGGAATCCCATTTTGGGTGATAATAAATACGGTTCTTTAAGCTTTAACAAGAAGTATAAGATTTACACACAGTTACTGCACTCTGAAAAAATTGTTTTCAAAACGTCGTATTTGTCAGAAAAAAATATACAAGCATCGCTCCCATCAGAATTTAAAAATATCGCAAACCAAATTTTTGGAGGAATACTATGAAAGCCATAATACTTGCGGCAGGTTATGCCACAAGGTTATACCCTTTAACAGTAGACAAGCCCAAGGCACTTTTGCCTATCGCTAAAAAGCCTATTATCGACTATATTGTTGACGAATTGAACACACTAGAGTGTGTTAGTGAAATTATAGTCGTTAGTAATAATAAATTTTTTAGCGATTTTTTGGCGTGGGCTGATCAAGAAAATCCAAAAAAGATAACCGTTTTAAACGACAAAACCGAAAGTGAAGAAACAAGGCTTGGTGCAATTGGTGATATACAATTTGTTATTACTGAAAAAAATATAAACGAAGATATTATTATAATAGCGGGCGATAATTTTTTTACATACACATTAAATGACTATTATGATTTTTATAAAGAAAAAAATGCTGATTGTGTTTGCACCAAGGAAATTAGTGATATAGAAGCACTTAAAAGTTTTGCGGTTGCTCTTACAGATGAA
>Ga0136643_10012267_pt1 | contig 12757 bp, 10 predicted proteins | sample TergutLab28metaG_FD_96883 | JGI IMG/M metagenome (GOLD analysis project Ga0136643, IMG submission 96883) | Labiotermes labralis P1 segment gut microbial communities from Petit-Saut dam, French Guiana - Lab288 P1 (version 3) (version 3) | ecosystem: Host-associated > Arthropoda: Insects >...
GTGGGTGTGGGGTTGGGGGGGGGGGTGTTGGGGGTTGGGTGTGGGGGGGGGGGGGGGGGGGAAGTTGGTGATGGTGTTAGTATTGAAGAAACACATTTGCCAACTATATCACATGCATGTGCCATTTTTTGTAATATAAGGCATGGCCATTAGTACTTAATTTAATGGGTGTTACTTTGTCTGTGTGTGTGTTTGCACACTCACAGTGGCATAAGTAAAATACAGATTTTGAAGAGTTTAGCAATGGGTAATATATGTGGTGCATAGTCCCTCTTTTGAAAAAAACATTTCTCACTTCATTTTTCACAAAATGCCTTATCCTATTCTCCAAGAGAGTGTATCGTATACTTGAAAATGAAAATCCGCCGCTTTGTATTACGTTATTGGCTTTGTTTGATGAAGTATTGTAATCATTTCAGGCTGATACCTCTTGAGTACAAGAAACCTGTCATGGAAACAGGCTTCCTGAACTTACATGATGATGAACACTTTTCCACATTACCATCACCACTCTGTGCTCAGGTATTGCTTGTCTGTTTTATGTGGAATATCCATTATGCATATTGCTGAGGTAAAATATATGTAGTATATAGTATAGTGCTGGCAGATGTAAATCAGTTTTAATAATTTGGGGTTGTAGTAAATGGGACTGTAAATGGCAATCACTGCAGTCTTTATCTGGAATGTTCAGCTTTTATGAGCAAGTGCTCCAGCAGTTGTATAATATGAGGATGTATGTCAGTTTGGTGCCTAGCTTGGAGTCCTCACGGCAGTCCAAACAGGAGTCTGTAACAGAAATGCCCGGATTACAACGTAATTGTATTCTATGTCACTGGTGTCCAATCATGTAGTAAAGATCTAGCATTTAAACTTCTTCCTGCTTTCAGTTCAGTTAGTATTCTGCATGATTGATAGCTTAGTTGATAGTGTGATTCCTGTACTACTGACTGTGATAGGTACATTTGAAGAATCAGCAGTGATAAGCAAGACACAAAGCTTCTGTCTTTCAGTTTCCTGAAATTTCTGAATATGGGGTCATACTCCTTGGTCTTTTTGCTTTAGGGCAGCAATTCTTTATCCTCAACAGATTTGAAAAAGGATCTTTTAGGTCTTGGTCATGCAGTCCACTTGTTAGATGAGGCTTCTGTTGACAGGTGAAAATCCAGTTGTATCTGTCATGATGGTATTGATAGATAATGTAACTATGAAGGGTTGTAATGATCACAAGTTGATATTTCTTTTCCTAAGTACAAATTTATGCATTGTTGTTGGAACTGATTTCTGGTAATGGTTGTTTTTATCTTTATTTATTTTAGACCATTTGCTGTATTTTCTTATAAAAATGTTGGGATTGTGTGTGATAATTGATATTCCCATGTCATAAATTAACGTCATTGACATATTCTGGTCTCTGATATATGCTGTTCAGTGGACGTCATTTGTGCTTGTCTTGAACTGCAGAGCAAAATTTAAAAAGAAGTATTTGGATTGGAAATATATCAGACATTTAGTTCAAAGGTGCTGAGTGGTGCCAGATTTACATGTTAAAAGTTAACAGTTACCTGCTATTCCCATTACTCCAGTTTCACTTGGTGGACTTATTGAGATGTTTAATCCTTCTTATTTTTAGAAAGGGATTAATGGTTTTGAGAGAATGTATACAAAGCTCATTTCATTTGAGAGACAGCATTTTGAATGCCATTATGTTGGCCTATTTCATGGTTTCTGATAATCCAGAATGTAGTGCAATGTTGTGTTATCACTGTATTTGGGTAACCGTATATCTTGGTGCTGATCCCAGTGGCTGTGCAGTCTAAGTCTGTGGCTTCTCACTTGCTGAAATTGTGGGTTCAAATCCTGCTAGGGGTGTGGTTGTCTGTCTCTTATGAGTGTTGTGTGTTGTCAGGCAGAGGTCTCTGAGTGGGGCTGATCACTTGTCCAGGCGAGTGCTATTTAGTGTGTTCATGAAGCCTCGGTAATGAGGACCTGGCCCGCTAATGGCTGTTATGCCATGGAGAAAAAATTCTTCTTATTTGGGATTGGTATTTAAAGTAATAACAAACAATAATTGTGGCTTGTTAAACTGTTAGGTTATAAAGTGGCTCCAATTTTATATGTTGACACAGTTTGTAGTCACCAGTGCTGGCGGGTATTTTGGTTTGTGCCACAAGTGTGCTGGTGCCAGTGGTGTGCCATTGTAGTCTTTCAGTTAATGTGACAAATAGTTCCCTTTATTTCTGCATTGTCACACATATTCACAGTATTATTGTATAAGCATGTTAATATCATATATCTCTTCTGCACACTGATGATAGCAGTGCTAAATCACTCGTTTGAAGCCACTCCTTTGTGTTTTTGGTAAAATGTGAAAGATCCTGTCTGGTGTATTGTTATTTTTTGTTACTCATTCCTGTAGTCATATATCTTATGATGATTGTGCATGCTTACATCTGAGGTATGGCATCCTTTACAATACTACAGACATGTCTCAGTTAGTGGTCTATGGAATGTTGCTGGTTAGGGGGTTTGTAAGTTCTTTTTACCATCATGTTTTTCTACAGCTGTAAAATTTATTATTTTATAATGTGTAATTTTTTGTAACATCTTCCATTTCCTTAAATTGAATATTTATTTTACCTTTTCTCACTCTCTAAGGCGTGGCTGCTTTCCAGGGCATGCTTTGAATTGATGTTCAGGGTGGTTGATTATGATGGCTGTTTGGTTTTCATATTGTGTAGAAGCATTTCATTGTTATATTGTTAGTGTAATAAGACACCCTAATAATAATTGGACTGTGTAAGCTGTTATTTGTAGTCCCACATACATAATGTGAGACTGGGTACTGGTACTTGGAAGACCCACATCTGTCTTATGAATCGGCAAGTTGCGAAGGGTTTAGAGCCAATGTCATTCAAAGACTGCAGGGTTACTGGGTCATCAAGTGACCAGTTTTGATGCAGATTGTGACTGTCATGTATTTTATTTGCAGGACATACTGGATGATTCAGAGGTCTCTTTGTTGGATATGATACATAATGAATTCCCATCATATGAAATTTCTGTCAGCAGGAACTTTGATGCTCCTGACATCTGGGACACTGAACAGGAGTAAGTACAGTTAGGCTAAACACACACAGAGATGCTGGCATTATGTGTACTTCAGGAGACATCATCAGAGATGAAGATGTGGGGATGGAGGAGCTCTGTGCTATTGCTGTATCCCAAAAAGTTTGCCCCCCTTACCTGCACTGTGAAGGAATGAAATTAGAGATAAATGATTCCACATCTGTAGTATCACTACCACTTAAACTGTCAGCATTGCTGCTTTTATTATCAAAGTTAATTGTGAAGTTATACATAACATTTTCCACAGTTATTTCTTTTTCTCAAGACCAATTTTCCCTGTTTGTTACACACCGACAAAAAACTTCTTGCATGCTGGTACTACTGTTTTTTAAATAAAAGTGTTCAGCAACATCTGTACTACCCACTGGTTAGACTCATCTGCTGCTGCATGCCAGACATTGGGACACTTCTGTGTTCTGTGTGTTGTCAACCCACCAACTCTTATGCAATTTTACTTCTGTTCCTTACACATTTTATTGTTCTTTCATTGCAGTGGTTAACACCCCTTGAATTATCTTCTTTTGTTATAAAACTTTATTACATTTGCAACTATATTTCTCTGTTTCCTGTGTATTTTTATTCCATGTTTCATATGGGCCAACATCAGAATTACTGATATGCAAAGGAAGGCAGTAAACAGAGCACCAACCGTAGTGTTGACTTACACATATGCACAAGGTGTGGGTAATGTGAGGTGGACCTGTGGTGGTAAGACAGGAATAGTGTACCACAACAATGTATTGCACATATGCATAATTATATACCCGTTGTATCTGCATTCTTGCTGCCAACACTGGTGGCATGCATATATGCATGTATGTAACAAAACACAAGACATGGCAGATTTCTTTGTCCTCAGTATGAAAGTCTGTGCATTATGGAACAGGGCAGTGCAGCATGAGCAGAGTTTGTCAATATGTGTGTGTGTGTTTTTATATCTCTATGGTTAATGTACTGCAGTGTTAGTTTTATATACTTCAGGTAAGATAATGTGTGTAAAGTGTTTTCTCTTCTGCCTGAAGTAAGTAGTAGATCTTTCAACTTTGTTGACACCAACAAATGCACAATTCTACAATCTGTGTATTCTATCCATTATTGCAGATTGTAGGATTGTACAGTAGTTCGTGTTACCAGAGTTATAGTATATCATAATGCACAGAATGAACAGAATAAAAGTAGTAAATCTTTCAACTGAGAATTCAGATGTTAAGGTGGGTTCCCCGTGCAAATACCTTTCTTCCGTCTGGTTGCTTCTCCAGAGCGGTTTTGTACTTTTGACTGTTAGTTTTACAGCAGCGTTTGTTCACTCATTTCAGATATTTCATCTGACTCTGAACTAAGGTCTGATAAGGTATTCACTGAATTTGACATGACAGCAGTACAGTTGTGATTGTACAGTGTGTTAATGTTGGCATCACTGCATTTGCTGTTGTGCCATGCCCGTGCTGAGCTGTCCTGAGCTGCCCTGCCCTGCCCTGCCCTTCCCTTCCCTTCCCTTCCCTTCCCAGTTCCACATCTCAGTATGGCTCTAGCTGTAGAGTGGTTGCAGTATAACTCAGTGAATACTAAAGCTTTGTTAAAGACCACCAGGATTACACTTAACACTGTATTATATCTGGACCATTGTGTTGGGTATTTTTATTATTAAACTAGTTACTGGACTGAGGTGGTGATCAAAGTAAGCTATGGCTTTGTGGTTTACTGAGTGTCTGGGTTGTGAATGAAGTTCTGTTTTATATATTTATTGCAACTGTATCAGGATATCAAACCTTGCCCATTGTGTGTATTAGTGCATGTGACTTTGAACTACAACATTCCTTGTCTTTCCATTCATATTGAATCCAGATCTTCAGTATGGGAATTGCGGTTCTCATGGCAGTGATTATGAAGATTACTGTCTTATAAATTAAATTTATGTTAAACTTGTAGAAAATAGTGTTTAGTTACATTCATTGGCAGTGTCTGTGAAATTACGTTTCAGCTGCACATAATGTATCAAGCTTCGACTAATTTTGATATCTTTAGTATTGTGAGCTCCAGACATTAGAGTGTTTTGTAATTTGTGTCGTGTGACATAAATACCAAAATATGAGTTAGTGTAAGTATTTTTGATATGAAGATGTATAAGTGCTTGTTTATGAGATTAAATTATATATATTGGTTTTCCAGTGCCTTTTCTATACATGTTAGAAGAAAAGTTGAAGAGTACTGTTGTGAAATTGTTATGTGTTGTTAATAAAAAAGAGTTTTTGTCACTTTATTAGACTTTTTTTTTTTTTCAAATTGGAACATTTATTTACATAAAGTTGTGGTATTGCAGGTTGAATGGGGATATGGGTGTACTGCCACTTTCTCTGCCTGTGGATGGGGGCTTTGCGAAACTTGAGCCCCATAGTAAGGAAGACTTCCAGAAAATGCTGACAGAGTGGCAGGAGCACCTTGGCTCCTTACAGGTACTCAGTCCTAAGACTCATGTGGGTTGTAGAATAGGCATGCTTCAAGACAAGACAAATTTTACCCTACTTATTCCTTTTCTTTTCTCTGTAAGGAAATAACAGGTGTGTGGTAGGGAATCTGGATAGTTCAGTTGGTATAGTGATTAGGCTTTGGGCTGGAAAGCCAAGAAATTGTGGTTCAGTTCCTGGTGTGGGCAAGAGGTATTTCTCCTCTCAAAAACAATCAGACTGACTCCGTGGTTCGCCAACCCTCTTTTTGAATGGGTACTGGGGTATCTTCCTCAGGCTGAAAACTCACCTCCAACTAGGGCTGAAATTAGGTATGAGTAGACAATAACCTACACATACCTTCCCTCATATACTATTATGGCATGTATAGGGTCAACTTTACCTTTACCTTGCAGGCGTGTATCACATATGTTACTTCTGAACCCTCCTTCCCTTATGATGACAGGTTACACTGAACAGTTTTCAGGTCCTTTGTGGTGGGAAGTGGTGCAGAGATATTTGGTTATATTTGCAGTACTTCTGATTATGCAAATATACCACTGATGGAAACTTTATATTCATAAATAATACATTTCTACTCTATTTTCATGTCACAGTTTTAGGCATGTTGGCAAAGTTGCGAAAAATGACTGTTGGCCTAACCATGTCAGTCTGCCTGCCTGTCCACCCTTCTGTTCATATGCCAACCCATGTGGAACATCATAGCTCCAAATAAACAGATTTTCATAAAATTTTCTTTTGGTCAAACAGAAATTTCAGGCACTTTACATGAAGACCTAAGTACATTTCTGATAATGTGTCTCAAAATTCTTCGTGGAGTGAAAATAGTTTATGGTACAAGATGTAGAAAAAACCAAACACATTTGATGTCAAATACATTCTCTTCAAAAATTTTGTATATGACCTAATTATAAAAATATGTCGTCACGCATAGATGATGCAGCATCATATGGAAAAAAAAACTATTTGTATGCTGGGTAATTAAGTAAAAAATGCATAGAGTAAGGATGCTTTTTATATAGTAATAATGTTTAATACTGAACTGCTTATCACCAGATGAAATTTTGAATTCATCAGTGCATTGTGCATAATTTAGTCTTAAGGCAGCAGTACAGTCATAATATTTAGTACTTCATTTCTGTGTACTTGGTGCTAGTATAATAATATGGCATCACTTACCTGGATTAAAATCGGTTGTTATGTAGTGTAATAACCAGTGATGTATATTTTTGTGAGGTGTCATCATGTTCTTATGCAGTTATTGGTTTTTTTTTTTTTGCATGATATGTTCTTAAAGAAAGTAAAACTGTGCAATCATAATAATTAATATTTATGCTTGTGTACAGGAATGTGAAATTTGGTATGTAGATAGGCTATGAACATAACTATAAAGTGTGCGCAGCATAGTGTGTTTAAGTCAGGAGTGACAAATATTGTTCATCAGGCTGAAATTTTGAGCTATGTTTGTACTGATGAATTTAACAAAACTGAAATCTGTGTGGACATACAATAAATTTTTAAAATAAAGTTAGCAACCACCCATAATGATAATTATATCTTTCTACAATGTGTGTACGACTGGCAAACAACAAAATTGTGACCCCATTCAGTTAAATGGTAATAACCATTTCAGAATAGTCCAGGATGTACAGGACCACATGTGCGACACTGCTCAAGTTATACATACTTTTCCTGTCATTTTGTAGAAGTGCATGTTGTCCAAGTCTGTGTCTGCATTGTAGCACTATTTAATGTTCAACTGGGTAAATAAAATGTCGTGTTTTAGGCATCAGACACTGAGGACATGGATGTGAAGGATATGGTGGGACTGGATATGCTGATGCCCAAGCACATTATTGAACATTTTCCTGATGACATTTTTGACAATGAAGTGAAACCCCTAATTTCACCAAGGAAGCACATGTCTCCATTGAAGCTGGGAAAAAAATCATCTGCATTTGGCATCGCCTTTGCGGATGAGTTTAGCAAGTTCAGTTTTGATAGTCTCATCAGCTGTAAAGAAGATAACAGCTTGGGCATGTCTGTTGCTGAGGATAAAGCCATTGAATCAGGGGCTATTTCTGTAGAACATGTAGGATGTGATGTAAAGTTGGAACTGGATGATGACTGTATTGATGTGGAAACAGTTTCAGAGCAAATTCCTGGTGAGTGCACTATGTCAACAGTTAATTCTGCCAAAAAAATTTACAGAAAATATCCCACCAATGATAAGATTATTATTTTTGATTTCAAACTTTCACCATGTTATGAATGTTGTATTCTTTCTTTTGGGAGATTCCTCAGCTTCAGACAATGGGGCATCACCCAAAAGAAAGAATACTACATGATTATTGTTGTTCAGAATTATGCCAACCATCCTGGTTGGGCTCTGATTTAGTATTGGTACAGGTGTTAGTATGTTCATGTGTGGGCAGCTTTGTGTATGGATAGGGACATTGTACTATCTGTCAGCTGGGGCTAGACACTTGCCATTGGCTCTGGTATGTTATACTTGCCCACACACTATCACACTGTGGAGTGATCTGCTATATACAATGCACACTTAATGTGATACACAGAATACAGCTGCTACAGACAGTGTCTTGTAATTTCAGACAATAATTAAAAAATACTTGAAAAGTTTTTAAGCTAAAGGTTCTATTATGGACAGTAAGACAAATTCAGAACACAACTGCATACTGCATCCATTTATGACTATCCTGTGACAGAGCCTGAAGTGAAACAGAATTTTGTTAATTGGTATGTTCTTGATGTGTGTGATAGGGAAATGGACTGCACATTTGTTCTGTGTAGCATTGAAACTTTGTTGCAACTCAGTGGATACATGAAATCTTAGAGTAGAAGTTATTGGTCTGTCTCAGAAATGCAGCTTATTGGACACTTGGCAGTTGACTGAGATGTACAATCATGTAAATATGTTTGATAGTGTTGTAGTATGCTTTTCAAAGGACACAGAGGGTTAAGGACATAGTTTTTGTGTTTGCATTGCAGTTCTTGAGGCTGGAGATTTAACTAGCCTTCTAGAGCAGTTTGAGGCATCGGAAGCATTTAACACAAGTACTAACAACAAGCCATCTGTTCTTGACACACACTTGTATGCCATGGCAACACAGCAGTTACCACCATCCACACTTAAGCGCCATAATGTTGTAGCAACTTCACCATTGTCATCAACAAAAGGAAACATCTCCATCCTGTCTCATCAGAATATCAAAGATTCACTACCTAAAGAGGTCATTGATAGGATAAGGGTGAGTTATGATCTGTGGATTTTTGTTGCCTTAAAATTCTGAAATTTATGTCCATTCATCAACTTGTATACTGCCTAGGCTAGTGAAATTTGTTATTGAGAATTAAATTAACATTTTTTTGTTGATTAAATCCATCTTCTATGTTAGACGTTGCCATTTTCGAGTACTGCATGAAATTTCCTCCTCACGATAAGAGCAGAAACTATGCTAGCAGTGATGGAAAGCAAATATTTCATGCATGATAATTACATGGCAGCTGCAGAATCTGTTGTAATAGATACTTAAGGAACTGCAGCTCATTATCTCATGAAGTTGAGGTAGCTGTATTGTCTCTTATTATTTCTGGACTAAATGCCATGATTTAGTCATAGGTCCACCTGCTTTACATTTTTGAGGTCTCACATTCAATTCTCAGTCCTGGATTGAGCATTGTGTCTTAAGGTTTTTCACCATTTTCTCAGTGTTTGTAGTCGTATGTCTGAACACTACCTTAAATTAGGCTGTGGCCATTTGGACCTGTGATTGCAGGTTTGATCTCTCTCCATCTGCACATTTCAGGTTGTGTGGTTGATGTATTCGGCATTAATGTTTGGCTCAGTTCAAAGAAATTTGGTTACCTTGAAGGAAGGTTATGGCTGTGCTCTTGAGTTAATTAATTTGTATTGTCCACTTTCCTGTTTGTATGAATACTGGGTGTGAATGCAGGTAGTCAATATGTTACCAAAAACAACATTTCACTTTTAACAAATGTTAGTGACCAAATATATGATGCAGTGTTGTCTGTACTTGAATTAACATTGCTTGTTCTGGAAGCTGGCGAGATCTTCAGCAACCAGACTCTCTTGGATATTTTAATTAATTCTTGCAAGGGGAATGTTCATTCTGTGTTGCATTGAATGTCACAATTTCTCTGATTGTAATTGATTGAGGACTTACTGTGTAATGTTGATTTGTGTTGTTTATTTCTGCAGCATGTATTTTGTTCTTCTGCAGGCTTCTGGTCGAAAGAAAGCAATACCAGTAATTCCTGCCATGCCTAGCAGGCGAACAGGCAGAGGGGGCACACGTATGCAGGATGCTGGTGCGGCTCTTAGCCGAAATAAGTTGTTGAAAATTGTGAGTGACATAATGATATGTTTGATTTGTTGTAATTAAAGAAATGAGAGTTTGATGAGTAAGGAAATTAACTGTTTCATATTTGAGAGTCATATGGTAATAAAACTTTGTTTCTCATAATGTAGTAGGATGTATTAAAATTAAACGTTCCTGCCTCCTGTCTTATAGCGTTATAAAAAATAGTACAGTCACATCTAAATGTCCGGAAGGAAATGGGCTGATCTCATCACAGACTTGTGGTTTAAATGAAACAGGTTGAAGTTTAACATTGTGAATCTTAATAAATGACAGTTTAAGGTGAGAGGTTTTCAGATTTGTGTGTGTTCAGATTATGTTTTCTTGGGTTGTGACACCATGCATTCTTGTTTGATGCATACCAGTATATCAGAGGAAGGTGTCACATCCCATTATCTTTGGTGTTCGAAGTGAGTATAGTCAGGTTATAAATACCCTGCCCACTCTTCCCACTTGCTGTGTTCCATGTGCTGTCTGTGTTTCACGTCAGCAACACTGACACTCAAAATAATTTATTTTGTCTATTTTCACCCTATAATGGAATATGGAATAATTTTTTAGGAGGTGTGGGGGAGTATTTCATCTTGGAGCAAAAAGTTTTTACTAGTCAAAGCATAGTTGTTAAAACTATGGTGGTGCTTCCTCTTGAAATTCATGTAAAGGTCTGTGGAAGGGATTAGAGGTGTAACTTCTTCCATATGAATACATATTTTTGTTAACAAACTTCATTGGAAATAATCAAGACAAATTTTGGTAAGTTCAGCTGTATTTAGTATTAAGACAAGGAGTAAATATATTCATATACCAGCTGCCTGCCTTTCATGTTTTCAGAGAATTACATATTATGCTGGCATCAAAATGCAGTGGAGTGACATCTTATGTGGCAGTTAGGTTCCAAACATGGCACATGAATGCAGAATTACATATAGCTAGAATTACCTTTGAAAATCCCTTTTACATCATCCATAAAGTGCATGCTTTTGTGTGTGTTTGTGTATGTGTGTACACCTGTAATACATGGTCAGACAATAAAGTTTGCGAACTCATTGTGGTAAAAGTGCTACGTACCTCATTGCTGAGTACCACCGTGGTTGCCTTCAGAGTACTCCCCTTGGGAAGCTAGGCACCGATGCCAGCGCCTAGTCCACCCTTTAAAATAATTTTGGAACTGATTTTGTGGAATGACCTTCAGGGCTGCTGTTGTATTACTCCGGATGTCATCAATGTCATCAAAATGCTTTCCTTTCAATATTTCCTTTATCTTCGGGAACATAAAAAAGTAATTGGGGGCTAGATCCGGTGAATAAGTGGGTTGTTCCAACACAGTTATTTGTTTAGTAGCTAAAAACTCCCTCACAGACAGTGCCGTGTGAGCAGGTGCATTGTCGTGAAGCAAGATCCATGAGTTGTTGACAAAAAGTGTGGGTCGTTTCCATCGAACTTTTTCATGGATCCTTTCCAGTGCTTCCAAACAATAAACCTGGTTGACTGTTTGTCCAGTTGGAACAAATTCATATGAACAATCCCTCTAGTATCAAAAAAAGTTAGCAATATTGTTTTGACTCTTGATTTGGACAGACAGAATTTTTTTGGTCATGGGGAATTGGCAGTCTTCCATTGTGCACTTCGCTGCTTTGTTTCAGGGTCATATTGGTAGACCCATGTTTCATCACCTGTGATGACACAGCCCAAAATGTCATCTTGCTGCTCCAAAAGTTCTTGGCAAATTGTGACTCTTCTCTGCTTTTGTTCTTCGGCGAGTTCCTTTGGGACCATTTTTGCACACACCTTTCTCATGTCAAGATCTTCAGTTAAGATTTTCCTAACTGTTTCTGTGTTGATGTTCACTTGTTCTGCTAATCTCCTGACAGTCAGCCAACAATTTTCATGCACAATTTGACGAATTTTTGCAATGTTTTCTTCAGTTCTGCTTGTTGCTGGCCGTCCTGATCTCTCTTTGTCAGTGACACTTTCTCTCCCCTCAGAAAAACATTCCACCAACGTGTAAACTGCTGTTTTCTTTGTAGCATTATCCCCGTAAACTTCCACTAACATCTGTCTGATTTCGTTTCCACTCTTTCCAAGTTTAACAAGAAATTTAATGTTCGTTCGCTGCTCCAATTCAATCTCTGACATTCTCGCAGCAGCACACCAAAATACACTCAGTCAGTAACAGATGCCACTCAGAAAGAGACTGCCATAGATCAACAACAACACAGCTGTGAAATGCTGATATGTCAAGGTTATCAAACCATACTAATGCTTTTGTCCAGTGCTGCCACAGCAAGCACACGGTAGCGAGTTCACGAACTTTATTGTCTGACCACATATATATGTACATTACAAAGAGTACCTCCTTTACAGTAAAATACTGTATAATTTATTTTTAATTACGCAAAAAAGAGAAAGATGGAAGAAAGAAATAATAGAGTCCAAGAATATTTGGTTAAGATGAATGAGTTATTCCGTTTCCCAAAGTAATATTCGGGCAGCACATTCTATATCAAATGTTATATTGCCCATACTATTCAGATTTCTGTTTTTATTTATTTTCAAGTACATTCACATAAGTGAAATGTACATACTATTTAACTCCACTGTACTCAACAGTTTACTTTGTAGACTTACAAGTCTGACTATTGAAAAGTTGCATTAAGAAGATATTGAAATATATGCCTTTTTTTTTTTTTTTTTTATCAATTTTTAATTTTGCAGTGAATCATCATAATTTTTTTACTTATTTATAATATAAGTTGTTTAACA
>Ga0136643_10012273_pt1 | contig 12754 bp, 7 predicted proteins | sample TergutLab28metaG_FD_96883 | JGI IMG/M metagenome (GOLD analysis project Ga0136643, IMG submission 96883) | Labiotermes labralis P1 segment gut microbial communities from Petit-Saut dam, French Guiana - Lab288 P1 (version 3) (version 3) | ecosystem: Host-associated > Arthropoda: Insects >...
AATCTCCCTAGTAGCAGCTACTAAAGCTTCTGCATTTTCCTTTAAAGTATGTATACCTCCTCCCAGTATATTAACATCATCGGCATAAGCCAGCAGCTGATGTGTACCATTTAGTTTCAAGCCATCCCTGTTTTACCTGAACCCTCCTAATGGCGTACTCTAGTGCAAAGTTGAAAAGCAGTGGTGATAGAGCCTCTCCTTGTCTCAGACTGTTGCTAATAGGGAACCTGTCAGATACATTCTTGCCTACCCGGACTCTGCTATATGTTTCAATCAGACTCATCTTTATTAACTTTACAAGTTTCTTAGGGATACCAAACTCAATGAGAATCTTGCATAAGACCTCCCTCCTAAGTGAATCATAAGCTGATGAACTTCTTCATTGTGCTCCCATTTTTTCTCAAGTATTACGCATATACCCAACACCGCGTTTAATTAAAACACCCCCATTAAACCCTCCCATTCCCCTCCCTTAAACAGGTAAAATCAATCGAAGTGTATTAGAATATATATATATATACACACACACACACACACACACACACTCGTAGTTTGCCGGTCCCAGTGGCCGTGCGGTCTAAGGCGTAGGTTTGCGGCCGGGGGCATGGATGTTTCTCTATTGTAAGTATTGTGTGTTGTGAGGTAGAGGTCTCTGCGATGAGCTGATCACTAAGCCAGAGGAATCTTACCGGCTGTGATGTGTAGTTATGTGTGATCTAGAAACCTCAACAATGAGGAGGCTATGACCCGCACTGGGCCGTAGCGCCACAGGAAAACAATATACGTACTTTTAATGCACTAAGTATTAAAGTGCTGAGCCAACCGACACTGGCTTTAAGTTCCTTCCTTTGACCCTCAGTTCTGGTACACGTACGAAATTCAATTTCTGACAATTTTCTTAGTGGCTAAACACTTTTCAGCGATCGTTTGCCCGCCCACTGAAACGGACTTCTCATTCATGTCCTCAGTCTACGAACTTAAGGAATTTTCGTATTTCGCTAGGCCCGTATCACACACATTTAATTTTTACCGCCGATCGTCCATACATAAATTGGCATAGTAATATTTCACGTAGTGTACGACTGTACTGTAACTAAACCCGTTGTTTTTCTTGAAACCACAAACAAATGTGAAGAAGTACATGCAAGTGAATATTTAAGTCTTCTGGCATATGATCTTGAAGATGAAAGCCCTACGATGCTTCGAAACGTCGTGAAATAACCCCCAACGTCACAGCGTCGTGCAGGATCGAGGAGGCGGCCTGCAGATTTGAAGGGTAGCTGCGAATATATTGAATAAAACAGTGGCGGAAATCCGATGGGGGGTGGTCCTCCAGCTTGGGGTTTGGGCAAGGGGATAACAACGTCCCGTCGTAGAGAGTTGACATACTGCGAAATGGAGTGGAGAGCCTCGGACTGGACATCTCTTCAAACGACGGTGGGCTGTTGTGAATGCGGAAATGAACCTTCTGATTGCTGTAACATGCCAGGAGTTTTCTGACTGTCTGAGGAAATGTTAGCTTCTCAAAAATAACTCTGCTCCAAGTAGTTGGTTGGCTCGTTGGTTCGTTGCTTGTTTGGTTGGTTCGTTCGTTCGTTCGTTCGTTCGTTCATTCGTTAGTTGCTTGGTTGGTCGTTGATTCGTTGGTTGGTTGGTTGGTTACATTGTTGGTTCGTTGGTTGTTTGGTTGATTGGTTGGTTCGTTGGTTGCTTGGTTGGTTCGTTTATTCTTTGGTTGGTTCGTTGATACGTTTGTTGGTTCGTTGGTTGGTTGCTTGGTTGGTTCGTTCGTTCGTTGGTTGCTTGGTTGATTCGTTGGTTGGTTGGTTGGTTGGTTGTTTGGTTGGTTCGTTGATTCGTTGGTTGGTTCGTTGATTCGTTTGTTGGTTCGTTCGTTGGTTGGTTGGGTTTTGGCGGGTCGTAACGCGTGCCATTCACGCGTTCCGTGTTTACTTTCGAAGCCGACTTGTTTGCCGATGGCGCTCGATTACGAAACGTCGCACAATTATCGTAACTCGTAGTGATTACTGACCTTGAAGCAAAAAGTCAAACAACAGTTTATGCAATACTGCCTACTTCGTACGTGAAGTCCTTGGCATGGTCAAGGTCTACAGAGCAACCTCCCATTCCAGAACGTCAGAAAACCTGTGAGTAAAGACCAAACAAGTCATTGCGATGGCTCCAGACGGCGAACTGGGCAGAACGCTCAGAGAAACGGCAAGGCTCCGAAGGATCATGTTAAGCCACGACCGTCTCCGGGTTGAGACTGGAATATCAAGTATGATAATGTCTACATTACTGCGTTCGGCACCGAAACGTAACAAGCACACTGGTTATTTCAGTATCTGCACCACCTGATTTGACACTAAAGGAAATTCCGTTTTGCCACAATCTGTATTTTTGTGTTGCTATCGATTCTCATGGTCAGCAGCGATTATTCCCCTAAGTAGTTGTTCTGTGTAATGGAGACGCAGTGTGTTTTCTGTGAGATATCAATTTGATTTTTGAGCGCGTTCGCAAAATTACGGAAAAGTTACTGTTAGCTTCGTCATGTCTATCCATCCGTCTGTCTGTTCGCATTGAATTCGGCTCTCACCGGACGGATTTTCATGAAATTTGATATTTGAGTTTCATCGAAATTTATAGACAATTTGGGCAGGCGCCCTCAAAAAAGTTCGCCAGCCCTGACATAGGAGAAGAAAACGTTTGAATGGGCTAATTAAGTGATAACCTCCTACTAGCGACACCAGCCCTTGGTATGGCTATGTCAAGGCCATCGGCCAGGACAACCAATCCTGTCGACAGAAGCCTAGTCAATGTTAGTTTAACCTTTTGGCGCCTAATGTCAACTATAGTGGTCGTACCGCACCGCTAACCTTTAAAGTTGCATTTTATATATTTCTTCAACAAATATAGGTGCTGAATATTTTAAACATGGTACATACTCTCGGTTTTTTTTTCAAAATGCAGTTTGTTTCATAATTCTAACGTATTTGGTTCCTGTATTATTCACATTTTATATACAGGGTGTGCTAAAATTAAAAAATAATTCCGGCGCCAAAAGGTTAATAGACAGTTGTCACATCTCAACTGTGCGTTTATACTCGGGAATAGTTTAATTAATCTGAAACATTAGTCGTCTGTTTGGTTGATTCCTTGTTTCCGATATTTGAACCTCTCACAGCGATGTCGCTGAAGATTGAAGTCTCCTGGGATGCGACGTGTGTTTTCACGTGTGGGTCCCGACGTTTCGAAATATCGTAGTACCTTCATCTTCTGGTTCGAGCGATCCAAGATGAATGACTTGGATTGCTTGGCCTTGAAGACGAATGTACTATGATCTTTCGAAATGTCTGGAAATACCAACTACAGAGAGACACGTAAACTGGAGACTTGAATCTTTAACAACGCCGTCGTGAGAACCGCAGGTCTCCTTACCTTATAGTTGCTCAGCTCGTTAAGAATTCCCCGTCTCTATGGAATCCCAAGATTCATTGAGGTGCTGCTGGAACCAACCACTAGTTGCTTCGGACTGCTGGACAGGTTGGCGTGGCTTATTCTTTATCTCTGAAGATGGGGCCAGCAATCTCCCTCGAAACTGTGGCAGATTTGTGCCAGACTGCACGTTGTCACAGCCCATAAGACAGTATTCTTAAGTCACCGCTGTGAGAACCACCGCGGCCGTTTTATGTGTGTGTGTGTGTGTGTGTGTGTATATATATATATATATATATATATATATATATAGCGTAGACAGCGACGCGCTACGGACCTGAAGGTCCGGGGATCGAATACCGGTGGAGGCGAGATTTACCGCACCCGTCCAGACCGGCCCTGGGGCCCACGCAGCCTCCTATACAATGGGTACCGGGCCTTCTTCCCGGGGGTAAAGCGGCCGGGGAGTGGCGTTGACCACCCACACCTATCTAGTGCCGAGGTTAAAGAAAGGGTAGAGTTATACCTCTGTTCCCCCTCTGGACCTTCGTGGCCTGTTCAGGGTTGAACTTTGCCTTTTTTTTTATATAGTATGTGTATACATACGTACATACATACATATGTACGTACATACATACTTCCTTCTTGTGTTCTGTACAGTGGTGCTTAAGTTCTGGTCTTAGTTGTTCTGGAAAGTGGCGCCACGTCTTGGGGTGAAAATGAGACGTCTGCGCTGTCACTAACGTCGGGTACCGTTCACCTAGTGACTGGTACCACTCACCTAGTGACTGTCGCCTCGTAGAAACGAAGCCCTCAACTGCGCCGCTGAGAAAGGCTAAGATTTTCACTTCAGTTGTATTTCTTTATCCAAGGTATAAATCCGTTGAAATAGGCTGCCAGCATGACCCCGTTTAGTTATGTCATTTTCCTGACACACGGAATCACTGGCCTCCGTCAGCTGCCACATTAGCAACACTTAGAAGCGTGATTAACAGAGCGTCACGTTTCAGCTGACCAGTGGTCTACTTCCCAACCGAGCAGAGCTTTTGCAGCCTGTGAGAGAAATAATAAACTGTCAATCTCCTTTGTGGGCCCCATTTTATTGTTTCGCCAAAATTGGTGGTGGAACTGGGTTCTGAGCCTGTTTATCTTGATAAAATTGACTGGCTTTTGGACAGTTTATCGATGTTGTTGTTAACAGCTGCAGCTCTTGGAATGAGTAGTGCGTGTGGTGATTGTCTGTTATTACGGAGGGTGGGAAGGGGCTCCGTACTGAAGACAACTATGAATGCCATGACGTGCAGTAGCCCGCCCGCTGCGCCAACTAAATACATTTATCGAATATTAACGATGTACGATTCGGTGTGTTTCGTAGGATGAGAGAAATAAGAAATTCGTACATAATTTTGGTGCGAAAAATCTCTTCCATGGGATGGCTTTAAGGATTCTAGCGAACACAGGTTATGGGAGTGAGATGCGAGTGAAATAGATTTGTTATTTTATGCAGTGTCATGTTCGTTCACAAGAGAACACTTTGTGTAGGTTTAAAAGAACGCAGATTTGTTCCTGTCCACACCATGAAGGCGTATAGGGGGAGTAAAGGTACATCTCCACTCATTCTTAATCTTGGCACTAGATTGAAGCGAATGGTCAGCGCCAAGCCCCTGCCGTATTATTCCCTGGAAATAATCTTGGTATCCATACAGCAAGAGGCTGTGTGGGGCCCCAGAGCCGGTGTGGACGTTTCGGAGAGAACCGTATATTGTCGCTTGGGATGTGGATGAAAGGTGGTGCAATTCTGGCACATTATGCCTTGTTGTCCACTAGATCACTAAATTGTTACCCGCGTCGTTAGGGTAGAAGAGTGGCCCTCCTACCCTGGGCATGGAGGTAGCAGGTTCGTCCGAAACGGTTATATCTCTCTACTATATTGCGCGACGTCACATTATAGAAGACTGATCTCAGTATTTACCGCCGTGCAGTCCTTCGGAATCACTGAATGCATCATGTCTGGTGATATGTATCGTTACGTTTATGTAACGCGGACATAGGCTTGGTGTGTTCGAGAACAGAGTGCTGAGGGAGATATTTGGGCCTAAGTGGGTCGAGGTAACTACGGAGTGGAGATAACTACATGATAGGAGCTTTATGATCTGTACTTCTCACCAAATATTGTTCGGGTGATCAAATCAAGACGAATGAGATGGGCGGGATATTTAGCGCGTATGGGAGAAAGGAGAGGTGCAGCCAGGGTTTGGTGAGGAGGTCTGAGGGAAAGAGACCACTTGAAAGACCTGTTCGTAGATGGGAGGATAATATTAAACTGTATCTTGAAGAAGTGGGATGGGTACTGGTTTGATATGGCTCCGAGATACGGATAGGTGGCAGTGTTTTGTGAACGCAGTGATGAACCTCCTGGTCCCATAAAATTCGAAGGCCTTCTTGGCTAGCTGAAGGCCTGTCAGCTTCTGAAGGACGCTGTCCATTCAGTTGGTTATGTAACTCGGACGTCATATTTGCGACATGGCAACTGGTAACCAAAAGCTTCAGGCAGTGTTATGCAATGTAGCTTAATCTGATGCTTGTATATCGCCTCCATCTGTACGCGATTCTGGGCAGCTTTCAGAAACGGCTGGGCTAAAGCTTGCTTACGCGCTCATGATGCAAAGTAGTGCAAGTCCGGACGTTTCGTTGTGACCATAATTTGTCTTCTGCTCGATGAATGATTTGTTCTTGTTCGAGTTAGCGGTGGAAGGCCTCTTAGATACGGGGGTCACTGCTTTACGCCGTTGAGTGTTCGCGAAGATACACTACCGATTTTACGAGAAATCCTAACTTTACTTAGCGTGGATTTCAGGCTTCCGCACTCTTCTTGGATATTATACGCAGCGTAGAGTGGTAATTCCTTACCGACGTCTGCCCTGTACGCTTCATAATGTCCCAGAAGAGTGCAATCTAACTGTACTTAATTCACTTAATGCTTCTTAATGTTCCCAGCGTTTGCCCGGAGGGGCTACGGTAAAAAGGAACAAGAAAATGTCGGTTACACGAGTAAATGGCCATTAAGTAGACCGGTACTTCCACTAAAACACTACGACGAAGAGGTCCCAGCTATTGACAGGGTAGTTAAATAAACCATAAATCGAATACAGTGAAGCCAGACTGTAACAGAACCGCAAGTGACCGAATCCTTTGTTCGTTCCAGGAAGGTTCCGTTTGATACAGGTGCTGTAACTTTGGATCCTCCGGATTCCACATCCTCGAGACTTGAAAATTTTTCCGCTAAAGACAGACTTCCTCTATGCCCAGGTTCCGTTTAAGACAGGTTTCACTGTGCAGTAATGATTGTATTGACTTTGTCTTGTAAGTGAAATGGTCAAGCTGTGTACACTTAAGTGGTAATATATATACATATATATATATATATATATATATATAAAGGTAAGGTAAAGTTCACCCTAGAACAGGCCACAAAGGCCCAGAGGGAGAGTAGAGGTATAGCTATACTCTTTCTTTAACCTCGGCGCTAGACGGAGTGGGTGGTCAACGCCACGTCCCTGCCGCTTTACCCCAGGGAAAGACCCGGTACCCCTTGTATAGGAGGCTGGGTGGGCCCCGGGGCCGGTCTGGAGGGGTGCGGAAAATCTCGCCCCCCCACAGGGATTCGATCCCCGTACCGTCCAGCTCGCAGCGAGTCGCTATACCGACTGAGCTATCCCGGATCTATATATATATATATATATATATATATATCGGGATTAAATTTTGACTCATTATGTATAAATTTGAACGTTGAAGAAGATACTATTATGTAATGTCGAAATGGCTGGAGAATATTGCCCAATAGCGCTGCGCCACAGCACAGACGAACCAAGGCCTCAACTACACCGCTAAGAAGCGTAGAAGCTCGGAGGAATTTTCACCTTTCTCGTTGTCTTTATTGCAAATCTAGATCATTTGGGGTACTGTCGTTGGTTCGAGGTCCCGGGTTCATATACCGGCCCCAGCCCGACCGTTCTTTCTGAAGTTTTCCCTTGATCTGTGCACAAAATCTGTGCTGCTCGTATTGCTTGTTGAAGTAGGCTAGGCCGCTGGCTTGCGGTGCATACTGACAATGAACGTGCTGTATCAGGTACTCGGATTGGCGTTAGGTGAGTCATAAATAAATAACATTCAATGTGGATCTTCCGAAACAGTGTGATCCGTCCGTCTGTAACGTAGCTGTTTGCAGTGACCTGATAATCTTTGTTGTTAGCGAATGGAACGTGACTGCTGCTAGGGACTTCCATGGAGGTGTGAACTGTTGGTGACGTGACGTGACGTGTTTCATTGTCGTTAAATGTGCCGAGTAAAAGTATCTTTCGACTGAGCCTACGACAAACGCCGTTTGATGTCAGTAACTTGGCTTAGCGCCAATGCTACGTACTGACTGCCACACTAAACTATTAACTAATTCCATGGAGCACAGCTCTTCCTAAGAAGTAAACAGGTCCTCATCTAGTCAAGAAATTCCCCGCGTTTTATGGAACCCGAAGGTACATTACCACATTCACAAGCGCCCGCCACCTGATCCTGTCCTGAGCCAGATCAAACCAGCCCGTGCCTCCACATCCTGCTTCTTGACGATCCATTTTAATATTATCATCCCGTATACGCCTAGGAATTCCAAGTGGTCCCTTTCCTTCAGTCCCCCCGCTGAACCCTATATACACCACCTATCCTGGCTCTAATGCGTGCCACATGCTCCGCCTATCACATTGTTGTTTATTTGACCACCCAAATAATATTAGGTGAGTACATATCATAAAGCTCCTCGTTATGTAGTCCTCTCCACTTCACTGTTAACTCGCCCCCTTGGGCCCGAGCATCTTCCTCAGCACCCTATTTTCGAACACCCTTAGCCTATGTTCCTCCATCAATGTGAGAGACCAAGTTTTACACCCATACAAAACAAAAGACAGAATTGTAATTCTTCATATGTTAATATTTATTTCTTTGGGTAGCAAACTGGAAGACAAAAGATTCTGCACCGAATGATAGCTTAGCATTGCCTGACTTCAGCCTGCTCCTAATTTCTTCATGAGCGGAATTTTGATATGTTAGGATTGTTCCCAAATATTTGAACTTTTCCACCGTTTCAAAGGATTTGTTACCTGTCTTTATGTTGTGATTTTGTCCTGCGTTCTGGTCCGATGTTGCTAGGTGTCTGAATTTAATGTGCTGATTCATATTGTTACATTCTTCGTAAAATGAGTAGTGGTAAGGACATGGCTTGCTTTTGAATGCTGGTGATGCCGGTTACAGCTGAGATATGGCATAGTTCGACAGCACTGTTTATTATTAGTATTAGTGTAAATAAATAAACGAATTAATAACGTAATTAATGCATAAATGAATCATTGTGTTATTAATTATCTCATTAATTAACAAATAAATTGACTGATAAAAAATAAATTATTAATCAATAAATTAATAATTAACTGAATAAATTAATAGATTCATAAATTGATAAATGAATAAATGAACCCATGGAAATTGTTAGTTAATAATCATTTGAATCAGGTACGTAATAAATAAATAAAGAATTGCTGCATTTCCAAAGCCTTCCTTGACATGTCTTACATATCTTTCACAGTTCCCAGTAAAGGAGCCTCCCTCCAGTTTCCCCTCGCAGAGCTCCCATAGAGAGAGACGTCCGGTTTTCAGAGCCTTCCTTCATATGTCTTTCAGAATCCCCTGTAAACGAGCCCTCCAACGGGGTCCCTCTGGAGAGAGATTCCTCTTTCCAGAGCCTTCTTTTATATACCTCCCGGATTAAGGAGCTGTCCCACGAAACGAGGAAAACTGTGGTCACCGTCCACGGAACCCCAAACGGACGGAAGGCCGACATACGTTGGGTGTCGCCTGATTTCCCAAGGCGATCGTTGACGACACTGCTGTTAGACTGCAATTGAAACGTGATGGCACACGGTGACGCACGGGAGGGGAAGTGAAGGGGAAACTGGCGAATGGAGTGGGTGGCCAGTACCCTTCACACTACCTCGTAACATGGTGTATCCAGCATTACTACCGCTGATGTACAAACCTCGGCTGCCAGTAGTCTAATGAACCGACGCCTCCTCTGATTTAAATGGACTCGTCCGTTTCGCCGAAAGACGAAGTCTGGTTTCTGCGCGTGTGCCATCACATTTCAGCTGGGCTCTACTACGCCAGTGCCATTCAGCCATTAGCACGAAACCTGCCACCTTAGCTTGGGTTGACCAGGTCCCGGTTAGCCAGCGTGTGTCCTAGTAACCCTCTCCAAGTTGTACCCTCCACACCTGTCACCGCCTCCCACATGGCCCAGAGTACGGATTTCCACATAACCGTGACGTACGAACAAGGGGTTGGATTTATGGGAGGCTCTTAAGTAATAAATTAATACATTTAAGTAACGTAATAAGTAAATTAAGTAGTGAATAGCTTAATTAATAAATTAGAAATTAAATAAACTAGTGAATGAATAAGGGAATGTACGGGGTGATTCAAAAAGATAGACTCAATTGAACGGTAACGGACAAACGAAATTGATTCCATCTTTTTGAATCATCCTGTATTTATAAACTAGTAATTAAATAAGTCAGTAACTGAATGGTCCGGACCTCGTATAAGAAACACTGAGCGCTTTAATCTTATGGCCTTCTGAGGTATCACACCGTTAATCTGGTAGATGAATTCCAGCGTTTGAAGAATACACTGCCTGCACATTCAGTGAAGATCCCATTTCTACTCTACAGGTGGTCAGCATTGTGACAACCAAGGCTCTTCGTCGTCGACACGCAATGCGCAAATGTCATATTATTGTTCGCTTTGTTAGGTATTAGTTTATATAAGCGTAGTTTTATTATGCCATCCTGTAAAGTGGCGCGGCCATATTATCCGACTTGTATCTAACTGAAGGGCGCCGACCATGTCCTTCCGTCCGTTTGTTTTTCTCCGTTTCTCCAGGACAAGGTTGTGGGAACAATCGTGTGGAATTTGTGTTACTGTGCTGTTCACGTCGGAAATATCCGGTGCTTATCCCATGGGATGATTCAGGTATCTTTTTAGTGCTGTACATATTAAATGTAAAAAAAACAATCCCGTTACAGGCCTGGAGTGGCCCACAGGGTTCCAGGAAATTAAGGTTCTCCCAGATTTCATGACAACGCCACAGGATGGTGGTATGTTTGTCAGCCTTACGCACCGGCCGCCTTTACCCCCAGGAAATGCTCCTGGTACTCATTTCTGTTAAAGGCTGAGTCGAGCCCAGGCCCATAGTGCGATCGGAAGGATTTTATGTCAATGAAAAATTCCAATGACACCAGCTGGGATCGAACCAGCGACCTTCGGATTTGTAGCACAGCCCCTTAACCACTGTGCTACCGCGGTCCGCTCATAATAAATGTATCTTTTATAATTCGGATATTAACAACGTAGGCAGTTTACGTTTAAGGTAACATTGTAGCGCGTTCGCGTAACGTTTATACCTCTTCGGACAGCCCAACAGCCTGACATCGTTTCACCCGAAGAGAGCGTTTTCATGGCGAATTAATGCTACCGGCAACAATAAAACGTACTTAGGTTTTTTATGTACAGTGCCCGGTATTTTTGCCCGATTTTAACCCAAATTAGAGTCGCTGGACAGATTTTCGTGAAGTCCTCAACAAATTTAACGGACATCCGTCCAGTGGGAGCCGCGCTGATACATTCGGACGGACGGATGGATGGAAATGACGAAGCTAAGACGCGCTTTTCGCGACTATGCGAACGCGCCTAAAATCATTCGGAACGACTTTAGGCACGGAACTGCGGCGAGAATTTATTTTTCCAGAGTGAAGAGTAGACTGCGTTTGAAATGTGATGGCACACGCGCAGAAACCAGATTTCGTCTTTCGGCGAAACGGACGAGTCCATTTAAATCGGCGGTGGCGTCTGTTCAGTCGACTACTGGCAGCCGAGTTGTGCGCATCAGCGTTAGTAATGCTGGATACACCATGTTCCGAGGTAGTGTGAAGAGTACTGGCTACCCACTCCATTCGCCAGTTTCCCCTTCACTTCCCCTCCCTTGCGTCACCGTGCGCCGTCACATTTCACCTGGACTCTTGTTTCGTACGCAAAGTCACGTGTCACGGTCAGTCTTTCGTGACGTCACTGTATAAGTAGCATACCTTGCAGGGCCGAAGATATGATAAGAGGACTGCATCTAACCTTCTTCTTGGAGGGCAATCCTGCGGTTTGACGAAAGTGAAGGGTGTCTGGCGTTGTGGAATCTTGTTCATTGCGGCGCTTTATGAGTCGTATGGACTGGAAGTGATGATTATAGGACAAGGAGCAAGTCTAAGTGATTCTGTGATCAGGATATGTCTGGAGAAAGACAGCTGAGTAAAAACATTAAAGTGTATTATAAAATCGCTGTGGACCTTATCGTCATCATTCATCTTCGCCATCATCATCATCATCAGTAGCAGCAACAGCAGTAGGCAGACAGGTGGAAGCGTTAAGCGCCATATCCGTCATCAGCCATTAATACAGTAGACCCCGGTTATAACATTTGTTTATGCTACACCTCGTATATAACGTTAGATATTCTTTGGTACCCATTAATTACTCACTGTTAACCATAGCATTATGCTCCTCGGTTATAACAACGCTCGTTTATAACGACACAAAATATGCGATCCCTTCCGTGACGTTATAAACGACCCCGACTCTAGTTACTTCTGTCTTATCAGTGTCTTTTTACCGACTGTGCACAACGTTTTTAAACGCGAGTCACTGCGACAGATTGATCTGGCGAAACGCCTACAAAGGTTTTTAAAACATACTATTAATATATTTAAACATCGAAATGTATTCGTTTTGATCATTTCTGAATTAGTTTACGATGAACTGTGTCGATTCTCTGAAGTGATACTGATTCGTTTATGTTTTCGATGGAATGTGTATGGGGCTGATGCTCATTGGAATCTCAAGGAATTAAAGTCTGCACAAGCCACTCACGAAATTGTTGAGGGCCACAGAATGCGGACCGCTGGGCTCTACAGTAGCGTCAGTGGTAAAGTTGAAAAGGCGTAGTCTACAGCCATATGTGCACTGCTCGGCTACACTGCAGCGGAGTGTGATTTCTGTGCATGTTAGACTCCAGTTGAAATGTGATGGCACACGGTGACGAACGGGACGGGTAGTGAAGGGGAAACTGCCGAATGGAGTGGGTAACCAGTACCCTTCACACTACCTCGGAACATGGTGTATCCAGCATTACTACCGCTGATGCGCACACCTCGGCTGCCAGTAGTCG
>Ga0136643_10012274_pt1 | contig 12753 bp, 11 predicted proteins | sample TergutLab28metaG_FD_96883 | JGI IMG/M metagenome (GOLD analysis project Ga0136643, IMG submission 96883) | Labiotermes labralis P1 segment gut microbial communities from Petit-Saut dam, French Guiana - Lab288 P1 (version 3) (version 3) | ecosystem: Host-associated > Arthropoda: Insects >...
ATTCAGCCACTACAGTTTTTTGGTCCCGCCGCCGGCCCGCCGTGGTCTCCCCGGGGGTCGATTCGTGCCCCCCCCCCCCCCCCTGCAATTTCGCACACTACTGCCCTACTCCGGAACGCTTGTTACCCCGCCAAACCGCATCGCATCGCAGTTCAGTGACAAATTCAGGGGTGCCCAAACTAAGTACTCACAAAGATCCACCATTTCATTACTCAAATTTCCTTCCTTAGGGCGACACATGCTGAGTGTAACAATTCTGGCGCTTTCGCTTGCCCATTGCCTTAATGCACAGTCCTGAAATGATATGATACGATATAATATGATATGATATATGATGATACATAGGCTAAAGTAATTATTTTTAGACTGCGATACGCCAACATGGTGGCAATGTCCAGCAGTCAGAGAGATCACAGGTTCTCTAGGTTCAATTTCCAGGCATCATTCCAACCAAAGTTTTCCCCCCGAATGTCTACCTGCCGGATGGCAGCTTCTTCCGGCCCGAGCTTTTCGCTTGGTTCCTGCTTCTAAGGGTTAACAACTGGAGAGAGCTGTCAACAAAAACAGGAAAGAATGAAAACACCAAAGCGTGTCTGCGAACAGTGGACACTGCTCACAATACCGAACAACAACAAACCGTGCTGTGTGGGCAATACTTGTCATGGATCGCAGGACATCATGGTGACGGGTTTTAGCAGCCCGCTGCCCTCTTCATATGCCACTTGCCATCAATCACGCACACATCTGTCAAACCACTGCGCTGAATACTGTCGATTAATCTGCGTCGATAACTTTCCACATGCACGTTATGTGCTGAACAGCTATTTGTAGGTATTCAGCAATTCCAGAAGCTGTGCGTGCTTCATTCATCTATTTTACACGTAAAAAAGTAAAAACATTTCATTTCCGCACCTGCATCGATAACGTGGACAGTATCCGATTCGGTAAGTTTCACAGCAGCCTGCTGTCTGTAGATACTAACAGGGCGTCGCATACACACTTTTTTGCCAGTCACATGGAACAATTGTTTCTGTACTTCACCACTCACCATGTCGTAAGTCGTATGAAGTAGTGCAGATATGCTTCACGCATTCTGAATCTTGAGACTGGATCTATTAGTCATCAGCTCCACGCTTCGCTCCCTTTTCCCTGGGAAGGGTCTGTTACTCAATGGACAAAAGGCTGGGTGGGCCCCACAGCCGAAATGGACGCTCCCGAGAATCGAAGGACGACTCCCTTTCGTCCAGCACGTACCCTAGTACTCGTAACTGTACTAAGATACACCGCCTCATACACATAGGGAGGAATAGAGGTATAGCTCTACCCGTTCTTCAACCTGTCACCAGGAAGTGGCCAGTCATCAGATTCCTTCTCCGGCCCCCTTAGTCCTGTGGGAAGAGCTCCCAGTGTTTGTTAGATAGGACATTGTGATAAGTAGCTTGGTATAAAATCATGTAAAATGCTAGGCATTAAGCCTGCCCATGCTCTTCAGTTTGTGGACCGAGTTGAAGAGACACATAAACTATCCAGGACAGCTCAAGTCAATAAAGCGTAAGGGTTATATCAGATAAAAACCGAGATAGCTCAGTTAATTAAATAACCGGACATGGACTGAATGAACGAGGCTAAACCACCAGCTGTAGCCGATATTTCAGTTTTTTTTACTACGTCTGTACCTGGTTATGCGGGCCTCCCCGTGCTTTATCCAGCGGTCAACAGAAACTCCTTCCCTGCAGGAACATCACCCACTCACCTCCATCCATCCTCGACCTCTGAACCCCCAGTATATCTTCACGACTTGTTCACTTTTAGGTGCAAATTTATCCCAAATAATAGGTATAAACGTCTAAGCGCCAAGATACAAAGCTTCTTTCTTGGTTCCGATACCAACAGTGCTTGCCCACGGTTACTTAGGTATGTCGTGCAGGACATGCAATGTAACAACTTCTGCTGCGGATATGATTAGAATGTTGGAGTAGGGACAGCTGTGTGAAATCAAGGTTCAATTCCCGGCTGTGACACAACCTCTCATCGATTGGGTACCAGCAACTTTCCCCAGGATTTGTTCGGCTGGGACGTCAGGTTGACAACTTACTTCCCCCCAGTGACAAGTTTAAGAATCCATTAAACTATAACTCCACTCCCCCATACGCCTTAATGGCGTGGTGCGTAATTATGTAATTCAGTACAGGGCTTCTGCCGCGATGTGGTTGAGGCCATCCCACAAGATAAAAGGTCCTCAATAAATTTATACATCATATAATTGCAGCATTCATGCTTGTAAACATTAAAAATGCTGGACAGGTCATTAACCACTACAATGGGCGTTGCCTCGAGGAAAGAAGCATTGCAATAACGACTTCTCTTTCCGGGTCTTCCCATGTAGGGCTACTCTGTGAGCAGAGATATATTATATATATTACAACCTCCAAGTTCAACAGTTCCTCTTATTTCATATTTCATTCTTTCGCTACTCATGTTTTTTCCACCCATTCGTCTTCTTAACTTAATGCCACTCTCCTTTCTAACAGCATTCATAACCATTTCATTCAAAGTCAGACATCTTTTGATATTATTCAAATGTGCCCACACTATTAGTAATTTGCTCATTACCGCTGTCTCCATATTTTCCGTGTTGTTTAAAATCTTGGAACCAGTCCTTTGACAACACATTCTCAAACTTACTACTCCGCTACTTTTAATTCGCTGTAACACTGTGTTGCATATACATAATTACGTAATGCTTCCATTTTCTCCTCCTTATTCTTAATCTTCTGCGTAGTTTCCCCCAATCTTCCAATGAAACTTTGACTTCTCCACCCCTGAAGACAAAATCAATGTCTGGTCCGAAACGTCGGCCATCTAGTCACCCAGTGACGTCGCGCTGTATCGCAGAACGGTGAAGACTTCACCTGCACCACTAAGAAAGCCTGAAGACTTCCGCTTTGTACAAAACTGACGTAATCGATACAGTAATTCGCTAGGGGCTGGGCACTACGGGGTTCGAATCCTCGTAGTATCAAGAGATATTTATCTTCCCAAGAACGTAGAGAACGGTTCTCTCGCTCACCCAGCCTAGCCTCTTTTTCAAAGGGTACAGGGGTTCTTTCCCGAAGGTACGGCGGCCGAAGCGTAAAGTTGAACCCTCGCCTCCATCTAGTGTGGAGGTTAAGAACGAGTGGAGCTATACCTCTACTCTCCCATACGCCTTCATGTCGTGAACAGGTAAAGTGCCTGTACATTGTGGGTTTTCCATCCCGTTGTGCTAAAGTAACAATGTTGTTTATTGTCCGTCTTACACAACAATGTGATGTAAAGTTAAGTTATATACAATTATTGTAGCTACATGTTTCAACCCCTTGGGGTCATCCTCAGGCTTATAAAATTTGAATCGTACAAGGTACTTCTGAAGTGGTTACCTACGGGATCCCGTGGTATTACAGTAAGTTAGTTATAAAATATATGTTTTAACCATTTTTAACATATATTTTATAACTAACTTACTGTAAACCACGGGATCCCGTAGGTAACCACTTCAGAAGTACCTTGTATGATTCAAATTTTATAAGCCTGAGGATGACCCTAAGGGGTTGAAACATGTAGCTACAATAATTGCATATAACTTAACTTTACATCACATTGTTGTGTAAGACGGACAATAAACAAAAAAAGTGCCTGTTCTTAACACAACTGCTTTACACTCTAAATGAAACCACAACTTTAAAAGCGTATTTTGTTTCCCGAATAAAAGTTAAGTAAGACACAACTTCATTGGTGTTGATGTTTTGCTGACCGTGCATCTCAGTATAATCTTAGTAATTGACCAACTTAATGCATTAAGCTGGTCAATTACTAAGGTACGACAACTTCACTGGTTTCAGAAACGAACTCCATCAAGCAGTAACGATTTGGGACATCAGGCGAGCAGCATGCAAACTATGGACCACATAAAAAGGTTATTGCAAAATAAAAAAAAAAATCCGTTATGGATTCCAGAAGCCAAACAATTGGGGTGACAAGTGGGCGCATGTCACACGATGGCCGTCACGCATCGCCGCCAGACCTTGACGACCAAGAGGTGAATCACACGCTCAGTGGTTCATTCGTTCGGCATCACTGGTCCATGCCATCAAACAACTGGCACAGATTAATTTCAAAGCCTCTGGAAATATGTGCAGGGAGGAATTTAAGACTGTGCCACTGGAACAACCCCCACGTTGCACCATAACATCGTTCAACTTGTTAACATTAACGCTTTTGGTGGTGTTCTTCGGACTCCAAGCCGTATCTTGGGCGAACGACCATCTATCCTCTCAGATGTCATCTTCGGCCTCCCCCCCCCCCACACACACACACAGAAGTAAGGCCGTCAAATATAACGGCGCCGCCTCGCTGCAAATCCTTGCCTACTCAACCTGCACAATTACCTTCTAGTTCTGTTCATGACTACCAACAACCTAGAGCTCGCGTGCGTCAGGCTGGCGATCTTTGCTTCAACACACAGATGTCACAACGCAAAACTGCTCCAAAAAACGCTACGCTGTCGCCCTTCGTAGGTTGTGCTGTGTGCGCAGCTTTGATTGGGGCACGTCCTGTTTTTAGCGGTTTTCCATTGACTCCACAGCATTGCTCCCGTCAGCCAGCTACAAGCATATCACTGACGCGAGACCTCGTTACTGGTAACTGTCTAAACTTATCAACAAGCTGTTGAAGAATAAAAGACCAACTTGATGTCACTTGTATTTTATTTCACTTCTTATGTGCTCAACATGTTTCGTACACCAATATATCCATCATCAGGAGCTTGCGACTGTGCTGCTGAATTACCACATTGGTCGTTATATTCTTGGTCCGTTGTGTGTTGGAGATTCGGTGTGGTTGGGTTGAAGTGGTACCCGTGTTGCTGGCTTCCAGCCTGCAACACACGCTTAATTCTCAACAGATTAAAAAAAAATACTCAAATATCACTTTTCACGAAAATCCATCCAGTGAGAGCCGAGTTGTTCCATGCGGACAGACGGACGGATGGACACGATGAAGCTAATTGTCGCTTTTCGCAATTTTACAAACACGTCTAAAAAAGAACACCATTTCAGTAATTCACTGCCACAGTTTTAGTTCAAATCACTCTCTTTGTCAAAAGCGACCAAGTTACACTCCTCGAAGACTACGTTTAGGTGTTCATACAGGTAATATGATGGCGATGATGATGATGATAATAATAAAGAGGACATAATCCGTGATAATGGAAAAGGAGCGTGTGTGTGTGTGTGCGTGCGAATAGATATTGCAATTTCAGGAGTCAGAAATGTGCTCAAGAAAGAAATCGAGAAGATGTGGGATATAAAAGCATAAGTGATACCAGTAATAACGGGGGCGAACGGAACCTTTTCAAAATTATTCAGAAAATACCTGAGCAACAAACCGGGAAGGCACGGAATCAAGGAACTACACAAAACAGCCGTACTGGGCACTGCTCACATACTGCGGAGTAACAGTACAAAACATTCAACAGTGTAAATATCACATGTGCCACAAAACAGTTGCAACACTATAACCCTATAAAAACGGGTTTCTTTAGATATATAATCGTAAATATCCTGCATAAAATTGATAATAATAATTTATTTATTTGAGGTCAGTTCTTATAATGCTTGAGGCTACCTACCGATTAACATCGGGTTGTCAGTGTGACAGCCCGTCACTGACTGATACTTTCTGAAACATATTTACACTTCTTTTGTTTTATTAAACCGCTTATACTTGACTTTGTCTAAAAATTTGCATAAATTTATCTTATATTTATCAGTGCTTATTTTCCCGTAGACTCCTTATTCACACTCAGCTACTTTCCATGCAAGTAATATGAATGTAAAACTATACTGTTTTCTTTTTTTTCGGATACTCAGGCGCCTCCTGAGTGATACGTCAGAGAAAAGAACATTTTCAACCCTTCGCCAGATACGGAACGATCACGAAAGGAGTGCAGGGTGAAGCATGAGTCAGACGTGGAAAAGAACACAAACGCATACAGAGTTTTGGTGAGAAAATTCGAAGGGATGTGTACCGCTTGCAAAAACCTAGGGGAAGATGACAGAACAATATTTTAATGAATCTTAAATGAATAGTATATAACAAATTCACTAATACACAGCACGACAATATTTATTGGAGCAATAGGCTACATGTTTCGACCTGTTAACAGGTCATCATCAGGCCTCCAGCAGAAAAAATTGGGATACCAATATTTTGTACAGTTGTAAATTTTCTTATAGAGAAACTTAATTTCCTCTTTTAAGCTGGTAATCTGTGTTTTCTTTTGTGTAAATCTAGGTGCAGGTGAGATATATGGAATTTTGATCTGAGCATACTTGGGTTCCTAATTTTTTAACAGCACCTTTGACTTATTCTGCTGGAGGCCTGATGATGACCTGTTAACAGGTCGAAACATGTAGCCTATATACTCCCATAAGTAATTGTTGTGCTGACGTATAGTAGTGAATTTATTACATTCTTCATTAGAGCTCTTCGTGATGTCCTCTCTGAAATTAAATGAATGGGATGGGAGCGTGTGGATTTATCAGAAGAGTGCAGCTGTGTTTTAAACGCGGGAGTACACCTTAGTGTTCCTTTCAATTCGCGTAATTTATTACCAAAAGTAGAAGTAAAGAAGGTAAAGGAGTCCATGGGCATGATAAGAGGCGAGGAAGATATATTAGGAGGACACAGAGTAAGATAGGGTGGTGGATGGTTTATTCATTAACTAGCTGCTAAAACTATTTAGCTTTTCAAATGGGGCTCTCTTACGCGGATTTACATTAGTAGAATAAAATTACGCTCTGAGAGAGAAAAACACGAGAATCTTATAATTTTTAATATCTCACATCATAATGACACATTCTACACTTGTCATATGGCGTGTCAGAAAACTCACAGTTCGAATGAATGTAGCTCGGCCCGTACTTCAGGAAAATCTACACGCTTACTGCTTGCACAATTCACTGCGCAAAAGAGTATCATACATTCATAACAGATCCGTTATACCGAACAGAAACAAATTCACGCCCATCACAATCATAATAATCACAGTCATCACCATAAAATATCACCACCTTCGTCGTCATCATCATCATCTTGAACTAGTGAACCCAGTCACTTGCTCTGGCTCTTTAGTCTCCATTCTTCGATTCACCTTTTCAAAGGCTTGAGTTTTATTCCGCAAATCACAAACTCGAAGCTCTCTCCCTATGACAGGATTCTGCACACAGTTTCACATTGTTCCCAGCCATACTTCAGTGGTCTTAAATTTCAAATCTGATGCCTGTAATATTCTTAGTCTTCCTTCTCTTACCACTACAACCAACAAACCGCGTGGTTCCGTATTGTATGCACAGCGTATTTCTAAGAAAAGGATGCGCAGGAGAATATTTGTAACAGCGGCATAAGAAGATGCTAGGAGAAGGAAGAAAACTGAAAAATGAACGATTTCAAGCTCGCTAGCCTTCACCAGTGTTAGGGTGATAATATAAATGACAAGGAGATGAACGGGAGATGCAACACGCGAAGACTATAACTGCATACACGATTATAGATTTGGCGCGTGAAACCGAAATGAAAAAACGCCATATTTTGAGAAGCGGGCAGTCAAAGGCCATCCAGTGATCGTGCCCTCTGCATCTTATTTAAATGTATGTGTGTTTATGACGTGACATGGCTAGAATTCAGTAACGTGATCTAGAGGTCATTTGAAGCAGTTCGATTCCACACTCTCGCCCAGTTAACCGCTATTGTACCGTGGCGATGAACACTCCCGTAAATGTTTCCGGCTAACGTGTTCCGTCTCGTTGCTGCTGCTAGCAGCGGCAGTTAACAAGTAACCGCGCTTCATGTGCGAAAACAACTGTGCGATTAGCGACAAAATGGTTGCCGAATCACAGTTCACAATTACACATTCTATCCATGCTTACCACCTGTCAGGGTAAGTTGCGGACTTAACGAGGTGGCAAAGCCTGTTCGAAAATTGCGTTTCCTTATTGGGCCAGGGAGCGGTAACGCCAAACGAAGAAAAGTTCTGGCTCTAGCAGATTTGGTATTGCACATGCGGTTTGCATATCTGCACCAATCACCTCACCGACTGAATGACAGTCTACCTGAATGATGAGCTCAAATAATGACTACATGACGCCGGCCCGTATTAGGAAAGTTCGTTACTCGGCTGGCCAAGATATGAATTCCTCTGTTTTCTGAAAGGTTTGTTACAATATGCGCAGTAGCTCGCGACTGGATACTGCCCCCAACTAGTTCACTCCAGACAACGCCTTCACAGTTTATATCTCGAAAAACTGTGTTTTCCGTCCACCTACACTTCAATCTTTCTACACGCCTCTCCCTATTCTGTCTCCTAATCAGATATTTACTCAGCTTCTCCCGTCCGGTGCTCTGCACCTTACTAAGACTAGTTCCACACTCTTGTATTGCAATTATCTTACATATAAGCGCTCTCGAAACTTCCATTTCTCAGAAAACCTCAGTTTGCGTGCCGTGCAGTGACAGACACGGCTTCACACGAATTCCGAACGCACTATTCGAATGTATTACGAACACCAACAATCAAATGACATAGTGAAAGCACCTGATACAGTGTCAGTATCTGGCGAACACTCAAGAAACTGCTCAGTCGAAGCTGGTCCACACCAGTGATTCTAAAACGAATGACTGGCTTTTTTCGTCTTATAGGAGCATCTGTTCCGTGTTGGTATACTAGCGTAAAGGAATGCTGGGAGTTTCTTTTGACGGCACTGGTCGTCAGATGGCGCCCTAAGTGTAGACTACAGAGTGTTTATTAACCCTTTAAACGCCGAGTTAAATCCCATCTGCCATCTGCTGGCATTATTAGGAGCGCACCATATTTTCCACGTTAGCGGGTTAAGTGTTAAGAAAAGAGGGGTCTAAATGTAATCCTGATCGACATAGTGTGAGATGGTCCTCTCCCGACATTAATCATCGTGATTGCTTTTCACGGGCCTTCCGCGAGGATGTCTATAGCAACTGTCATCACAGTACCGCAGGTCTATAGCGTGGCATGTTATAAGTCACCAAACAAAACTGATACAAGTACAAAGGAAAATTTCCTTGTTCGTACTGAGGTACATTGTGGACAGTTTGGACTCATTATGGCGTAATGGTTGAACAAATACATACACCACAACCCGTAACGTTCATGTCATTGTCGTTTTAGGATTGTAATGTGACTATTTATAAAACTTACGTAGAATTAAAGACAAGTCCTCACGTGAAGAACCTGTAGTTGTAGTATGAATGAACTGATTGACTGCTGTTATCTCCGGTTGTGTACTTGCACCAGACCGGTGCACGTGCACCGAAGAGTGCTTCACTTAACAAGTAATGCCTCATGTATACTGTAAACAAACACATGCGTGCAATAAAAAGTTCTCTGCAAGATAACGCAAAATGGGGAAGTTCGTACAAGCGAATCAAATTGACATGCGTATCAAATTCTTCGTCGTTAATTTATGTTGTGGATTTTTAAATACATTGTCCTGAGGACATGAATTAAATGGGGCATGGAGGATACAGAGGTTTTCAAAGTCTCTGCTTCAGACCAGTAAACGTGCATAACCTGTAGTGTCGGATAACACAGCAAGACAAATATTGAGGTTCACAAGTTGGGGAATTTGAAGAGGTTGTATAAGTACCATCCCGACATTTACTTGAGGAGACTTGGGAAAATCACGATAAACCTCAGTCATTACAACGTACTGCAGGTATGACTACTCGCCACATTTCGAACCCAGTACCTTCTAAATGCGGATGCACAGCGTTGCCTCTACACTAACCTTACAACATCGACGATTACTGCATAAAGAAGGATTCCATTCGAAATGTGGAGTTATGATAACAGTGCTGTTGAAATCTTTATTGTGTACAATGAACCAACAAATGCACAAGTAATTGACAAATCATTATACTGCCCTTACATGTTTCGACACTATTGTGTCATCTTCAGGGAGCTCGTAGTCAGTACCTGCCAAATTTCACATATGTTTTCTACAGAAAACATATGTGAAATTTTAAATTGTATCACCAAGACTTCATTGACATACTTATGTAACTCAGCAAGGTACTGAATACGAGCTCCCTGAAGATGACACAATAGTGTCGAAACATGTAGAAGCAGTATAATAAATTGTCAATTAATTGTGCATTTATTGGTTCACGGTAGAAAATAATAAAATATGCATTGTACAAATGTTAAAATAACAAAATTGGTGCTATTGAGCCTTCCAGTGTTCTGAGTTGCTACGCCTTGCAACCGTTGAAGATGGCGACACTGTGTGGGGTCCTAGAATCTCCAAGGTTAAATGTACTGATTAATGTCGGTAACCAACTATACGGCGTAACAAACCAAGAAAAATTGAATCTTGAATCCTACGATTTTCTTTCAGCAATGTAGGCAGTTGGCAAGTGACGAGGTTAAGAACAATGGAGATGTACGTCAAATATAAGAGATAGGAAATGCATGGACAATCTGTGTAAAAAGCATTGTGGAAAGCGCAAATTTGAATGCCTAAAATAATATGGCCCCATCGATCTTCGAGAAATAAACCGCGAGAACGTGAAGTGGATTAAAGTGTCCAGGCAATTGAGGGAATTTATCACTGTTACATAAATTGAGTTGTGTTCCGAAAAACTGAGAGGAATAATACATTTTGAAATAGGGTGACCATGTTTATAAAAGACAGATATAGGACACGGATACGAGAATATACGTTATTAGCATGTTCGCCAACATTATGATCTATCCCACACACTGTAAGCAGTCGACACACTGGCGTAAAGTGACTGAACAAAAGCATACGAAAGCCGAACAAGACAGTCGTGCAGTTTCCGCTAAGTTTCTAGTATACTTGGTTTCCCGACTGTCCACTGTCCTGAGTTCGGAAGAGAACACAACTTTTCGGGAGGTGGTGTTGCTTCCGTCCGAATGTTTTAAGGGTGGGGAGCAAGAGCGCCGACAGATATTTTTGCAAGTTGAAGCAAACTGTCTACATGTAAACTGACCCCTCTTTAATGATTAATGCTGGAAAAGACAGCAACCCATCTGCCACTTCATTAAAATCCTTAATTAATCCTTAACACTGAAACTGAAAACACTACATTGAATTTAGTTTTGTTGTTGTAAAAATTTTTGAAAGTTCTATTATAACGGGTGTGAAACTTGATCTTTTAATTAGAAAAAAAATTGAAATATTTAAAAGCAAAATACTCAGCGAAACTTTGTAAGCAATTAATTTTTATTTATGGTTTCTATTTAACCATGATGCCAGTATCTCGGCTTACATAGCGTTGAGTGATTGGATGATTACCGAATAATCCATGGGGAATGCAGTGGAAGGAAGTGATCGTGGCCTCATTAAGATATTTCCACGTCATATTTTTGGGTTAAATAAAAAAAACGAGAAACCGGCAGGAGTTCCAACCGAGTACCACCTGTATACAAGGCAGAGGCTTTACTTTCAGGCAACCTGCTCGCTGGATCTATGATAAGTGAAGCACGAAAGCAATTTAAAACATCATATGAGGTGAAATATCTACCAAGAATGTTTTAGTTAAGACAAAATACGGAAGTTAAAACTGTCTGTGACAGACCACAGAGCTCCATTTCAGTTTGGGCCCAGTTTGACCGGGATGGTCTACAGACTGCAGGAACTGCTGAAGTGATTTGGCCGGGGATCGTCGACTAACTGCAGGAACTGTTGAAATGATCTTGGTGGGATCGTCGACAAACTACAGGAACGGTTGAAGTGATTTTGCCTGGGATCTTCGACAAACTACAGGAACTGCTGAAGTGATTTTGGTGGGATCGTCGACAAACTACAGGAACGGTTGAAGTGATTTTGCCTGGGATCTTCGACAAATTACAGGAACTGCTGAAGTGATTTTGGTGGGATCGTCGACTAACTACAGGAACTGTTGAAGTGATTTTGGTGGGATCATCGACAAACTACAGAAACTGTTCAAATGATCGTGAGCTATAAATACGACAAATTCTGACTGAACAATAACGAATTAAGTGAACTAACTTCATAACGTGGCTGCAAACGAAAATGGCTTTTAAATAACTGTGACTATACCTGGAGTAGTTTCGAAACAAACACACCAATCAGTTGCGCACACTTTGTACGGTATGTACTAGTGAAGAAGTCAACCATAATGTCGAGCTGTGGCAAGGTCACGTAACATTTGACGTCTATTTGTGTTTGACCAACAGACAGGAATATATAATTTTCCGTCAAACACAAATAACGTTGAACAATCCTGAAAAGGACAAACTGTAACACAAATCATTTAGGGACCGTAACTAACACTTCTCGACTGTTATATGACAACTACTCTTCTCCCAACGTGCGAGAAAGAACGAAAGACAACAATTTCTAAAATGCCAAAAGGCAGAAATAGATTCAATTCCGACCCTGACTATAATATTCAGTACTAACTTGAAGACGAGCAATGATAACGATTTAACAACAACAACTACAACAACAGCTGCAGCAGCAGCAGTAGCAGCAACAGCAGCAGTAGCAGCAGCGGCAGTAGCAGCAGTAGCAGGAACAGCAGCAGTAGCAGCAGCAGCAGCAGCAGCAGCAGCAGCAGCAACAGCAGCAGCAGTAGCAGCAGCAGCAGCAACAGCAGCAGCAGCAGCAGTAGTAGCAGCAGCAGCAGCAGCAGCAG
>Ga0136643_10012277_pt1 | contig 12752 bp, 11 predicted proteins | sample TergutLab28metaG_FD_96883 | JGI IMG/M metagenome (GOLD analysis project Ga0136643, IMG submission 96883) | Labiotermes labralis P1 segment gut microbial communities from Petit-Saut dam, French Guiana - Lab288 P1 (version 3) (version 3) | ecosystem: Host-associated > Arthropoda: Insects >...
CTGGCCATTATCTCCGTAACCGTTCAACTTTGGATATAGGTGTTTTGGGTTATATCGGTATACTTTAACATAAGGAACACCCTCCCGAAGTCTGGCACATTCCTCCTGGGACACCCTGTATTTTGCTTTATATTACTCACACTCCACTCAAGCACAGAATGTGCTTCTAACCTGCACAGTCTGTAGGACCTTACACTATTTTTTTTTCTATTGACGGTAAACTCAAATTTTCTTATCGTTGTTGCGTCTTCAACTGCTGGACATGAACACTTCACACACAAAGTATAGGCATGTTTATGATCTAAACAGCATAAAATTTCGCATGCCTTACTCTAATAGTGCAATGATTACTGTCATGAAACCGAACGGTAAAGAAACATTTCGAACGGCCGCCGCGTCGTTACTCTACATTCGCAGAAGTGTTACGTCAACGAACGTCACACATTTATTCAACATTACTAACATAGGCTTATTCAAATTTAAAAGCCCAAGTACGTGTGATTGGTGTCGCTCTCGCCTCAAGAGTTCGCGCGTCCTTCATGTTATCTTTGCTTTTAAGGAATTACACAGTACGGCGTCACAACAGATCAATACTGTTTCAAGGTTTGAGGCGGATAATACATACTGGTAAGACAACATGGCGTCCCCATAAGGACGGCTAATTAGGCTAAAACAGAGTGCTGCTGTGAATGAAACTTACCCTTGACAGAAAGGTCTCAGAGTTCATGGCTTACTAATGATTGTCGTTAACGGGACCCTTTACGGCAACCTTGGCCGATTAACCCGCTCATCAGCAGATGTTCACAGCACTGGAACTTACCTGCAAAAATCAAAAGCACACGATTCAGGACAACGAAGCAAGCGATTTAAACATTTCGTCAAGTACGGTCACTGACACGATGGCAAACATGAAAGCTGCAAACAACAGATATGAAATTCCCGCTACAATTTATTATTCCACCGCAAAAATGCAGCAATTTTTGAAGAACTCGACATGAATCCTATCGAAAATAATTCAGTGAAGGGTCTAAAAATGTAACTACGTTCGTGCAATCATTGTTGCGGTGGAAAAACAATAAGTATTACATATTCTGAGAGTGTTTGTAGCCTTAGGTATCCAATACGCAATTCGCATGTGCCATATTGTAATCTGTGGCCTGTCCGACTGTACAATATTTTTCCACATTGTCTCATAAACGGCAAGATTTGCGAAAAAAAAATTGAACGTAAAATGTATTTTTCACTACAACTTTAATCTGGAAAATTTTTTATAACAAGGATTCAGGGAGATATCATAAATGCACATAGCTCTTCATGCACGGTATCCCTTATTATTGTAATGTTTTAATAAAACTTGAATTTTCTGGACAATTTCTTGAAAAATACTCAAATATCAAATTTCATGAAAATCCGTCCAATGGGAGCCGAGTTCCATGCAGATAGGCAGACGGACGGAAGAACAGATAGGCAGACAGACAAGACGAAGCTAACAGTCACTTTTCGCAATTTTGCGAACGCGCCTAAAATGCAACACATTAGGCACACTAATTTACAGACCATCGACCTGCAGCCAGGAATGTTGGCGCCTTTTAAATATCCCTACACACAGGACAGTCTCGCAGTTTATGGAACCCAGAAGTTTATTACTCTGTTCACAAAAGCCCGTCATTTGCGCCTTTGCTGAGCCAGATGAACCCATTCCACGCTCATCGGCGAGGATTCATAAAGTCATAAATCTCCTCATTATGCATTTACTCCAGTCTCCATTTCCTTCCTCCTTCTTGGGTCCAATTATTTTCCTCAGTACGCTGTTCTAGAACACCCTCATCCTATTTATTTCTTTAATGCCAGAGACTAAGTCTTACACCCACATAAAACAACACGCGAAATTATAGCCCTGTAATTCTGAAGAGAGCGGTAGGATGTATTCCCCGAATTCATCTGCTATTAATTTCTTGATGCATGCAATTAATATTTTTTAATGTCGTTCCCAAATACCTGGATTTTGCTACGATTTAAAAGGTAAGTTGTAGGTTGCGATTTTTTCCTGATTTATGCTCACTAAATACGAATAGATACTTAGTTTTCTCAGCATTTAATCCTAGACATCCTCCTTCCTAGCCACTAATAAAAACCTTCTTTACAGTTTTCTGTTCTTGCCTAACTAAATATCGTCATCATCATAGACCAAAGGCTAATGTGTCCCATTCAAACTCAATCCCTACATGTTGGACCTTCCCAATGGTATATTCTGCAGCTAAGTTGAAAAGCAATGGCAATAAATCATCCTCTCGTTTCACACCATTCTGAATAGGAAACGTATCAGACAAATGTTGCATATCCGGACGTTACTGTAGGTTTCATTTATACACACTTTAATTAACCAAATAGATTATGGGTACATCAGCCTCAATGAGAATATGACATAGAGCTTCCCATTTACCTGAATCATGGCTTGCTTCAAGTCCACAAACAGCTAATGTACCGCCCCATCATTTTCCAAGTATCTGTCGAAAGCCGAATATCTGAATATTAGTTCATATATCACAAGTAATCCACACTGACTGCCCGCAGTAATGTCGTATAAATATGCAGTTCACTTTGACATAAAATTGTTGATAAAATTTGGTTATGTAGTTGCTAACAGCGATATACGTCGATAAAAAAATTGGTCTGTTTTTCAACCTTCAACCGGTGAGGCAATTAATCGTAACTACAAACAGAAATAATAAGTTTATGGATCTCAGAATGTAATGTATTCCCTCCCGGCATGATTAATTATGCCAGAATTTGACCAGCAACTAATGACATATCTTTCAAATTACTGAGGTCCCCGCAATCAACTGCGTTCTCCAAAGCTGTAAACGTCTTTCAGCTTCAACCTCAAATAGTTATCTAACTTCCACATCGTTTACCTCTCCATATCAAACTTCTGCGTTACTCGTTTAATTACTGACAGTCTCTCCCTGAAGTCTGCAAACACCAGAGAAGGAAACGTATCAGTCAGCTCTTTTGAAATATCATAAGTCAAGACTGGGCGGACGTTTAAAGACTAACCCTAAGAAATCGGCCACTTTTAGCCAAATTCGTTAATCACAGAAAAATGGGGCATTTAAATGTGTGAGCTAGAAGATTATATTGATCGCAAGAGACAGGTGAACCAGTTTTCGTTGTATCCTTGTAGCCCTTGCATAGTGCGCAAAGTTCATTTTTTCCTGCTATCGTATTGTTTAATCTAAACCCGATCAGGCCAGGCATAAAACAGTCACAGCAAATATTCTGACCTCAATCGTACGGATTGCAACAAAGTTGCCGAAACCTCGAAATACAAGTTCCAAATTCCAAGTCAAAAACACTTATCAGACTACTTTTTGCAACCACTGGTGTCCGCAAGATCCCAAATCTCGACCCTTCTTTAATATTGATCAGATGTTGATGTACCATTCAATTCCAACGACCGCACTCTCCTTTTTATTTGATCTCCTTCGTGGCCTAGCAAAGAAAAGTTAAAAAACAATTGCGATAAAAGTAGTATGCGGTGAGCCATGTTCGGCCCCCCTAATGTGTAATATAAGGTGAGCCGAGTTTGGTGCAAGAGTGGTCTAAGTCGAAAAGCTGTAGATGGGTGTAAGAGCGTGGTAAGTGTAGGTCGCGAGCCGAGAGGGGTACGCGGTCCGTATACGAAAGGTATGTCAAGGCACTACATACTCTTCAACTTCGTGGCAACCCTGAAGAAGTACTCGAGATAATAAGTCGAAACGGGAAAATTTTATTACAGCCCTCGTTTAGTTTGGTATAGGGGTCCCTCCGTTGCCACCCCTACGCCTATCCCAGCGTGGAGTATAGTGCAGGAAGGACCTAAGTGTCGTCCCGGCACTACTCGTTCTTGAACACAAAGGATCGAGAATCGCCCCCGTGCAGTTTGGTCACTCCGTAGTAACCCCTACGCCGATTCCAGTGCCGAGTGTAGTGCAGGAAGGAACTAGTGCGGTCCCGGCACTACTCGTTCTTGAGCATAATATTAAAAAGGATCGTACAAGTGAAAGTGTCCCCCCGTGCAGCCAGGTATAGCGGTCCCTCCGTAGCCACCCCTACGCCGATTCCAGTGCCGAGTGTAATGCAGGAAGGATCTAAGTGTGGTCCCGGCACTACTCGGTCTTGATCATAATAATATTAAAAGGGATCTGCGTTTGACATTGATGAACCGAGGTAATGTAACGAGGTTGGCAGCCGCCGTCCAGTTTGGTCTCCGGGGCCTGGTACAAGAAGGTCCCAAGTGCGGTCCAGGCAATACTCGGTCCTGAGCATAATAATATTAAAAAGGATCCGCATTTGACTATTATATATTTTTATCAGGTTGGCAGCCGCTGTCCAGCTTGGTCCCGCCATATGTTTAGCGTTGAGTGTAGTGCAGGAATGTCCTAAGTACGGCCCAGGCACTATTTGTTCTTCATCTTCGGAGCTCCACACATGCCCCTACGCCCAATCCCGCCCGCCGGACAGATTGGTAGCACGGGACCTGCCCCCCCCCGTCAGATGTCGTGATGGGATGGGGGTGGGCGCTAAATTTGGAAATAAAAAAGTACAATATGGCGGGCGTTACGCTGTGCGGATTGGTTGACGGCCGGGACGTAATGCAACGTGGGTGAGGAGAAGAGAGAAGGCCCCCGCGTACTTCTAATGCGGGAATGAAACGAAGGTTAATTTGACATCGTCAGAATTGGCAGTAAAAATGGATGAAATCAAATTCGAGTGCATGATAAGTTCCAAAGTTGACGTGATAGACCGTATGAAAATACAAAAGTTAAGTTTTCCCCCAAAAGTGGCATGTTAAAATTTCGCACCCGCTTAGAGAAAATGGTAGGTATATGTATGTCAAGAGGCGGAAGGCAAGTGTGTTGGTCACCCCTGTGGCAGTCCGTGAGCAATATAATGCATCGGTGGTCTGGGGAAAAACAGTTGCTAGTGCAAGAAGTCACGCTCAGGGTTCCCCCGGTACATTTAGAATAGTAATTGAGCAGGTTCACCTTAACGGTAGCTGCACTTATCTAAGTGTAATTAAACACGCGCTACAGCGTGTCTTTTTCTGTAATAGTAGTAAGTCACGTACACCTGTCGACCTACAGGTACGAAGGTGATATCACAAGATGACGCAGACATCTAAGTTTGAAGCCACTGACGTAACATAGACCCAATCATGGTCTTGGATATGCCGAATGAGGGAAGGGGAACAGACGCCAAGGGGTCTGTATAAAATGTAACGCTAGAGGAACCCAACCCCATAATAGCATTGTTGTGGTGGACGTCTGTGTGTGCATCGTGAAAGAAGAAGGAAGCTGCTAGTGCGTGTTACAAGTTGCGAAGACACCCCATCATAGCGTTGTTGTTGTGGAAGCCAGTGTGTGTGCATCGTGAAAGAAGAAGGAAGCTGCTAGTGTGTGTGTGTGTGTGTGTGTGTGTGTGTGTGTGTGTGTGTGTGTGTTACAAGCTGCGAAGACGAAGCGTGTTGGAGGTAGGTGAAGTTTGTACATGATACCTCAGTGCAGTGAGTTGAAAGTCCAACGCACATGTTGCAGCATGATCATCACGAAAATGCTTGTGCAACAAATCTTACGTTCACATTCATTGCTGTTGTGTTTGAAGTGCTTCTGCGTGTGGCTGCCGAATGCATGGGGCAGAGGTAAAATTCGTTTGGTTCACGTGTTAATAATGACCCGAATTGTAAGAAACTACCGTGGTGAATGTACATACCAGGAAGAAGATTAAACGTAAGAGGAAGGGGAGAGTGAACCGTATCTATAGACACCGAAGTCGAAAATAAAATATATAAAATTACATTCTTCGAGAGGCGACGACTAGGTGACAATCGATTCGGTTCTCCCCCTTCCCCGTCTTCTTAAGTTTTAATCTTCTTCTCGGTATGTACATTGACCACCGTAGGTCGCCTCTCGAAGAATGAAATTCTATATATTTTATCCTCGGCTTCCGTAACATTATATACTGTTCCGCCCCTTCCTCTTGCGTCTAATCTTCTTTTCTATACGTACGTTCAACACGGTAGGTTCTTCCAATGTGGGTCATATGTGAGCCAGACAAAGTTCCTCTCCCCCTTGGCATTCGGAACCACAGGACAAGCACCTCAAACACCGGTCTGTATGTGAACATAAGCGATGTTACGCATCTGCATTCCACAGATCATCCTGGAACATGTGCGTAACCACGTGAGAGAGAATTGATGTCAGACTACATCTAGGGGGTCGTTGCTGCATCCGTGCCGGTGGCTGCCCAGAGAGTTAATGTAAAACGGCACCGAGGTGGTGGTTGTCGTTGTTGCTGTATACGTGCCGGTGGTTGCCGCTGTTGCTGCTCTTTGTGAGGAAGGCGGTCCGCAGGGCTGTGTCGAGAAGTGAATTTGTTTATTAATATATGCAGTGATCCCAAAAAATAAACAATTCAGTTAAATTAGACGTTTATTCAGTTAAGCAATACATGTTTATACAGCTGTCACGAGTTCCTCGAACAGATGACGATAGTCTATGTGGTCGCTGGCGTTAGGCACAGGTTCGACATACGTCACTGACGTTACGGATGATGTCATATAAGACAATACGTCCGGCAATGCGAGTATGTAATCACGCAATTGTTGTTGCACTATGTGAAACATTCGGGCAAGATATTGCAGGTCCAGTATAGTTAGGCTAATGTACTGCGTGCCGAAATAGTCTTGCCGATCCGAAGTTTTTCGGCGGTGATAGGCGGAAGGCACCACTCACGCACCCTGCCCCGGTCCCTCCATTGCAGATTGAAATGAGCATCTTGGATAGACAGTCCGCCAGCGTGTCGATATGCTCGTCTTTGAGAATGATGAATTTCGACCCGCCACTCCGTATGGCGCCGAATTCCACCAGTGGCTGATAATCGCGTGCGGGGTAGAAACCGACAGACACGTATTTGGTACTGTCCGAGTTGATGAAAAATAGACGCCTCAGCAACACACTCTGGGGATCGAATGCTGGACTGGCAGACCAGTAGGGACATATGTCGGACGAGGCGTCGGGCAGCAGTAACAGCTGCTCCAGGGCGTGCTTCCTCTTAGTAGCAGGTTGTTGTTGTCGACTAGTAGCCATCGCAGCAGCAGGGAGCAGAATGATGTGGGAAGTGCTCGATCGGGTTTTCATTGATCTGCAACAAATTCGGCAGTATAACGTGTCATATCAACTGGACATTGGACATAATCTTTCCCCTGCAGATAGAACATTAACCAATCGTAGAGGGAATGCGCGTTTTTGGTTACGCAAGCAAATTTGGGAAACTTGTGATATGGCAATGTACACCAGCGTTTGTGATTGAAAGAGATGGGTGGGGCACTCGAGATCCTCTAGGTTATGGATCGGCCGTCCCGTCAGTCCGGCGAGGAACGTACATTTAGAGACGCCGTGGGCGTAAAAGTGCGCGAAACCGGCCACGGCCTCTGTAATGACCGTGTGCAATTCTTTTTAGTCGATATGTCCGTCGGCCCAATTTAGACCATTCTCTGACGAGCTATGTTCCGCCATCTTGTAAGGGCTTTTGAAAAGGAACGTCTGCCGCCCACGCAAGAACTCGTAATCAATCACGACCTCCATCCCTACTTCAACCATGTTAGATTAGGAATAATTAGAATTTGGCAAAGTACATAACTTTTCATAGGCAGCTGCATTGACCCCAGCCGCCACGTGACATCTGAAACCCCAAATTTGGTAGTGAACAGCCGCTCCACCTGCCGGTCTGCTGCCGCGCTGCACGCATCGAATAGCGAGATGAATTGTTTCGGTGTGAATCCCCGATCCATGTAGAGGGCGAATAGACAGCAGCATTTTCCGCAGACGTCAGTCGTCAGGCTTGCATCTGTCGCCTGTTATAGTCCCAGGTCGTGCAGTTGCGTTTAATGAATGCTAGATGCTGGGTACGAGCGGTACGATGCCATATGGATGAAAGTAGTAGGCACTCGAAGATTGGGTCGGAAGTGCACGGCTAGCCAATTTGAACCTCTGTCTGTGTGGGGGTCAGCATTGATGATGATGGTGGTGGAGGTTTGCGTGATTTTCATACACATTATTTTAAGCCCGTTCATAATAATTTCAGGTTTCCATTTTAGTAGGAAAGCCTTATTCAAGATAAAATGAATGTCGAACGCCTTGGCGTTGTGCGCTATTGCGACGATCTTATTGGCCGAGGGGCGTGTTTCGGTTAGATATGAAAGCAGGTCCCCCACAGTTTCTTGCCAGAATGAGAGCTTCCTCTTACCGCATCGCACGCAGTCCCCGTCTTCAACGTCCTCGCACCGCGAACAGAACTGCTGCGCGCAGACGAGATTGGTACGTGTAACTCAGCCTCGTCCGTGTATACGGTATTTTGGGTGGTCTCGTAATCGTAGAAGACGTACAGTACCTTATCACTTGCGGGGGGCAACGCGTCCTTTAGCGGTCTCATATAGCACAGGTGACCTATTTCTTTGTTCTCCTTACAGTTATCGCAGAACCCCTTATTACACTCGTGCTTTTCGTGCGTTACGACCCATCCGCACGTAGCGGAACAACGTTTACGTTCGCAAACAGACGTCTTGTTAATTGGGCGCTGCTTGTGTTTGTCGTAGCACGTACGAATTCTGAAATGTCTATTACATTCAAAGCAGGGATTCGAACGTTGGAGAACGCGCACGGAGGGCTGGCCATGCAGTCGCTACACGTATGGTCGCAGACGTGCGTGACGTCACGTCTACATTATTTGTTGCACCCTTTACACACGTACTTTCTAGCAGTGGCAACAGTAAGGTTAGTGATCACGTGGTAATGTCCTTCGAAATCATCATAAAGTAGCTTAGACGAGTCGACCTGCCATTCGAACATTATATCTTCGCAGCTCAGACCCTGGTAGACAACTATCTTATACTCCCGAAAGTGTTCGAGGAATCTTACTAATTCGGGAAATCCCGCACCGTTAGACAGATCGATACCGGTCTTCTTACATAGGTTTTGGACTACAGGACTTATCTTGTAACCTCTTCGATATGAATTATAATTCGGACCTTTCTCTAATCTCGAAATCGCTATTACATCGGCATGTGCGAGGCAGTTTTCCTCTGCCTGCACCTCCACGATACTTCTCTTGAGGTTAGCCATTACAGAGAGCGGTCTGCCCCTACTCTTGATTGCACGTCTACCGTACCCCACAGGCATCTTGACCGAATGCACGGTTACGACTGTGTCCAGGGCGTTGAATCTAGAATTCGACTGGGAGACTTTTTCAAACACGCTCCATACCACGTCTGCGGATAACTGATCCTTCCTTCTAAAACTGATTCCGATAGGCTTGTCATTCTGGTTCACCTGATTTTGAATATTAATCCCCCCATATCACTTTCGTCTACATCGCGTAAAGCGTGCTCAATGTGATCGTTCACACTGGCTAGGAAATTTGCTGCGGGATTCGTATTATCTGATGGGGGTGTTAAACACACAGTAAGCTGCCTTCCTACAGCATGGTACCGCCTGTACTGTCTCGTATTCGCGTCCACTATCTCGAATCAGCGAGCCATGATTTATCTCTACAAAAGATACACACATATTTAGGATCGACACCCCCAAACATCTTCTATCACTTACACCATTTTGTAGTCAGAATAATACTTACAGTTCACGAGCCCTGGTGCCACGTCCTATTTCTTCTGTAGGCAGATTATTTTCTTTCGGTTCCGACACCGACTTGTGCTGTCACGTAAAAGTGATCTCCTATTTATCTGCTAGCGGATGCTGACGTCATGTTCTATGTTTGAGACGCTGTTTGACGAACGTGGGCGGGATATGTGGAGGGAGGAGGTCAGCGACGAAGTTCGCCTGCTCCTGGCATCGCCCCAAGTCACCGGCATGGGGGAAAAACAGGAATTTCACCACCCTTCTCCTGAGCTGGACGTGGAGGAGGAGGAGGCAATGTGACTGTCGTGGAGACAAATCCCACGGCTGCTCACGCAGTGGGATCCATTGATCCACTATTCAACATGGTTGACCAATTAGAAGCGGCCATGAATTATCCCCCGACAGCACACAAAATGCTGGCCATGTGTCTTCCCGAAACGAACATCCTTAAACACCTGCGTCGGATCTTGCTTTCAGCGGACACGAACATCCCTAGCACATTCGGGGAAACGGTCAAAGAACGTTATATTACGTTATGTAACACATTAGGAACTGTTCCATTAATAGGAATGTCCTATCCGCTACTGGCAGTCCTAAACGTAGTCGACCTTCTCAGGTACTGGCATAAAAGTACGACGCCGAGTGTTCGTAGGCCTCGTCCTCCCAAACAGGGAGCTGATGAGAACACCCGGCGTCGTACCACTGCCACTCCTCCTCCTCCTCCTCCTCCTCCACCTCATCCTCCGCCATCTGAAAATATCTGCACTATTTTTAATGCTATATGTACACATTTTGCTACATTAAAAGATAGTTGATGTGTACTTTTTTGTTTTGTTTTTTCCTTCTAGGACTCACTAATAATAATGTACATTACCCTTACGCCTGTTTCGCTCGCACCTTCCATACTTCTTCGCAGGTACAACGTCCATGCATCACTGTAACATACACGTCACGGTCACCACGGCACGCCCGCCACATATTGTACTGTTTATTTCCAAACTTAGCGCCCGCCCCATCCCATCACGACATCTGACGGGGGGGGGGCAGGTCCCGTGCTACCAATCTGTCCGGCGGGCGGGCTTGGGCGTAGGGGCATGTGTGGAGCTCCGAAGCTCAAGAACAAATAGTGCCTGGACCGTGCTTAGGACCTTCCTGCACTACACTGAACGCTAAACATATGGCCGAACCAAGCTCGACGGCAGCTGCCAACCTGATAAAAATATATCATAGTCAAACGCTGATCCTTTTTAATATTATTATGCTAAGAAAGAGTAATGCCTGGACCGGGACCCAGCTGGACGGCGGCTGTCAACCTCATTACATTACGTCGGTTCATCAATGTCAAACGCCGATCCTTTTTGATATTATTATGCTCAAGACCGAGTAGTGCTTGGACCGCACTTGGGATCTTCTTGCACCAGGCACCGGAGATCAAACTGGACGGCGGTTGCCATCCTCATTACATTACCTCGGTTCATCAATGTCAAACGCCGAATTTTATTTATATTATGCTCCAGACCGAGTAGTTCCGGGACCGCACTTAGGTCCTTCCTGCACTACACTCGGCACTGGAATCGGCGTAGGGGTGGCTACGGAGGGACCAAACTGCACGGGGGCGACACTCGATCCTTTGTGCTCAAGAACGAGTATTGCCGGGACCACACTTAGGTCCTTCCTGCACTACACTCCACGCAGGAATAGGCGTAGGGGTGGCAACGGAGGGACCCCTATACCAAACTAAACGAGGGCTGTAATAAAATATTCCCCTTTCGACTTCTTTTCTCGAGTACTTCTTCAGGGTTGCCACGAAGTTAAGGAATATGTAGTGCCTTGACATACCTTTCCTATATGGACCGCGTACCCCTCTCGGCTCGCGACCTACACTTATGACACTCTTACACCCATCTACAGCTTTTCGACTTAGACCAACCTTGCACGAAACTCGGCTCACATTATTTTACACATTAGGGGGACCGACCGTGGCTCACCGCATACTACTGATAAAGAATCTATTTGTTTCAAACTCAATACGAAATACAGCTGACAATAATTTACTTACACGGAGATTTTACTATTGGGCCTACTCAGACGCGTGTTAAATATTCCATACAGTTTCACAGATATACAGAATTCAGTGAAAATGATGTACAAAGTAGTCCTAAACTAAATAATAAGACCATGCCATATCTCAGGCCCTCAGTTGCCTACTGATAACAACAAAGCCCCGGGCTCAATCCAGGACAGTCCATGTGGTATCTGTGGTGGAGAAAATGGCAGTGGAAAACGACTTTCTCCGAGTACTTAGTGTTTTTTCAATATCATTCTATCAGTTTTACTGATTCATTCATCTCTCAGTGGATGGAAGTAAAAAAAGAGGCCATCAGAGGCAACAGTCTCGCTAATATAACATGAAAAAACAAGACAGGCCGTGCACCTATAACGCAATATTGAGGCGCATTCGCGAAACCACTACTGCAGTTGAAACCCAGTAATCTCGTGTCCATTTCCTATTAACACTGAGGCGATTAATAAAGTTACATACACTAACCACAGTCGAGCGTATATCCTTTCAAAAATTATACTTAATATCACTCTTAACTCACAATTTCAATTATCAATTAACAAATTCATGAAAATTATACGTACCGGGTTTTAAAGAAATTATACTCGATCGAAACTGCACTCTTTTCGACCGTTATACATAATCGTTGCACTGATACAAATGAATGTTCGTCTTCTCATGGCCTTCTTTAGATCTAGAATTTGGCTAAACAGATCGTAATGACATAAGTCGTTCCGCAGATTCTCAGTTTTTGTAAGTGCTGCCTTAAAGCAATCTACGAGATCAGACGGAATGAATAAATTATTAATCAACAAGTACAGGTTTATTCATAAGTCCGTGAAACATGTTAGAAAACTGGCTGATGCCACAGTTGAATGAAGACAGTAACGATCACATCTTTCAACAAGACGGCTCTCCGGCTCACTACAAAGACGTGCGAGGGTATCTCAATCGAAACTTGCCACAAAGGTGGATAGGACGCACAGGAAAAGAAGATGACGCGTTAATGCGGTGGC
>Ga0136643_10012279_pt1 | contig 12750 bp, 6 predicted proteins | sample TergutLab28metaG_FD_96883 | JGI IMG/M metagenome (GOLD analysis project Ga0136643, IMG submission 96883) | Labiotermes labralis P1 segment gut microbial communities from Petit-Saut dam, French Guiana - Lab288 P1 (version 3) (version 3) | ecosystem: Host-associated > Arthropoda: Insects >...
AAAATTTGTTTCACAATAAGTTTTATTTCATGCCTCTACATGTTTCGAGCACATGTGCTTGAAACATGTAGAGGCATGAAATAAAACTTATTGTGAAACAAATTTTGTGCATCAAGTTGGTTAAATACTGAGATAAATATACTGAGATGCACGGTCAGCAAAACGACAAAGTATGTGTTACAATGATTCATTCCTCCAACAATCTGATAAGGTTGTAATTGTCCAACAAGTTTGGACTTTCAAATAAGCCCTGTTTCAAGAACTACATATATCGCTTTGACTTGCATCAAGGGACACATTGTATCAAGCAGGCAGTGAGTACCACAAAACTGACAGTATTGAAAACATAATTTAAGACACAGTTCTTCATTTGTCTGAATGCCAACAATGTGACAAGAGATACAGTTTCAGTACACAGTTTTTTTTAACTAATAACATTTAAAAAGTGTGGGCCAGGTAGCTCAGTCAGTATAGTGACTGAGCTACGGGCTGGACGGTCCGCGATCGAATCCCGGTGGGGACGAGATTTTCCGCCCGCCCCGACCGGTCCTGGGGCCCACCTAGCCTCCTCTACAATGGGTACCAGGTCTTTCCTGGGGGTAATGTGCAGTTGGGGCATGCTGTTGACCACTCATCCCCTTCTAGCGCCGCGGTCATGGAAGAGTAGAGCTATACCTCTACCCACCCTCTGGGCCACACCGGGCCTGTAACGGGACCACTTTACCTTTTATTATTTCAACATTTAAAAAATTATACAGAGAGTATTAAAGTGGAAAAGTTGGGTTATTCCATTAGAAATAAATGACTGGTGGCAGAAAAACTTGGCATTTCAGGATGACAGAAGTCAACACACTGTGCTAAGGAAGAGCCACGCTATTTGCATGTAAATTACGTAGATTCTTTTGCTCAATGATAATATAAGTATATTCACATGGCTGCTGGAACATAAATTCAGTTTCATTACTTTGACACAAATGTTTGTTGTGCATTTTCCCCAGTCTTCTTCACAAAATACGGACGGTATATAAAACCTGAAGACCGATTCTCTACAAGCACATGATGATGGCTGATTAAGTGTACAAATGTATAATGTCCAGTGTGTGAGGTATATCAGATGAACACAATACTTTGGGAAACACTTCATGTTGCCAGGTGCAAGTCATGTTACATAACCTATACTGTCAGATCTTTCTGACCAAGATTATTCCCATTCAAAATCATATCTCTTTATATGGCTATTATCTGATGCAGGAGGATGGAATCATCAACCAACCTCTAAACTTAGATTCATGCAATTAATATTACATAACCTATACTGTCAGAACTTTCTGACCAAGATTATTCCCACTCAAAAGTATATCTCTCTATATGACTGTTATCTGATACAGGAGGATAGAATCGTCAACCAACCTCCAACCTCAGATTAAGTTTAAACTGTAAATAAAGCAGCACCACTTACTGTGAGGAATATATGAAGAGGAACTGAAAATCAGCTCTTCCAGTAACATTTGACCCTGACCACTGTCCGGTCATTACAAAATTTCCAAGGAATACTACATGCATCCACACCTTACCCCACTTCAACTGTTACATATTTCACCCACCATGCACTTTGATTGACTACGATGTAACAGCTAAACAGCAGTGAGACATTTTTTGCTACTCCCCCAAAATGCTAGTACATTTTGTCATTCAGCATTAAAAAATGATACATCTGCCAACCTCTCTGCTCCAAAGCAAAAACACTTTTAAAAAAGAGTGTATATTGGAGTGCATAAATTTTCAAAAAATCTAGAAGCCACCTAAAATGTTAGGTGCCAAACAGATAAATGAAATTTCACAATATAGCTCAAAGTTTCCTGGTCTTGGTGGTGGTGACAGGTGGAGTCTGACCGATACATGATGATATCATACACTTTTTTCCCCATATAAAATAAAGTTGTCTAATAAATATCAAGGACCCATTACACACAGGAGACTAGACGTCTCTTTGCATAATATGGCGAAACTGGTCAAAGAACCATCCCATAATACTACTGTTTATGTCTGTGTTATTTCAGTATTATGTAAACTGAGCTGCAATCCACTTCTTGCAAATTACAGTGCTACAGTTACATAAGTAACTGTCCTTGAAACAAATGGAGGTCACCCTGCTATAACAAGTATTTCTCAATTCAGCTTTTTCTGCTGTCCACATTCACTGAATGAGATACATGGCAACATGACAAATATAATGAGAACAGATTTATGTTTGCAATTAAGAATGTGGCTTTTAATACAAAACAAAAACAACAACATACTTGTATGATATTTCCTAATAAGCACCTTGAATTGAAATTTAACATTGACAACATGTTTGTGTAGAGCTGCCTGTTTTCTCAATTAGTAACATTATAATCAACAAGTGTTTTCTCAATTAGTAACATTATAATCAACAAGTGTCTTCTCAATTAGTAACATTATAATCAACAAGTGTTTTCTCAATTAGTAACATTATAATCAACAAGTGTCTTCTCAATTAGTAACATTATAATCAACAAGTGTCTTCTCAATTAGTAACATTATAATCACATAGTCACGTTATTCATCAATTATTCAAACCCATTCTAGTGATGATACTGATCTGCTAAGAAATAATTTGGAATAAGTTGAAGGGTGATCAAGCTAATTATTGATTATTCTGCGGCCTTCCAGATTTTGGTATTTATGTCAATGATATCAGTAATTCAGAATGCTCGCTTCCAAAATAAAATTCTTACAATGCAGCACAGTGAACACACAGACAAAACTGAAAAGTGAACTTCAAATCTCATTTCATTACAGAATATAGTGCCAGAACGAAAAGCCTACACATCAGTCATAGGCAAAAAATAACTCCCAAACAATGACCAACTTCATTCACACTATATACTGTGATGTCCGAAGATCATTTAGAAAGACACAAACACATAAGATACAGTCACTGTATCATTATAACCCTGGTGACTAAACAGACTAAGTACAACTACTCAAAACAATATGAAAATATTGAGAAATTTCATGGCAGCTCTCTCATACAACTAACACATATCAAGTCAAGTTGTGATGATGAGGAGGAGGAGGAGAGGGAGAATCTGTAAACTACTAACAATATCTGTTTACCACATTCTGTTAGCGGAAATGAAAGTGATTCAAATTCCTCTGAGTAACCGTCAGGTACCCCCTTTACAACACAAATCAAATGCCTAAAATTTACTAAATCCAAAAGTTAAACGATGCAAACATAGACCTAGCATCATAAAACCAAGCACTGATAATTTTCTTGTATTTGTCAGTATGTGGGTTTCTGTACTGGAGTTATAGAGTGTTTCTTTTATCCCTCTTTTGAGAACTGGGACGTCCCAGCGCATGCTGGTGTTCTCTGTGACAAAGATTATGTGCACAGTGCAGTGTATTTATGCCAGATACTATAAAACGTTGGCACTGATACGTCAGCCGAATTTGAAGAAAAACATACAGCAGCATTTATTAATTTTTGACAGCATGTGCCTAGGATCCAAGATGAAAATAAGGTGAAGACTGTACGTCACCTTGACAGCAAGACCTGACATGGGTGGGTAAGAAACTGGTGTTAATACGAAGGTCAAATACACCAGTCTGCCTTGTGGTTCTAGAATAAGTTTCTGTTTGTGTGTAGCATGTGCACAAAACCTCTCTCAATCCTCCAGTTACATAATCTAACTACATGTTTAAAAAGTAATGGCTTTCTCATTCAAACGTTATGTGCCTGAATATGACTGCAACCAAATGATTTCACTTTGCAAAAGCACGTGCTTAAAGCGTTTTTAGATGCGTTAGCAATATTGCAAAAACCGACTATTAGCTTCGTCATGTATGCTCATCTGCAAGGAACAACTTGGCTCCCACCAGACTGTTTTTAATAAAATTTTATATTTGGGTATTTTTTTAAAATTTGTCTAGGAACTTCAAGTATCATTATAATCGGGAGGAATAAAGGGTACTTCACATGAAGACCAATAAACATATTCGATCATATCTCGCTCAGTTCTTCTTAGAATGAAAAGTGTTTCAGACAAGCATTGCAGAGACACTCAAAACATGCATTTTAGGCTCAAAATTTTTTTTTTTTAAATCATGCTGTTTATGAGATAATGAGGGAAAAATGTTGTAGAGCGGGGCAGGCCACAGATGACAATATGATACATGCGCATTGAACGCTGGATATATAAGGCTACAAGTACACATTCATGTCATAATACTCACAGCTTTTCAACTGCAACAATACTTGCACCAACGTGCCTCAATGTTACGTTATACATACATTCTGTCTCGTTATTTCTTAATGTATACTAACAATCTCTAAGTGAGTACATGATGCAATCAATGCAAACCATGGTTCAAGCTCACAGGTTCGGCACGTATAATGAAGATACCTCTGAAGTACTGGCATGCTCATTTATATTTTGTGTAAGGAAGTGGTATACTTTATCCCTTTGAGCAGTACATCCATACCTTTATGGAAGCCACTGCCAGGCCAGCACATAATTCTACAGAATACTGATGACCTGAACATCTGCACTCATGCCACAATTCCACAACCCAGTATAAGCCACAGATCATACCATCATGGTCTGTCATCTACTGGCTACTTGTAGAAACTTTCCCCTTGTATCCATGATGTTTCAAAGTGATGATCAGGTAACAGAGGAAAGAAGCCCCACTGCTCAAATAGTTTAAAAAATAAGCTTGCAAACTGCACTATGCAAACAGAACTGTTTGTCTACACATAGTATAGTGACAAGTTTATGGAATTTAGTGATCATGATCTAATTTGAGGTACTAGATGGAATTCGCCTAGTGGAACTAAAAAGAAAAGAAAAGAAAAGAAAAGAAAAGAGAAGGGATAGGCAGTCTCCAGGCCAAACTTTAAACCTGACCATGAAGTAGAAGTGATACTAACTCAAACATAAAGTTTGGTCCTATGCTTTATGGTATCTGTACTGGTGATAAGAATTACAGAATGGACAGAGTGGATAGAAGATTAGATAACACACAGAATCACAGTTCAGTCTCACATGATTCCACAATTTCCACTACACATCTCACCTCTGATATCCAACACAAAGCAAAATCATCCAGAATAATGTAAAAAAAATCTATTGTCAGCAGATATGAATGGGCACTCTTAGATGACTTATTGGCCCCCCACACAATTTTAATTTACACAACTATTTGTACAAGAATTAACCCCCAGTGCACACAGCCACATATTTGAACTCAAAAATCACTGCACTGCAGAAAAAGAAAAGTATCCTTTACAGTTTTGTGAATAATAAAATTGGACAGGTGTAATGTGTTTTGGAGCACAGAGTTTCCAGATGTGTTTCTCGAGATTATGAACATAATCTTGATGTTTTTTTCTTCTGTTTTTTTATGGCAGACAAACATCTAAGGAACAGCAGACCTACAACCCCTCACAATTTTAGCCATGCCAAGCCTCTGGCAGTTAATCACTTTTCACTGCAGATGTCCAGGGTCAATCCCAGGCCAGTCCACAGAGGATTTGTGGTGGACAAAGTAGCACTGGGACAGGTTTTTCTCCAAGCACTTTAATTTTACCCTGTCTGTATCATTCCATCTATAAACCACACTCATATTTCACTCATCTACCACTAAGTAACTAACTAACTCCAAAGAGCATGGTCCTTGAGAAGCTAACATGTCCTCAGCTACTCATGAAATTCCCATTTCATGGAACCCAAGTTGCATTACCATAATAACAAGAGTGCACCATTTGTCCCCATCCTGAGCCAGCTCAATCCAGTCACTGCTGCCCCCCCCCATCCCATTTCTTGAAGATCCATTTTAATATTATCCTCCCATTTACCAAGGATGCTATATCTTAATGACTGACAATGTCATAAAATAAAACACCCTTGTTTTCTACCATGTATGCCTATAATGTGACATACACATATCAAATAAATGTGTTGAATTCATGATACATCTTCATGAGAAATGTATTTTATCACCTCACACACACATTCTTCTTTGTGTATGACACTTCCATAAAAAGAAAATGATTAAGCTATATACAGAAAGTAAGTTCTCCAGAAAATTTCATAAGTCAAATGCAGAGGGGCCCCTTTTGTCACTGCCCTCAGCAGCATGCCACCTGCCACAGGACGTCCCAGCGTTTGGAGACTTCCTGTGAGATAAAGCTGCCATGCTCAGAAAGAAATGATAAAAAATACACCCTGTACTTGGAATGATGCAACAAGATAAAAGATATGGTCTAAATTCATATGTGTTCACTTCTACATACACGTAACATAATTGTGACAACACACACATATGAAAATGTATTACCTTATCAGACAGATAGCAACGCAAGTTTGTTACTTCATTTTTCACATTCTGACCAGCAGTATTCACTCACTCTACTGACAGTTCTACTTCGACAAGTAGGGCTAATCCCTGAGTAAGACATTACCAAAATTCTGTTCACTATGCTGACTTCTGTTTAATGGTCTCAGAAACTTTAAGAGCCACATAAAATGTGCACTAAACATAAAATGTGCGTTTAACCCTTTTGTGCTAGAATTAAATGTCGAGGCCAGCCTGCAAAAGACAAGAATTTAAATGGTGACAATTTTAGCAGACTTTGGCATCTTAAACCATACATTGCACCTTGAATAAGGTCAAAGTACAGAGTGAAAGGTTTCAACTGTTTTCCAGACCTTTTGTTATTCAATATGTACAGGTACTTTGTTGCAATAACTACTTGGTGCATTCCGTGACAGTCACCAGTATGCTTGAGATATGTATAAAAGGGTACACAGCCTTTATTTAAAGTACCTATTACTATGAGGGGACCGTGGTAGCACAGTGGTTAAGGTGCTGTGCTACAAATTGGAACATCACTGGTTCGATCCCAGCTGGTGTGAGTGGATTTTTCATTGACATAAAATCCTTCTGATCGCACTATGGCCCTGGGGTCGACTCAGCCTCTAACAGAAATGAGTACCAGGAATATTTCCTGGGGGTAAAGGTGGCCGGCGCGTAAGGTTGACAACCTTACCACCATCCTGTGCCGTTGTCATGAAATCTGGGAACCTTAACTTCCTGGAACCCTCTGGGCCACTCCAGGCCTGTAACGGGACTGCTTTACCTTTACCTTTACCTATTACTATGATTCAAAACCGAACTGTGTTGACAAATTTTAGTTAACTCCAAAACATCTAATTTATGGAACTTGAATGTTCACAGGTTGTTACATGCTAGCAGACATGGATAAGCTAAAAGAAGCATATTTGCAATTGAGCAACACTTGCAGAATTTACTCTCCTCCCCCTCTCTCTTCATTTGTTTTTATTTTTTATCAATGCATCTGTAAGCATCTATAGTAGCATAAAATGCTTGAAAACCTGTGCAAAATGCCAGAAGACAGAAGACATCAAAAACCTCACTTCAGATTGCTGGGAAAGACAAGAAAAACTACTTCTGAAAGGATGAATACTGACTGTGGGGAATTTAAAAAGTATGACACTGGATTGCAGCAGGGACAGTGTAGTCATTCTAGTGACTAATCTATTGGTTGGACAATCTCGGGTTCAAATCCTGGCAGAACCAATATACGAGGGTAGACCAAATATAAACCGACCTCAGCTTTCAATTTTTTATTGAAACGTAATTTTACAAAATAAAAAAATTCTCACTTTTCCACATAGTTTCCAACTTTCTCTATGCATTTTTGCCAGCGGATTGGGAGTTTTTTTATTCCTGCGCCATAGAATGAAGGAGGACGTGTCTGTAGCCACTTGCACATGAAATTCTCGACCTGCTCATCATCGTCGAAACGCTGCCCCCCCTAGCGCTTCCTTAAGGGTTCGAAGCATGTCATAGTCGCAAGGGGAGAGGTCCGGGCTGTACGGCGAGTGTTCTAGGGCAGTCCAGTACATCTGAGCCAATTTTTCTTGGGTTAGGGTTGCAGAATGGGGTTTGGCATTGTCGTGGGTACCCATCGGGCCAAACTTTTTCGAAACAGCAGCTCAGTTTTGATGATGAACCGCACACTCCCATAGCTGATACATGTACCAAGCTCCTGACAAATTTCAACCACAGCAAGCCGACAATCGCCTTCAATAAGGTCACGAACCGCTGCGATATTCTCTGGGGGTGATGCTTGTCCTTGGGCGTCGTTGATGACTTGTGTTTTGCATGGCATCTCTTCCTCTATGAAACTCTTTATGCCAGAATTTCACTTCCGTCTTCGATAGTGTTGATTCCCCATATTGTGCGCGTAATCTACGCCAAATTTCATTGGGCCCAACGTTTTCATTGGTTAGGAACTTTATTACAACACGTTGCACAATACTAATTGGCACCTCACTCTCGCTCATCTTGAATTCAACTAACTGAGGAGGAGGGAGAGACTGACAGCGAGGTGAGGAGGGACCCCACTCTCCACCACACCGATGCACAAGGTCATTACCAAATCGTGCTCATTCACTGGTTGCAACTGGCAGAGGTCGGTTTATATTTGATCTACCTTCGTAATTTTCTCCAAAATGTCCAAATGCGATCTGGGGACCCACCCACCCTCCTGTACATTGGGTACGAGGGTTCTTTCCCGGGGTAAATCAGCAGAGGCATTATGTTAACCACTCACCCCCACCTAGTGCCACGGTTAAGAATGAGTGGAGTTATACTTCTACTAACGCTATACGCTTTCATGGCACAGATAGAAACAACTTTACGTTTACTTATATGACAACAGACTGCACTACAGTGGTATAATGTGGATACAGGGTTTAATAAAATTTAGTCCAGCGGTTCAAAAGTTAAACTGGCTGTGGGAAGCATGCACCTTCATGCACACACGCACACAGACACATGCACGCAAACACACACACACACACACACATGTGCACACGTGCAAGCACATAGCAATGTCAGAAGCCTACCTCATCCTTTACAGAAAGGAAAGCAGTCTAAAACCAAGGGCCTTGAAACCAAGACCAAGTTAAACAGAGACGTATATACTTGGCAGGCAGCCCTCCAAACTTAAGAGAACACATAAAAAATTAATACAATGCACAATATTAAAATGGATCACAGAAGAGATATGGTGGGATAGTGTGGATGGACTCCATGATGATCAATACATGATCCAACAGTGGACTCTAGTAAACATGGTGATCAATCTCTTGGTGCCACTAAAGACAGAATTTCTTGACTAGGCAAGCATGTGTTCACTTCTGGAGGAGGACTCATCTCTATAGAGTTGGCTGACTTGTTGATTAGTCAAAGACCTATGCACACTTCACTTCATTTTCTTTATCACATGATACCCCAAAAGTAAACAACTCGGTGGACAGACATCAATGTCAGTCAGTGCCTCCTTCTTTCTTGAATTACACTCAAGTTCCTTACCTTGCAAGGTGGTAAATTTTGTATGTGTATTGTCCCTTGTGATACTTTCCACCCAAAAGTGGGTAGTCATCAAACGGTTCATTCTTGAGCACTTCAATCCCTTCGCCACCTCCTGTCTCATTCTTACTGGCTTCGGCTACCGAGTACAATTGTGCTACTTGATACTGCCAACAAGAAGAAAAGAAGACTAAGTTCACAACACTAAAACTGTGAACCAAACTTCATAAGAAGGCGACAAGAAAGATGCACATCAGAATCAAATACACATCATATTACAGTCACACACCATTATACCTGTACAAACGCATGTCTAAAACAAATTATGTTAAAATAGTCTGAAAATCTATCCGCACCATCTTTCCTATCTTATCTACAGAATTCTATAAATTATGTATAGTACAGTCAAAACATGTATATGAATCTAAGACCAGTATATCTAATGCAGAACTAAAGAGCCACTATACATGAATATACCTGCATGTTCACATACAATGGACGATGGAATAACACCATTGCTTTTGCAAAATTAACAACTGAAGGCACCACACATTTCTGGAATTAGAACCCAGTTCTCCCATTAGTTCCCTCTATACCATCACACTTACGTCAGTACCACTAACCCCAGTATTTTATCCACTTGCATTTCTAAATCAAAAGCAGTGAATGCAATCATGAAAAATATGATGACAAATGAGATTAAGTGTATTCTTTCTCCTTTGTGAAGCTTGAAACACATAATACAGGCAGTAAAAGTACTGGTAATGACCACTGCACTAATGACAGACAGACATAAGTCTAGTATAAGTAATACAATGATGTGCATATTTTACAATACAGTGATGGGTTACATTAGGTCATTTATAATATATGTGTTATAACCATTAACCATCAAAACTTGCAAGAATACAGACAATGTGTTTAAAGCACACCTGGCCAAAATGTACTGCACCACTGTCTTCATATAATTGAAAAATGAACAGGAACTGTAGCCACACGACAAACGAATGATGCCCTACACTTCGTGCAAGGATACCTAAGCTGCGTGCAAGTCGCATACCAAACCTACATTCACCCAATTACTCCTCCAAATAGCAAAACTAACAACACAGTTACAACATTATAACTAATTTAAACTGAAATCATTTACACATTTCTCCACTTTAAATAAATGACCTAATATGCCATATTGGTGTGGAAAAAATACAATATTTAAACTTACCTCCTCTACCGTCAGGGGTAGTGTGACTCGGCTGCAACACAGAAAAGTTATCATTTAACACAAGAAGTAACTGCTAACCACAGTTTCAAGAAAATAAATTGGCATTAAATTTATATAAAATGAATGTTAAAAAGATTTGTACCAGGGGGATAAAAAATTGTTTTCCCTTAAATACAGAGTCAGAAACATTTGTTTAAAAATTAATGAGTTCAAATGCAAAGAACACATTTTCTATACTACCCTTAAGATAAAGGGTCAGCATGCTTTGCCATAAAGACAGTAACACCATACAATATAAAACAATTTTCTGTGGAAATTCGACAGACATGACAAAGGATTTCATAACCAAAACATAACCACCAGGGTAGTGGATGGCACTAGAAGGAAACTCTCTTGCAGGGAAACATTCACAGAGTTTAATATTCTTCCACCTACCAAGAAATACTTACTTCCAGTATGTTGCGGACAACATAGACAACTTCTGATCAAATCAGGATACTAACAACATAAGTACAAGACACAGATGCGAAATACTAACCTCAGTCATTATCAAAAAGGAGTTTTATTACGCCGGGATCAGGCTACTTACAGTCTTTCCCTACGAACAGTGGTTTACGTCATGATATAAATCTATTTACGCCAGCCATAAAAGACTGTTTATTACTTCATTCCGAATGTGTACAAGAATTTTTGCTCTGAGTGGAAACTGATTATTAGTAAGTATTCCTATTGATACTTGTATTTGAAACAATTATATTATGGCACGGAATTTTGCACACCCGTGACTCAGTTCTATTAAGAATGTGTAGAATTTAAAGACATCCAACTATATTCTATTTTATTCTACGTTAAACTGAAGCTCAACTTGTCTGACGATCAAGGCAAAATACAAAAATTTATGAAAACACAATTAGACCCGACAATTCAGATATTACATTCTTTTATCCAATATTTGCCGATTATTTCCTATAGTATTAGTAACAGCATCTTGTTCTCTTAACAAATAATACAAGTCAAATTGCCTTCCAAAGCGGCAATAAAGTCGGCTCGCAGGAAACCTGTCATTGCAATCCCATTACACCAAACTCCACAAGATATTTTGTATTGACAACAGCAGCATACTACTTTATTTAAGTCATAACCACACTTTTATCTCACATTTAAGTGTACATACTTACTATTCTTTAATCAACATCCTAAACCTATTTACACATGGGCTGGACTGACCAGACCAGCAAGCCTCGACCAACAAAATTCCTGTACGCTTAAATAAGGGCTGCCATTCGTATCACCGCCATTGAAACATTGCGTCCAAAAAAAGAACCTTCAGATTAAATTAATGACTTTAATTTATTGTAATATTATACTGAAATGTTGATAAAGCAATTCAAGTTTTTAGGGATGTTATGGAAATTGTAATTTTTAACATGGCAATTATGACAAACATGTCAATTTTTAACAATCATAAGTTGGCAACGCCTTAGTATGATTCGTACAGAAGCAGAATATGCATGTATCGTGACTGCCGTCTATGACGTAATGCTTGCGTCACACCGGACATGACAGGTATGACGCTCATAATATATAGGACAAGACCGGCCGGGGACGTCCTGGCTGAACGTCAGGTGTACCCATGACTCAGCAAGGCAAAGAGGTGCCGTGTAGGAGAGTGTCGACGTGTCGTCATTGACGACATCAACGCAATAACCCAACAATTTCGACTCAAAAGTTGGCTGGTGCGGAGAAGTCCCAAAGTGCGGCAACTTTGAAAGCACTTGTGTCAACCCAAGCCTGATACACGACGCTTGAGGCCTTAGTCGAAAGCGAGTAGAGATCAGGAAGGCCAGCTTATCATAACGAATGTCTGGGCTAAGAGACGCAGCACGGTCCGCATCCCCCCACCTCACCCTGCATAGTAACCTTCATACAATGTGAGTCCCCATACATTGCACAGGCCTTCAGCCTGCATGACTATGCCACTACAGGTTCAAACCCCAGACATCCGTTCAGCCCCTGAACCCCCCCCCCCCCCCCCCCAACACAACCACAAACTCACATGTCTCACCAAACACACAAAAAAAAAAAAAAAAACAAAC
>Ga0136643_10012283_pt1 | contig 12749 bp, 12 predicted proteins | sample TergutLab28metaG_FD_96883 | JGI IMG/M metagenome (GOLD analysis project Ga0136643, IMG submission 96883) | Labiotermes labralis P1 segment gut microbial communities from Petit-Saut dam, French Guiana - Lab288 P1 (version 3) (version 3) | ecosystem: Host-associated > Arthropoda: Insects >...
GCCTACACAACACAACAAGTACTCGCTAGCTCCTGAAGATGGACGTATTAACGTCTGAAACATGTTGAGCAATATATAATAAAGCAAGTGTCATCTAGTTGGTCAACCTTTATTCAAACAGTAATCACTGTTTGTTCTTACAATCACATGGAACACATAAATATACTGCAAAGTGTGAAATTTTGACACATTTTAAAGAAGGCGGTACAGTCACAACATATGGTACATAGTCACAATACACGGTACATACAATCACCAACCCAGGGGGGCTGAAATTTCAAAATGCATGTCGTAAAGTGATTTACCAGGTCTTAGACATACCCAACAAAATTGCCCAATATCATACGCAAACTACTTTTCCAAGCAATCCTAATGAAGATGCCGTGACACTTGGTCACCTACCCTACGCAAGTAACAGACTGAAGACTTGAACATAAAGGACTGGTTATCTTCCACAAACCATCTTTTATTATTATTATATATTGAATATTATAACAATAATGCTGTATGGTCCTTAAAAACAACCTGTTCCAACCACAGTGGGCCATATTAACCTTCTTTTCATCACATAATGAGGTTCAGTTTATATGTGTACAGTACTTACATGGTGGCAGTGTGTAGTGTGCAAGTATATACAGCTAACAGACCAAGCAGTGCACGTGTATGTTGTGTGTGTACACAGAGCTAAAAGACCAAGCAGTGCATGTGCATGTTGTGTGAGTACACACACCTTACACATCAAGCAGTGCATGTGCATGTTGTGTGTGTACACACAGCTAAAAGACCAAGCAGTGCATGTGCATGTTGTGTGAGTACACACAGCTAACACACCAAGCAGTACATGTGCATGTTGTGTGAGTAAACACAGCTAACACACCAAGCAGTGCATGTGCATGTTTTGTGTGTGTACACACAGCTAACAGACCAAGCAGTGCATGTGCATGTTGTGTGAGTACACACACCTAACACATCAAGCAGTGCATGTGCATGTTGTGTGTGTACACACAGCTAACACACCAAGCAGTACATGTGCATGTTGTGTGAGTAAACACAGCTAACACACCAAACAGTACATGTGCATGTTGTGTGTGTACACACAGCTAACACACCAAGCGGTGTATGTGCATGTTGTGTGTTTACACACAGCTAACACACCATGTGGTGCATGTGCATGTTGTGTGTGTACACACAGCTAACACACCAAGCAGTACATGTCCATGTTGTGTGTGTACACACAGCTAACACACCAAGCAGTGAATGTGCATGTTGTGTGTGTGTACACAGCTAACACACCAAGCAGTGCATGTGCATGTTGTGTGTGTACACACAGCTAACAGACCAAGCAGTGCATGTGCATGTTGTGTGTGTACACACAGCTAACAGACCAAGCAGTGCATGTGCATGTTGTGTGTGTACACACAGCTAACAGACCAACCAGTGCATGTGCATGTTGTGTGTGTACACACAGGTAACACACCAAACAGTACATGTGCATGTTGTGTGTGTACACACAGCTAACACACCAAGCGGTGTATGTGCATGTTGTGTGTGTACACACAGCTAACACACCAAGCGGTGCATGTGCATGTTGTGTGTGTACACACAGCTAACACACCAAGCAGTACATGTCCATGTTTTGTGTGTACACACAGCTAACACACCAAGCAGTTAATGTGCATGTTGTGTGTGTACACACAGCTAACACACCAAGCAGTACATGTGTATGTTGTGTGTGTACACACAGGTAACAGACCAAGCAGTGTTTGTGCATGTTGTGTGTGTACACACAGCTAACAGACCAAGCAGTGCATGTGCATGTTGTGTGTGTACACACAGCCAACACACCAAGCAGTACATGTGCATGCACAAACCAACATGTAAATAAACAATAAACAAATAAAGTGAAACTAAATACAGCACAAAAAGGAACCTGCTGGGCCCAAAAACATGTTGTTTTAAGGAACATACAGCATTACTCTGACAGTTGTTATTTACTGTATTATAACAATAAAAATAAATACAACAATAATACCAATAAAAGATTATTGGTGCAAGATAATCCATCTTTCCATTTAAGTACTTCATATAGCACAACAGCAGGACAACAGTAAATAAAAAAAAAAATACTGAAGACATTTGATATCAGACTGCTGACAGTACATTGCCACATTACACAACACATGTTATTGGTGGCCTTAAGAAAAAGAGTATAATGAGCAAATTCATAAACTGTGCTGTGCAATCATGATGATAAAATGAAGGACTGCAAGATGAGATCTTCACTCTTCTGCCATTTCACACAGCACACACCGGTAGCTGGTTACCAACCACACCATTCCCTTTGTAACTGCATACCGATGTGTTACTGGCACTTTTCTTAGACTTCTTGACCCTTGAAGCTGGGACCAATAGAATGTCCCAAAAGTCAGTAACTAACTGCCATTCTACACTGTATAAAATCCCAGAACAGCAACGATATCATTTACACAACAGTGGAAGGCTGAAATCATGCCAATCACAAGATGGTTGGCAAGTGCAAAATACACAGGAAAGACAACAAATGTATGTCAAATTTGAGATGAAGTACCTGAACAAAAGTTCTCATTTGGAGCAATTAGACAAATTCATAAGGTAAATAGTGGATGATGAACAAATACGATCTGAATGTGCAGGCTTGATTTGGCTGACTGTGAATAGAAATTACAAGCAAGCTCTTGCAATTATGGTAATGAACCTTTGGGTTTCATAAAATTCAGGCAAGCTCTTGCAATTATGGTAATGAACCTTTGGGTTTTATAAAATTCAGGCAAAGTTCTTCAGCAGATAAGTAACTACCAGCTGGTCAAGGCTACCGCTGTCTGTTCTTTCAATCACAGTTCTAACGTTTCTTCATGTGTTTCAACACCTGTGTGGCAACATATTTAAAAATAATAATGAAGATGATATGTGATGTGATAACAGCAGTGCTATTTGAAGAAGAAGACACTGGCTGTATGAAGAGGGGAGGGGAAACTCTCGATCTTCATACAGAAACGTGGAATATGTGGAAAAATAGATTATATGCAATATGATAATACTGTATTGCCAGTACGGAGAGATGAACCAGGATGGCACAGTTGGTATAGCTGTTGGCTACGGGCTGAATGGTCTGGGTATCGAATCCCAGTGGGGAGGCGAGATTTTCCATGCTAACCAGACCAGCCCCAAAGCAACCCCAGCCTCTGTGCAATGGGTAGCCAGTCTTTCAAAGGGACTAAAGTGACCACAGTGTGGTTTTGTTCACCAACCTTCTCTTAGCACCAGTTGCAATAGGTCAGCACTATACTTCCACCTCCCCTCTGTGCCTGCCCTCAGATGTCATGGAGTGATCTTCACCTTTACCACCAAAGTAGACTGAATAAAACACTTCAAGATATGTCCCTTGTGCACTTATTATCTGCCTCTCACTTATGATGGCTCCAGAGCAATATTAATTTTCTGCATTATGATTCTAGGTGCAGTCAAATTACAGGCATCACACATGAGGCAATAATACTCTGAATTTCTGGCTGCCACACGCAATTTTGGGTTTCTGTTGTGATGCAGTTTTTCATTTCTCAAAGTATACAACTTCAGATATTACAAACTGCAACACACCATCCATCATCCATCGTAAGTCCAACAGACTCAGTTGCACAGCCAATGGACATCTCTTGGAACACAGTCCAATTGAAATGCTTCCATTCATACCTCCGTCCATAATTTCAGACTCATAATTGCAGGTATCAGGTGTCAGCAGATGTCCTGCGATGAACATGCCCACCCTATCATCTTCATCAGGGGCATAGCAATAAGCACAAAATAAGGATAAATTAGCACACATCAGGTTTATCATCTATAATTGCGATGATCAATCAAAGAGAGTGAGATCAGTATGGCATGCAGAATGCACAGGAGAGAAAACATACACAAAAAAAAATTTTGGTTGTAAAAATTTAAGAAAATAGACCACTTGAAAAGGCTAAGTTTAGATGTGAGGATAATATTAAAAAGGATCTTAACACTTTTCCTCCCAAAAATCCTGATGATTGCTTAATTTCTAACCTATCAACTTTTACATAAAAAATGAGATAACAAAACACTCTTTGAAAAAAAGGATTGTAATCACTTACACGTAACAACATACAAACAAAAACGGCATAAAATTAAAGTTAAAAATTATCCATACACATTAACTCTCCTACATTTTTCAGGGCTAAATCGCCATCCTCAGGGACACATTAATCCAAAGCCATATACATTATTAAGGCATCAAATATACACAGATAATGTTCAAATGTACAGCAACAGCTACAAATATAATAATGTGGCTAATATGGATAGTATGAGGCTGTCATGTTTTCCATTACAATTAATTTCTACCTCACTGTTTACAGTGTGTGTGTAGTGATACACACACAAACATCTAGTATCGCAGTTTTTGATCCAGAAAAATCAAGTCCCTGTGCTTGTATTGATGTGTCTTGTGTAGGAGAGTCTTGTATGAACAATACTAAAGAAAGGATAGTTCATGTACACAGAAAGAGATATCAAAAGAGTGCCAAACATGCCATCTAGTGATTAAAACTGTGTGGGCAAATTGCATTTTAGGGGTGCTTTGTTTCCTTGCATCATGTTTTTAATCAACCACAGATGGTTACGCCATTTTGAACATGATAGTGTCATCCGTGATAGCATATGGGAGTGAATGTGCTAAAGATGGAGGGTATGTACCGAATTGTGACTACAGAAATGAACTACCAGGCTTTGTAAGATGTGAGAAATTTCTGAATGACCGGAACACCTGATAGCATCTTAGGAAGTAATTTGTGTATGGAATTAGTTCCATATTACTTCCTGCTTCTATGTTCTCACACAAAGCGGAACATTGTGCAGTACCTATATGGTGCTGAATTCTGTCTGCTCATCTGCCTTGGTATTATCCATATGCAAATGCTTATGAAATTCTAAGAACTCTCATTAAATGAAACACTTCAGCCCTTCAGTGATGGGCTTGTGATGCCTACAGGAATTATCTCTTTGATATTTATAGCCTTCTGCTTTCATCACTTCCAAAGATAGGGCAATTATCAGAATGACAGTGAAATGGACCTACATTTCTTGCCTAGCTGAGGACCTGTTAGCTTCTCAGCAATGACTCTGCTCCATGCAGGTAGTGGACCTACAGTTTGAACAAATGGGAAATTTGGTATTCTTCACATCGCCTGAGTTAGTTTTGTGTAGAACTGAAGGGTTCCACACTGTGAGCAGAAAAAGCTGCACAAAGACAAATCTAACCATCAACTAAACTTGCAGCACCCTCAATGACAGTTCGGTGCTGCACCTGTAGGCCATACAGTGTTCTGACTGTGCTTGGTGAGTTGAATTAAACATTAACTTATTAACACTAATCAAAATAAAAAATATTGGACATAAAAAAATTAAACCTTTTTTGATATGCTGTGCTGTCTGTGCGGGCAGTTACAGTGCTGCAGCTTTCAAAAACTTAAAACCAGTTCAGTGACAATTTACAAACAATTTCCAGATTAACATTCCTGAAAGAAAGTAAAAACAAAGCGGATGGTTGAAAAAAATCATTTCAAAATCAGTGACTTATCTACAGCACTGACACAAATACCAATGATGTGGATATCTATTGAAAAAATACCACAACGGATGGAACTAGAAGTGACTAGGCTACAGGCTGGATGTCTGGGAAACTTCAGTTAAATTCCTGGCAGGGACAGAAATGTTTTTCCTTCCACAGTGTCCAGACCAGCAGCTCTACCCTTCCCTGCACACACAAACAAACAAACACACACACACACACCTGTAGTGAAGTAGCCAGGGTGTGCAAATAGCCACTCACATTTACATTTAGATTATATATGTGTGAAGCTACTTCCAGTCCCTCACAAATCTTCACTTAATTAAGCACTGGGACTTTACTTTAACCTTCAGTGAAACAGGAGCAGGCCAAGATTTTTGTGGTCTTGCAGTTTACCTTACACTTAGGTTCATAATACTCTTGGCTGACAACTATAATACTACATGCATGTACAAACATAAACATTTGAAACAGAAAAGCATGATTCAGTGTACCTTAAATATCCCCATCTAAAGCAACTCATTCTTATGTGATGCTGCTATCATGTGACACACAACACTTCATCCTGAGCACACAGTATGGCTGCAGGTGGCCCATACTGTCCATTGTGGTATCATGAACAGTACCTAACAGTTTTTTGAGCAGTTCAAAGAGGTGTGGGCTCAAACAACTCAGCATACAAGTCAGCTGCAAAAAGCTGACACAATTCTAGAAAATAAAGCTCATAATACCTCACGCGGACCCTCATAACATCACCATTATGAACAATAACCTCTCTTACGACCTTTTGTGCCCAAATGCAGGGTGCACTTTCGAACTCTCACAACACCACCTTCACGGTTGATACTGGTCTTCTATGGTCCTAATTCCTTGTTAGGTTTGGTTACGTCAAGTCAGGTGAAACTCGCATAGTTCAGTTTAAGGCGACACAAATAACACCTTTTTCCTTATTCTTGCCTGTAAATTCCAGTCCAAGACTACTACGTACAAACTCCTCTAACCCTAACCTTTTGCCAATGGTTGTGAAAGCTGATGTAAGAGGCACTACAAAGGTTAATAGACGGATGCGTTTGTTTCCACACACCTTGACAACTGCATAATATGTGTGGTATTATAGTTAACCCTCTCATATCATGACGAAATTACCTGTATCACACGACAGTTTCAAATAAAACCTCCTTTCCAACAAGCTTTTCCAGTACAGGCAACAGTGAAATTTCGTATTCATCGCGGTCGAGACTTCAACGTATTTAAATGCACCGAATATTTCGCCAGTAAAGCATACGCCTCGCTAGATCGAACACCGTGCCTAATCAAATTGTGTAATTACAGCCATACGTTTGCACAGAGAACTTTATTGTCCGTAATCTACAACCTACGTACAGCCCAAAGTTCGTTGAAACACCACTAAATTAGGAAATGCAGCCATTAAGCAATAATCTAATCGAATACATAGTTCTGGCTGAAAATAGTGCGTAAATCAACGTCAGCGTTACAAGTATGCATCCAAAACGTAAAAACTTAAAAAAAAACCTGTCCTAATTTTAATTACATCTTGTTAACAAGTTCAACCACAGAAAACACATAACACCTTATAGGGAAATTGAAGCATTGTTTTGGCAGTTTGATATTCGACTAATCGCCACATGTGAATTTGCGATAAAATCGATAGCAGCACTTTTTCAAAATCTCTACCGTGCTTCTCAAGATCTATATTATTTAATTAGAACAGTAATAATATAGACCCAGGTAAGCTAATTGCATTTATTATTTTATCACGCCAATGTGGTGTACATGTCACAGTTTACAAACATGCAATTTTCTCCCTCCACGCCCAGGATGACGTAAATAAATACTTGGTATTATTCTGTGTTTGCTGTGAAGTGAAGCTACGTATTGTGCAGTATCCACTTGTGTGCATAAGGTGCGCCAAACTTGAGGACATTCTATAAGCGATTTTGCGTAGAAATGCTATATCAACATATGCCCAATTATCAACCATCACACAGGTCTGTGTATTTTAATGTCCCAAGAAATTGTAGGATACTGTGTGACATCATTTCTTATTAATTACTCACATTTGCTAAAATGGTTCAACCAGTTGAATGACCTAAGAGGTTGGTTCCTACCACCTCCATGTACCACAAACAGGCCTGTTACAATCATGATCAGTTGTGGCAGTGAGAACAAATCCCAGCATAGGCTGTTTACTGGTAATTGGCTGATATGGTTAACTGTATTCAATGTGTGTCACAAGATGTCAACATTCTTAGTTATTGCATATTTACCAGATTTTCTGTAATGGATGGAGCTATGGGCTTTTCGTGTACTTTCTTGTACCACTACTTATTGGAAAACATCAAGAGGTAAACTGGGGCTGACGCTTGGCTGGATTCAGTGGGACAGTGAAAAATATCTGGCCTTTAATGTTGTCGCCCAGCCTGGTAGAGCCAACAATGGAAAATGTTTATTACATCTCTAGTTGGGGTGTATAAAAATGGTTTTGGACAATTTTTTTAATGAAGATCCAATTCATCAGATTAGGAAACATGGCAGTCCTCCATTTCCATATTGCGCTGTGTGTAACATGATTATTTACTGCCTAATGGTCGAAGCTTTCTTCGAATTCTCCAGTGTTTACTCCGAAATCAAAGGACCCAACCTAATGGATCACGACACATGAAATGTATCTGTAGGGTTGCCACAAATATGACCATTGTTGGCACTACAGAACGCTTGTTGTTGTACGTGATTATCACATCACTGTGCTGTTGTCTTGTTGCCTTCTGGTTGTCCAAGCTAATGCCTTCTTCCTAATCCTCACCCATCAATAAACTCATGAACTAAACCCTCTATTTTTCAAACATCAGTGTTAAACCTAGAAACTGGTATACAGTTTTGTCCCTTTGTCTACTCAGCTGTCTAATTACTCTCATATAAACTGAGAGAGATCAATGAAATGAGGCATAGATATTAGCTATAAGCCAACACCCCTTGGGAATTGACAATGTGACGGACAAACAAATGAATAATCTGATTTCCATTTAGTACCAAAAACTAGCGGCCAATTGAATGAATATTTAATAACAGGGAAGGTCTTGGTTATGCCACACAGTGGGGTTATAACTTGGTGGTTATGTCAGGTAGAAACTGCTGTTATGCTACATAGTGGGGATATGAATGGGTTGTAGTTCCACTCACTGGGGATATGAATTTGGGGCTATGTTACACAGGAGGGATATAGACTGGTGGTTATGCCACAGTGTGGGCACAAACGAGTGGTTCTACCATGCAATAGGGATACAAGTTGGCTATGAGACGCAGGGTGGGGATATGAAATTGTGGTTAAGCCACAGAGTGGGGATATAAACCAGTGGCTTTGCAACAGAGTGGGGATATAAATTGGTGGTTATGCCATCCACTGGGGATAGAAGTTATTGGTTTTGCCACACGGTGGGGATATAAACACAAAAACTGAACTTGAGCAAGTTATCAAATAATTTGTGATGGAAACTAATTTGTGGGGGATACAGTTGGTTTACTGATGTTCTAAACTCTTCTAACTTAATACCATCTCACTGAAGATGTGAATATAGTGCCAAAACAAGTAAGAGGCAGGAATAAATTGGTTTTTGTCCATACATATTTGGTGAATGGTGCTGCTGATGTTGTTCAAAATAATTTATGATACAGCGGTACACAGTAACACTGCAACAGCACAAGGACATTAAGACCATCTAATTTCAAGTTACATATATACATTTAAAATTGTGACAGACTATGCATGGGGAAGTACCTGTGATATGATATGTATAGCTATCAGCTTACTGTTCTCAGAACTTGTGAAACTGGTTATCATGTTTGTTACCTAACATTTTATGTACAGTTACATGTGTACTAGATATATTGTCTGAGGTCCCTTTGAGGGACACAAGTTGCTACAACAGTAGAGTGAAGAGAATAACACAAGCAACATGAGAAAAATAGCGACATTTCTGATGGCCAGCATCATAATTGGATTCCTGCAAGTAAATTGCACAGTATTCAGTTACTTTGAATATGTAAGGTTTATGAACATGTATAATTCCACATTCATAACGTATGTGGCATTAGTAAGTCATGTGTCACCAGTCTGTGATCTGCCATGCTTTCATTACGAATTTCAGGAAATTAAAAAGCATGGATGTGACATTCTGTGGTACTGCTTGTGTATCAGGTGTCTTAAAAATTGCTGAATTTATTATTCAAAAGTTTAAACACATACACGCTCGCGCCGGCACACACACACACACACACATGCACACGCCATATGCTGCCTGCAAACTCTTCACCACTCATAAGATAGGATGGTATGATAAAAATGTAATTCATTTTGCTCTATGCTACTAACTGCAGGAATAATGTTTGCAAATTATTCAAATCTCCATTGGATTGCCTGCCTGCCTCTGCATGCAATATGGAAATGGCATACTGAAACTCTGGTGTGGTTAGCAGAAGGGGTCACTGAAATAAGTCAAAAAGAACCAATAAATGAAACATTGATATTAATCATTCTAATGTGTTGTGTTACAGATACATTCAATTTGTCTATTAAACCTTTTCTTGTGTTGTGTGACATTCATCCAATATGCTTCAAGAATCTTTTCCTGTATTATGTGATAAGATTTGCCCAATATTCCTATTAAACATTCCCCTGTGTCATGTGAGAGATTAAGCCAATATAAATATTAAATATTCTCCTTTGTTACGTATGGGATTCATCAAATATGTCTGTTAATCCTTCGCGTGTGCGTGTGCTGGATTCTCCAAATATGCATATTAAACATAGTGTGGGCAAAACATAGAAATTCTAAAAGTCAAGCTTGGTGTTACATACAGTAACCACCAGGCTTGAGAGAGACTAGGCAGGTAAGGTGTCCTGACAGTGCACAGTGTTTCAATAATATCACAGCTGTGAAACTAGCAGGACAGGCACTGCCTGCCAGTTAGCAGGCAAGATCGACCAGCCCACACCACTTGTTTCTGGAGTTCCCATTCAGCCTTCACACAGACCAAATTTAACCTCAAATATAGGCTAAATATGTGACAAACTACAGTTGTCAGATAAAATTACGGCTCTGTGTGAGTTGATTAACTGTGTGAAGGCATTTCAATCAGGCAGTAAAAGCCCACAGAGAACATAAATGTAAATTTAGACTGAAATAAACCCAGTCTGCATGTTCTGGAAGGGAGAAACAAGCGTTGTGGTGGACTGTGCTACTGCAGATTGCTCTCAATACGTAGTACAACCAAGTTGTTGGTGACTCACGAAAAGAAATGTGACCTTGACCGTGGTGGCGCAGTAGGAAGTCAGTTTGTTTGTTGCCCATGAACAGTAATCAAATTCCATTTAAAAACACACAGGGCTGAAACAAAAGTTTTGTGTTTTGTGCCTGCAAGTTAATACTGTTATTCTCCCTTATACTCTGTCTGATAAGAACTATGTACAAATTCGATGTCAGGGTCTTTATCAAGTGAATAAATCACAGACGGCGACCGGTGGAGGGTAACAGATGCTGAACTGGGAGTCTTATGATTCTGAGAGGACGCAGACCGACGTGTTTTCTTCGCAAGTTTAGTTCGGTGACGTGGAAAGCAACCCACGCTGCCAAGGACATCGCCTTTTTCGTCAGTCGAGCACAATACATGTCGTCGGATAACTCTTATACTATTATCCTTCCATGCCTAATACCCTTCTTTTAAACATCGCTCACACGAAGACGCTCTGTCCTCTCCTGAAGCTCCGTTGGAACAAGCACTTGTTTTTTGCTGTTGTCTGTTCAGTATTGCAGTACACAGCGACAGAAAACAGTGAAAATTTGCGTTTGTAAACTCCGATATTGAAGGAAGTGCTAGCAAGTGGTGCGCCACTATACTAAGACAACATTTCCTATGCCACTTTAATCCAACCCTCTATATTCCATTAAATCAGTACAATGCTGTTGTTTTCCTGTCTGTCTCCAAACTTACCCACCAGAAACATCACATTAACACTGCATATAGTCCAATACACAAGGGCTTTATGTAGTGATTTCGGAAATAACTGGCGAAAATTTTTGGTTCCGGAGTTTTGCTAAGCAGTGGGAATGTGTGGAATTAGCGGTCTGTACTGACAGTTAGCGGAACGGTCGACATCTGCCTGTCAGTGCAACAGTTATTGGAGTGGTCGACATCCGCCTGTCAGTACAACAGTTAGCAGAGCGTTCGACATCTGCCTGTCAGTGCAACAGTTATCAGAGCGGTCGACATCTGCCTGTCAGTACAACAGTTAGCGGAGTGGTCGACATCTGCCTGTCACTACAACAGTTAGGGGAGTGGTCGACATCTGCCTGTCAGTACAACAGTTAGCAGAGCGGTCGACATCTGCCTGTCACTACAACAGTTAGGGGAGTGGTCGACATCTGCCTGTCAGTACAACAGTTAAGGGAGCGTTCGACATCTGCCTGTCACTACAACAGTTAGGGGAATGGTCGACATCTGCCTGTCAGTACAACATTTAAGGGAGCGGTCGACATCTGCCTGTCACTACAACAGTTAGGGGGGTGGTCGACATCTGCCTGTCAGTACAACAGTTAGCGGAGTGGTCGACATCTGCCTGTCAGTACAACAGTTAAGGGAGCGTTCGACATCAGCCTGTCACTACAACAGTTAGGGGAGCGGTCGACATCTGCCTATCAGTACAACAGTTAAGGGAGCGTTCGACATCAGCCTGTCACTACAACAGTTAGGGGAGTGGTCGACATCTGCCTGTCAGTACAACAATTAGGGGAGTGGTCGACATCTGCCTGTCAGTACAACAGTTAGGGGAGTGGTCGACATCTGCTTGTCAGTACAACAGTTAGCGGAGCGGTCGACATACACCTGTCAGTACAACAGTTAGCAGAGCGGTCGACATCTGCCTGTCAGTACAACAGTTAAGGGAGCGTTCGACATCAGCCTGTCACTACAACAGTTAGGGGAGTGGTCGACATCTGCCTATCAGTACAACAGTTAAGGGAGCGTTCGACATCAGCCTGTCACTACAACAGTTAGGGGAGTGGTCGACATCTGCCTGTCAGTACAACAATTAGGGGAGTGGTCGACA
>Ga0136643_10012287_pt1 | contig 12745 bp, 6 predicted proteins | sample TergutLab28metaG_FD_96883 | JGI IMG/M metagenome (GOLD analysis project Ga0136643, IMG submission 96883) | Labiotermes labralis P1 segment gut microbial communities from Petit-Saut dam, French Guiana - Lab288 P1 (version 3) (version 3) | ecosystem: Host-associated > Arthropoda: Insects >...
GGGGTGGTTTTTTTTTTTCGCCGAGGCCTGAACCCGTTTTCGGCGACCCTTATAATACCCTCCAATAATTACAACTCAAAAATTCGTGTAAGGTATTCATACTTCACTCAGTCCGTTGGCGTTCAGTTTTGCCCGTTTCGCTTCTGTTCAATAATGTGGTTAGTAAAATATGACAAAGGCCTAACGTTTGTATGTTTCACAGCTTTACTACCATCTGCGCAGTCGAAATATAGTATTTGAAGGCACAATTACAGAAAAGCAAACACTCTTTAATAATGCTATAACTTAATTGTCGAATCAGATGCGAAAATTAGGTATGACTACTGCATTAGGAGGATTTATTACGAAGTGATTATAACAATTTAAGGATATTTGTCTATATGGACTTATGAAACGCGCAAACAATGTCAGTATGGAATTATTTTGGAATAGGCCAAGATTCACATTGGTTACGTCCAGACACGACTTGCTGAGACAACACTGTTTAGTTGTTCCTAGGTTTTAGTACCAATAAGTTAAGCAACTTCTCCGGCACGTTAACATCTGCAAAGTCGTCGCGATGTTGTAGGGTCAATCCATCTCAACAGTCTGGCACACAACCCTCGGGTGACGGTTCGGTATGTGGTGGAGGACGACCAGAGCAAGTGGACTGCTATCAGAAGTTACTGGAGTCTCAATGACACAGAGTTCTTGCTCAGCAAGGACTCGAACCGGGTGTTCCAGGACACATAGTGAGTCTTCAGAACATGGGAAAATTTGTGAGACAGTCTCATGCAGAATCTTCATGCGATGGAAAATTATATTTGTCTCAATTTACAAGCACAAGGAAGAATTTTAATTAATTTTCACATTGCGTTAACGTCCGCGCATGATGCATTCATGTCTCCTAGTCTAAATTAAATGCAAAATGGTATTCTAAAATGTAACTCTAAAAGTCACTTTACAACGACAAACTCTGAACGACATTCTATACTTAAAATGCGAACAGACTCTTAACAAATTCCGGACCAGCATCTTAACGGGCTGCAAGTCCAAAAGAAGCAACGTAAAATTAAACAGAACCAATGGAGTCTGAAACACAAAAATAGCTCCCTTTCCAGGTAAACTTTGCAACTATCATTTATGTTTTCCACCAACATTTCAGGTATGAAGTTTGCGAAAATGACGTTGAGTGTACGGACGATGAGTACAGAGGAACGGTGCTCTTACCAATTATTTGTAACGTTTCCGACTTTCGTAGACATGAAGGTGACCTCAGTCGGGTGAATCATGAGCATGTTGTGTTTCTAGCGTGCTAGCGGTCGTGGTGGCGTCTCCGACACAATGCCACCAAAAGACCGTCTGCGGTGCCCTCGAGCACGGGAAGCACGTGTTTTGTGAAAAGCCGGTGGCGCAGGATAGCAGCGGTTCCGAGCGCTGCTACCGGCTGGCAGCTGACCGCGGCAAGACGCTCTTCTGCGCCTTCAACAGGTACGGCAGCGGTGCAGATGACACAAATCTAGTTTTGGAACTTTTGTACCGTGATTTTTGTTACTCATACCGTGCATATATTTACAATCAACACATCAACTCACAAATGTACCAAATGAAACACATTTGTGTTTTATTAGGTACTTGTTTTTTCCTTGAGGTTTTACGTACACAAGACAACCAGTTCTTTCAGGTCCTTACCGCACAATTTTACGGATTAGAACATTATTTATTTCTCGTCAAATTATGTAACATCCAGGCGTGTCAATCCGATATTACAATCATATGCACATCTCACGATGTTTGTAACATCTGCCACAATAAATAAGCACAAACTTAGTAGTGGAAAAGTTCTGATGTACAACACCTACATTTTCATGGCGACGTAACCTTTCTATGTTTCAAGAGGCCGCCACAAATTAGGAATTGATTTATTCTCCTTTACTTACAACTGGCCGTCTTTAGGGGCAGTCGGTATAAACGTACCCCATCTTGATACATTTTTACTTATCTGCCAACAACAGCACTAACATGGTGGTGTGTGTGCACGGAGCGAGAACGCTAGAATCGTACCGTGTGTATTCTTGAATGTGTTTAATGAACGATATTTGAAAAGTATTCAACTTCTAAGAATTTATTTTTTTAAATAACAACATGGTAAACGGTAAAAAATGATGTCACTATGACATCTAATGAATTATTATCAGTTGTTATATGAAAAATATTCAGTCTTCATTTTCTAAATTCTGCTGAGCACAGAAAAAAAAACATGGGTTCAAGCTGGAACATCCTATCACACGGTTTATCACATAAGCGGTTCGTCGTACAAATAAGTTTCTTACCTAAAAAGTTAATTTTATGGAACAATAACACACAAAAGTAATATGTTTAAGTTTCTAGGGTCTAATATTGAAAAACTTAAAATTCACCACGCGTCGACAACAGGCTTCAGTATTTTCGAACAGTCTGCTCCTATAGGACCTATCCTGTCGTGTATCTCTCCTAGTCAACTGTCTGGAGTTACTCTCATGTATACAGGCACACCTGTAGCTAATTCATACAACTCAATTTTGCACGGTTTCGCAAAGCTTGCGCTAGGCATGGCAATTATGCTAAGCGTGCTGCCCTAATTCATGTTAACGACTTGCCACTGATAGTCTGCGTAGGTTTACCCATTTGCACCCATTACTACCGCCAATATCAGTGCGCAAACACTGGGTTTCATGTTGGCATAATGCTGTAGTTTTGCAGGAAAAGTGGTCTCGCTGTTCGTTCAACGTTGTTTCTCATTTCGTTGCTGCTTACTGCCATGCCATGGCTCAGGAATTAGCCGCGGGCCTCTCACCACGTAGACGACACCCAAGTCCATTTAGAATTAGTGGACGACAAAGGGCGCACTGGGGTAGGTTTCACTTACGGTCCTTCCGTTTTCTCCTGTTAGTATCATTTCACCGATGCTCCATATTCGTATTTAATTCTTCTGCCACGGCTCTTATAATCTTAGCCATTGACAGTGTCACTAAATAAAAGGAATAAAGTGGCCGTACAGAAACACCATGTAATTGCTGTCCAAACCACGCAAGTTTTGCGATTTTAACAAAGGTTCCGGAATATAATTTCGAAACTCCTCAACAACATTCGTAATACTGACAGTTTCGGTAAATGAAAGGTTTAACTAACTGCGCTCCGATTTTTTTTTTTCAGGAGGTTCGATCCGGCGTACTCGCTGCTAAAGGAGCGGGTGAGGCAGGGCGAGGTTGGGCATGTTCAGACCATCAAGGTGTGCAGCAGAGACTCACCGCTACCGACCATCGCGTACCTCAGCACATCAGGTATATTTCCAGGCCCATTTAAATTTGATCAGTATAATAGGAAATGGGCTGTCACAGGACTAACTAGAAACTTCAGAAGCCACTCAGTGCTCTGGCAACATCCAGTGCAAATAGAGAGGGACGGGGGAAGCCGGTACAAATTACCGGGAACCGGGGGGTCCGGAAGGAGACCCAGCGCCAAAATATGTTGCATATTTTTATTTCAGCTGGTCCGCACTTGCTGGTGGAGGCAAAAAAAAACTCTTTTAACGGAGACCGAACCCGTTCTCAGCGGCCCCTCGCAACTTGTAGTCTCTCATGAGAGAGGGGGATGGAGGGGGGGGGGAGACGGCTGCCAGTATTTCACTCTTTTTACTGCCCCAGCTTCGACTGAACTTAGCCATAACACTCGCAAATCGAGCCATAAATGTGTGCTTGTGTGCAGGTGGAATCTTCCACGACTGCGCAGTCCACGACATTGACGTCATGTGCTGGGTACTGGGGGAATACCCGCATCGTGTCACGGCCCATGTGTACGCACACATTCCAGAGATATCCGCAATAGGCGACTACGATACGGTGGCCGTGGTGCTCAGCTTCCCCAGTGGCACGATCGGCATAATAGACCTCAGCAGGAGTTCCACGTACGGCTACGATCAGCGGCTGGAGGTGGGCCCACTGCATTAGCAAATTCTTTCTCCTCTGCACCCAGACTTTGCAGACGAGTACAGTTAGGTCAGTTGAAAACTGTACCCAGGCGCACGGCAAGCTTAATGGCCTTGCAGTCTGCATATACGTATATACAAACACCGGGAAAACTTATTCTAAGTTTCCTGCGATACTTTTCATTCGATTTCTTCCTTACATAGGCGTCCACAACCACAATACTCGGTATTAAACTCTAATGCACGCTCACGAGCAAAAATGTAAATTACAGTGCTGCACACGACTGTACGGTCGCAAGTGAGGCACATTCGGTACGTGCGAAGGCTAGGCAGACGGTGAGTGAATCACCCAACGGTCGTTACACCTGCCTTACAGCATCGGCAGTTGTAGTCAAGATCTTCGAAAGCATGTCTGAGATTTGAAGAGATCATTTCCAGCAACTACTGTAACATGCGTTAAGTTACATTACACATTTTACATTATACGTTAAGAGGAAATGTACGGCCGTTACGCTTGCCGTGTGTCTGGATTCGGTTTTCAATTGACCTCCCTTATCTGGTGATCGACTCATCGTCAATACGCCACATGTACGTGGTAAAAATAATGCTACTCCTAGTCACAGAAGACACCATAATGTTCTCATAACCGTTATTTCTAGAAACAACTTCCGCATCTATAAATGTCAGGCTAAATCGCTTGGGACTTTGTTTTCGACTGATTTTGCCTGTCTGGTGTGTGGCAGCTATGAACAATCTGCGCGTTTAAGTAAACCAATTCAGTGTCACATGCCCAACCACAGAATTCGTAAAAACCCTACAGTATATTTTTCAAAAACAAAAAGGCCCTTTTCAAGGGACCAACTGCATGTGGAAAATTTTGGAACTTCCTGATTATTATGAACAAAGCCAGGTGAAACGCATGCATGTGTAAGTTCTTGATTTCAATTCGCGGTATTATCTAGGCTAGGTCATTATCTCACTCAGTTCCAGCTATTCTTGTTACCACTTTTGAATGTATTCCTGGCTCGTGATTCCCATACCGCTCCTGAAACAGCGATTTGTCATAATCTACACAATTCGTTCAACTGAGATTCTCACATAACTAGACAGTTGGGTTACAAACACACCTTCTGTCAAAACGCTGTGTCCATAAAAACTGCTTAGTAAAAACAAAGCATGCTGAGGTGTTGGTCTGTTAGGTGATGTGTATAGTTTTTTTCTGTCTCCTGTAAAACTGTGTATCGGTGGTTTACGACAAATTGCTGTTTTGTGAACGATATGTTACGTAACAGTACGCAATGCTCATACCGTGTTGTTTTATGTTGTAGGTGTTCGGGGGGCGCGGAATGCTGACATGCAATAACGAGCGCCCTATGTGCGGCATGGAAAGCCAGATAGGTCTGCGGGGCAGCTTAGTCGAGCCCATCTACTTCTCCTTTCCGTCCCGCTACCAGCTTGCATATGTTAATGAGATGCAACACTTCCTCGATGTGATTCAAGGTGACGACTGACCTTTCTCCAATGGCTCCCAGCCCTTTCTTATTCAAGTTTAACCTTTTGGCGTCGGAATTATTTTTCTAATTTTAGCACATCCTGTATATCAAATGTGAATAATACAGCAACCAAGTACGTTAGAATTATGAAACAAACTGCATTTTGAAGAGAAAAAAACGGAGAGTATATACCATGTTTAAAATATTCAGTACCTTTATTTGTTGAATAAATATATAAAATGCAACTTTAGAGGTAAGCGGTGCGGTACGACCACTATAGTTGACATTAGGCGTCAAAAGGTTAAATCAAAGAAAGGTGTCTTATTGCGGTCCGTTATTATGTCTCATTCTGTACAGCAAAAATAAGACTACAAAGAACACGTAATTACCTACTGTGACGTCTAAACATATTAATTTGAACATTCAGAACTTATATACGAGGTCGCGTGAATGTCTCGAAGAACTATTTAATACTGTCACGATGAACAGCGACATTTTCCACATAATCCTATTCAGACACTGCGTAACACAGCGTATTTCATACGGTAAAACAAGTTAGGAGATTGATATCGATTGGAAACAAGTCATTCCATCAATATACGTTTCCGACCCATGCCATGGCTCAGGTTATTTGTCACAGGCTTCTCACTGCAAAGGCTCGTTTTCGATCCCAGGCCAGACCATGTGGGGTTTGTGGTGGACAGACAGTTGTCTCTAAGTATGCCTACGATGCTCCAGACTAATTCAGTCGTCTATTACCCTCGTTACACAGTCTTAGCAAGTGATTGCGTCCGTAAGTAACACGCTTGAAAAATTAACGCACGTTTAGTTCATGCCGCATGTGATGGTGGGTATATGGCATAATCTTTAGAAAACGATGACGGTGCTCTGTCTTTCCTCTCCTTGAAAACGTAGGAGTGAAAAACGTCAATGGGCTCAGTGTAACAGCCACATATGTCAGCTGTACCTGCAACGTAAATCAAGGCCATGTACAAAAAGGACACAACGTGAACCGAGTTAGACCTAATTTGCTTCTAAAGGCACTGGCGACAGAGCCTATTGGCAAGAGGGGGGATGAGGTTCCTGCATTAGATAAGACACAGAACAAGTTCCCACCCCCACCCCCAGACAGTAAATTATGCACAAAAGCATGCCAAAAATAGGCCCTACTCATAACAGGCGACATGGAACAGGAAAATGTGTGTTCTCTGTAGCACCAAAATTCCCCTTCCGACTCACGTGTACATCATTGTTCATTAGGATGGAAAGTGATAAAACTTGGAACTGAATACAAATATTTCAAGAGTACTAGTGAGCGCTGGAACGTGAATGCGGCTGCTGGCAGCTCCTGAAAAGGTAACTATGCCACATTCGTACTCAGGACGGAGTTCCGTCCTGATCCTGCTCGCAAGCTGTCAGCAGACCTGTATGACATATACCATTGCTGTGTGTACAGTGAAAAACTCCTGATAATGGACAGAAGAACTGTCCGGAACATGTAGAGTTTTACTGCAAAAATAAATTTGAGAAATTAGTGCATCTAGTTGGTTTTATTATAAGAATTTATCACGATGCACCTGAACGTCAAATTCAATGTGCATATTGCAAGAACGGTAGCAAAGTTGCTGAAATTCGAAGTTTGCCGTGTTTCCTGATGGAATCTTAGTGCCCCCTCCGTCGGACAAGAACCGCTGGAAGCAGCGATCAAACAAGAAGTTCGGTAAGAATCCATGCAGTGATTGGAAAGCAGCCTGTCTTTTGGTGTTTAAATTTTAAAATATGAGGCTCTCCTTACATGACGCTACATCAGCCTGGCGTAAACGCTGACACTCCGAGCACGCTCGCTTTTACAAGCATGTTCGCAGCATCGTAATCTCAAAACCCCGCATTAACTAACGCGAAGACACTATTCGCAGTTCATAGGAAAGCACAGTCGCCCAGTAAACTGGTCTCTTTTGACAATTAAAAGTTTCTCCGTGTTGCAGGAAAGGATGAACTAAAGGTGCTGGGACACGAGACATTGGCTGTTAGCAAAATCGCCACAGCCTGCGAGGAGTCTGCGCGGACAGGCCAGTCTGTGGAACTGACGTGGGGGACCGACGCTCTGCCTCCAATATGACACCCTAAGCATTGTGGAGTTACAATCTAGTCAAAAGCATTTTCACTGCTATTGAATACTTAGGCCTACCATTTCACGGTGCCGGAAATGTCGTATTCAAACACAACGCCATCCTTTTGAAGGGATTTTTAAAGGTGGAAATGGCAACGTTAATTTACTTCAGTTCCGTGTGTTTAAACAAATAAAGTATAAACAACTGTATTTATTTTGCTGTAAATCTGCGCACTCTGTCCCTTGAAACCAAGTAAAGATGTTATCACAAATCAAGTAAGCATTCCACTTATCTCGAAACCAGAAAGATTCAGTTTGTACAGTATCAATCCGTTAATAATGTATGGGACTAGCACTGCCGTTCGTTCTGAGAACCACACAAAACACAGAAATAAGCTGTGGGCATAACGTTGATTTTTTTTTACGTTAAACCTGATTGACAGAGCTCCGGAGATAAGCAGATGTGCTTACCCATTTCTTCACCCATTTCCAGCCCTGTCCCTGACCCCATTACTCCCGAATGCTTCTGTCAGGGTCTCGTATATACACATATTTTTTAAAATCGTTCAAACTTATTCATAAGGCACATACATAAATAACTGACGCCAATACGGCAAAGGTGCATACATTTTCGAAACAACTATGCCACTTCAATACTGTAAACGCCCCGATATGAGGCGCCACCATACAAAATTTATTCGCCTGGACGACACGGCGCCGGGAATTTGTGCACCCCTGAAATAAGGGACTCCATCGAACACATTCCAGCACGAAACCTTTAAAACGAAACAGTACGTCTGGCCGACGTACACTGCTTCTACGTATTCCTTTCTAAGCGACGCTTAATGGAAGCAATAAAATCTTCACATTTACAACATATGTTGCTTTCCAGAGGTCGACACGTTACTGACACACAGTGCACTGCAATTCAATACAAAGGAGTACTGCACAGCTGCATCAGCAGCAGGAAAAGTCTAGAAAGTCAAACGCAATGGCTCCCTTGCAATTGCCTCAATGAACTACTTATTTTTGTGCGGGTATGTTGTCGCCAGTCCGGAATGCCGCTCGCTCAGTGACTGCCGGCACGCCATATTTATTTGCAGTTTACCACCCAGGTGATAATACACTTTGTACGTAGCAATTTTCAGTTCTGTGGCTTGCTGCTTCTTCTCGTATCTAATTTATGTATATGTAATTTTAAATATACAAGTAACTCTCTGTGTTCCAAGTAATGGCTACTTTTAAGTTCACGGAACCTTCGCCCTACAAGCAGGAGCGGCCTAAAGCACCAGAGGTAGATTTCCTGTATCCCAAGTGAGTAGTGTACAAGTGATATTGTCTGTTAATCATGATGTCCCAAAACAGATGGAACTGTAATGTTACTCTGATTTCAAGAAGAAGTCAGAAATGCTGAAATTAGGTATGAACAAATCCTGCATCTCATTTAATGTACGATAGTTCAACCAACCAGTTGTTCGGTCACGAGATTTTGTATAACCGGGAGCTGTTGCAGTAATCACAGTACGTTTTTCGGCAGAAAGCTCCACACTGTACGAATATCCTTCGCGGCACTGAAACTGTGCAGTACTGTGTGAAGTCAGTTTCTTACACATTGCTTTAAAAATGTATTTATACTTGAAATCAAATTTAAAATCTAAGTTACGATGTTGAGAGACATATCATGTACTCTGGCTACCAGACTATACGGCGTCAAGCCAAAGAAATCCTTAATCCTACTATCCTCTTTCATGAGAACCATAAACCTTGTATGTAAAGTTCATACATTATTGTTTTGGGAGCTATAAAAGCTTGTTTGGCTAGTGGAAAAGTAGTTTTAAGGCTTAGCCAAACTAAATTATGTCATGAAGTCTGCAAGTGAAGTGAAATGCTTTAGACAATAAATGACGTTTTGTTTAGTAAAAAGTTTGCAAGAACTTCAGTATCCTAGATGCCACAAAAGGGGAACTGAAAAATCAATTTGCAAACTGTTCTAATCAATTAAAAACGACCAACTCCATGGCCAGGTACTTCACGAAGAAGTTCATAGTTTCTGGCATAATCAAGATATTCCACTGTGTTTGCTTATACCAAAACTTTCATTAACATTTTCTCAAGTGTCCAGTACAGAACCCTATTTTGAAGATATCCTATCTATGCCATATCCAAGCACTATTTCTCCTTAAGATCTATATTAATACTATCTTCCCACATATGATCTCATCCCTTTATGGTTTTCTCAATAAAACTGCATTCAATTCTCATAATAATGTATTAGTGTTATAAATGAATTCAGTTGTTTACACAAATGTTGTTGCTCCTGCTATTACCTTTTCTTTTAAATTCACTTTCCATAAAACAAGACCAATTTCACACACCATACCACACAATATGGAGGGAACAGTGTAAGTTTCCATTGGATCTGCATCCCTTCACACTCTGATGTCAACAGAACAGAGAACCATGCTTGCTGTATCCTGATCTGTAACTTTCAACCTCATAATTCTTCCATATTCTCAAAGTTAATTATGAATTATGAAGAGAGTATTTGTTATAAATATTTAGTGCCATCTCATTTTGATATGTGAATTTTAACTTTGGCAGTTCTCTGTTTAGTGCATGTTTCACAAATATAATCTAAAATGACTGTTATAAACTAAATTCCTGTAAGATTTGAAGAGTTACAAGCCACCGGTCACTAACCCATAACATACTAAGCTGAGATATTTAAGATAAAAGAAATAAAAGCCCACATAAATTGTGAGAAGGGAATTTCATTTTCCAGCGGCTGTCTTAGACAGTCAACACACAACAAAAACACATAATAAAGAGATAAATAAACATTATCCCAAACCACTAGTAACACAGCCATCAGAACAATATTAATGCATGGATGAAAATTACATTACATACTTTGGACATAAGTACATGTAGCCCTTGTTTTCCACCTCACTTTTAACACGTCTTTTTGCTTGAATGCCCCTAGCCAATATACACCAATTTTTAATATCTGCCCTCTCATTTTTTGTTTTAACACCCTTTAGCTGGCTGCCCTCTATTACAATTACTCCTACTATTCCATTAGTTCTCATGGGAATATCATTTTTTATTTACACCCACTTTCTTAGAAAAACAACTGAGGCATAAAACAAGGGCTTGTTGTTTTGGTTAGCCATGATGATAGACAAAGAAATCTGAATTCCATTTAATAACTCAAGTACACAAACAATGATTAATTTTAAATAAATTATAACTGAAGAATTATCAAAACAAAACTCTGTTATGAATTATTAATATTTTCTCTCATTTTATTTAATTGTTTATGACTTATTACCTTTTGGCTGCAAAAGCTCCCACTTCATTGTCACCAAAAGCCTGACATACTCTGTACACACTGGGACTACAGAAAATTTCTCTCATATGTGTCAGAAGCCACTATATTACTGAAGGCCTGTCTTCTCATTACTTGTGAATTCAGGTCAAGGGTAAAAAATTCATAATCCTCATTATAGGGTTGCTTTGCTGTCAGTACTAGAGAATACTCTCTGTCATGCCAAATCCAGTATGCGTTAAGCCATTCATGTTTCTTGCTATCTGGAGACGTATTTATTTTGACATTTTTAACTGGAATTGTAAAGAAAAGTCACCTTTTGTCATCTCGGTGACCTTAAATTTTTGCTATGTCCTTTTAGAACTTTTAATTGTTTAAATCCAGTGGCTTGGTATGAGTAGAAAGTTCCTAGGGTGAATGTGCCTAGCTTTCGCTATTACAGCAAATTCTTGGTCACAACTCTTAGAACTATGTCCAGGAATACAAAATTTCTGATAAACAAACTGTAACATTGAAGATCTCTGCAATATATGTGATGAAGAGTGGGTACTTTTATATTACTGTTTCATTCCCACAACTGTAGCAGTATGCAGTCAGATGTTTTCTTGTGGTGGTTTGAAATTATCAGTATGCTTCAACAGGCATGATCCTATCTCATGAGCCCCTTGAGAAGCTACATTATCACTCCAGACATTCATGTACCCAGTTCCAGTCACTGTATCATAAATTCCAAGGTTAAAATGTCAACGTCTGACATTTGTTATAGGCTACAGTTAAGGATACAGATGGTGTGGGATGTGTTCACACTAGGTCAAAACTGAAAACCTCTTAATGTTTCAGAGACCTTTGCTTTAGCTGTATTTTCATCCTTCCTCTTTTATACTAAAGTTGCTTTCTGGTGGTGCAAATCCTGTTCTGTTAAAACCTTTCTTCACTTATAACCTTCTGTACTCCGTGCATCACGTGTCACTTTTCAGAGCACAGAAGGAGAGGTTCAAGCGACCTGAATATAACATAGAATGTAGAGAAACATACCATGCCTTGGTTATGAGTGCACTGTTGTTTGTGAAGTTTGCATAGTTCACCAAAAATTAAACCAGCTGTTAGATACTGCTAGGTATTATTCTTTCCTCCTGTATTGAGAATTATGACGGGGAGTTCATTCATGAAATTGACTATGGGTTTGGTGTCATCTAGGTGTGCTTAGGTATGTGACTGATGCCAAGCACATTCATCTGTAATTGTTCCAGCAGTGTGTTGTTTCTTGTTCAGAGTTAAAGCTGTTTTTTCATCACTAAACTACAGCGATGTTTTGAAAAAGGTTTTACCCACTACTGACCATCAGAATTATCAAGTGATAGCACTTCATACTGCCTGTTACAGCTGTGTTGCATCACTGGGCTTTTTGTATACTTGCTGTTTTGAAATAACCTGAACATAAGTCTTAATAAATGTGATATTAAATCCCTGTGTAACAATACCAATCATTCAAAATAATCTCTCTCTCACTCACTTAAACTTTGGAATGGTTTCATTGCATATCAATGCACAGGTGCAAAGAACAGTCATTACACACTGTTCTGCAGCTTCTAGCTTGTGTTTTCTACCTGCATTCTTATTGGCACATAATATTCTTTTGTGTTACCTCTATTGCAGTTTCATTTTTGTCTTTTATACCATTCATAATTTTACAGGATATGGACAAAAACAAATAAAATTCACGCTAATAAAAAATGAGTGGCCGCCAAGAAAAGGATATTCTGCATGTATTTAGTGAAACATAAAGCACCAACTTTGGGGGGGGGGGTGGGGGAAAAAGAAAAAGAACGAACGGACGAGAGAAAAACTAATAAAAATAGATAATCGTA
>Ga0136643_10012288_pt1 | contig 12745 bp, 5 predicted proteins | sample TergutLab28metaG_FD_96883 | JGI IMG/M metagenome (GOLD analysis project Ga0136643, IMG submission 96883) | Labiotermes labralis P1 segment gut microbial communities from Petit-Saut dam, French Guiana - Lab288 P1 (version 3) (version 3) | ecosystem: Host-associated > Arthropoda: Insects >...
GGAGCCGCTACTTTTTTCATTCAAGTAGCTCCTCAATTGACCTCACGAGGCTCACGAAGCTGAGTGGACCCCGTTCCAGACCCACTACTACTCAGAAAATCTGGTAGCGCCGGGGATCGAACCGGGACCTTTCTATCTGTAGCCAGAAACTCTGACCACTAGACCACAGAGGCGGTCCTGAGTCTATAAACAAAGATTAATATTCCCACCGTGGGGAAGGGATTCCTTAACTATGCAGAGGTCCGTAACGTCACAGCGCCGGCCCTGGTAACATGGGACCTATATTATTAACATGGCGCAGAAATATCTACAAGAGCCAGAGCTTTTTGTGGAATTATTTTTATACCAGTTTTCTTGATTATTCAATGTGAAACTGTAAATTGACGTCTCTATTACACAACCGACATGAGTGAAAGCTGACATTCTTGCCATTCAACGGAAAGAAACTTTCCACAAAGAAGGATTGTTTTGAACATGTCTTTCTATTTCTTTGTCTGCATGTAGGAACTTGAAAAATAAACAAGCCAGGCAATGTACGCATAACATAACAGTGAGGCGCGTTCGTGCAACCATTATTGCATTGAAAAGCAATAAATATTACAGACTCTGAGTGTGTTTCTAGCCTTTGATATCCAGCATGCAATTCGCATGCGCCATATTGACATCTGTGGCCTGCCCCGCTCTACAATATTTTTCCACATTATCTCTTAAACGGCACGAATTTCGGAACAAAAAAAATTATTGAATATAAAATGTGTGTCGTTTTTCTCTACAACTATTGTCTGAAACATTTTTTAGTCTAAAAAGAACTGAGTGAGATGTGATCAACAATGTGTATTGGTCTTTACATAAAGTACCTGCTTTTCTTGTCCACTTTTAATTAAATTTGAATTTTATCGATATATTTCAGAAAAATAACAAGATATCAAATTTCATGAAAATCCGTTCAGTGGAAGCCCAGTTCTTCCATGTGAACAGACGGACGGACAAACGTGAAGAAGCTAATAGTCGCTTTTCGCAATTTTGCGAACGCGCATAAAACGGATTTTGGTTAAATTTTATATTATGGATTTCCAGTAAATTTCGTAGGAACATTAGAGTAGTGGTTTTCATTGGTCATTAATAAAAACATTTTACATTCTGACCTAAACATATTTCATCGTTCTTCTTCAAGCCGGACTGAAACGCTAAATATACATCAGAGTGAAGAATGTCTCGAACAGAAGTTTTGAAGGAAACAAAGCATACACTGTTTCTAACATAAGTTGTAAAATAAACTGCTACACATTTCATCTGGAACAGAAGTTTTAAAGGAAAATGTTACATTTTTTCGAACTTATGTTTGAGAGTACTTATGTAACACATTTTGTTTTACACATAAGATGTGAAGGAAAAAGCAAAACAGTTTGTTCAAACAGAAGTTATGAAGGAGAAAGAAATGCATTGTTCTGTCGCATACAAGTGAAAAAGGGAAAACAATACATTTTGTTTCGAACAGAAGTTACGAAGGAAATAGCAACACATTTTGTTTGGTAAACAGGTTATGAAGAAAAATGTAAAATATTTTCTTTATAATATAAATTTTAGGGAAGTTATAGGCACTTCAAAATAATAAGCAAAAATGGTTATTATTCTGTACTGTGTCGTAACTGGAGAAGAGTTACGCTGGTTGTCAGATGTTTTATTTTAGATCCGGGGACTATGAGCGATCTTGCCATGATTGTTACGCGATATTTACGTTTCCTAACTTGTTTATCTCTTGTGAAATTTGGCATTTTTCCTGCTGTATGAGTCCATATTGTCATTTGGGCAAAGCCGCCATCTGGTCTGGTAGTTAGTTACCAACGTTTGGGAGAAACCTGGTGCTGTCATCTTCATGATACACGTTAGTAAGGATGCCGGAAATGTGTTCCCCGAAACGCCAGTAAGCCCATATCAGAACACACTCACACATTATAAATATTTTGCCTTGTTCTCCTCCGAATCAATTTAAGTACTATACTATATTTGATTGCATGCTCTTCTTGTACTTACTTAAGGCTTCATCTCCATTAAAGAGGTTATCAAATCTCACTTTAAAATTATCCAGGCTATTTATATTTACTTCAAACTTGACCACATTCCAGTAAACCTTGCCACTCTTTGTCTGCGGTTCGGCTTCCAACCTCACTGTCGCATTCATCCCGACTGTGAAGAACAAGAAAGTAGAACACTGAATCAGTAACGGAACATCTATGTGCACATTAGGCAATAATGCGTTTTGAAATATAACTAACCTATTGCAGTACATACCAGGAGTACTATATTTATTTGTAACGTACATTCGAAATTTGTGCTTGAGACGAATACATTGCTGAAATGAAGGAAAATTAATATACTTATTTTCTTTTGCGTTTGTGTGAGAAGAATGTTGTTAAAAATGCACACAGAATTTAGGTCGATAAACCTGAAGGGAAGGTATCACTTGGAAGACGTAAGTGTAGAACAAAAGATGAAATTTGATGCGTAGATATAGAATTAATTAATTTGGCTCAGGTTAGGGACCAGTGATAGATTTTACTGAAACCGAAATTTACGTTAATTTCATAAAACGCTGGAATTTTCTTGGTTAACTAATGTCCATGTTTCTTCAGATAATTTTTTTTGAACTCAGTTATGCGAGTGAAAACGCCTATGTTACTGATAATTAATTTTGTGAGTCACGGAAGTGACTGCTTCATAACAGTATGTAAGTAAAATTGTTGCTGTGAATGAGTAAAGTTAGTATTACCGAAAAGATACACAAGACTATAGAATATGCAACGGGGATTAGTTCTTTTATTGACGGAATTGGCTATTACTAACAAGACACATAAGACTACAGGCTGCATAATAATCCGATAGTAAAATTAAGTTTTGTGATAACATGAAATACTGTGGCATGTCTAGCGACATCCAGCGACTGCATCATCTAATATGTGAATTATCAATGCGTATTTAGCAAAAACTGCTTATACTGTAGGAATAATGACAATATTAGCAAACGCGCAGGAAAATTTGTATATACTAACACTAGAAATCATTCTGAAATAATTTTTCAGAATATTTTTCCTCATTTCTTGACGTGGTTCGTATTTAATCCATGTTTTAAGTGGCTTGAGGTACTAAGACAATTAGTAGAAAATATTAAACTGTAGGAAACCATTAAGCCTATATTCCTGGATGAATTTCGAAGAGGGACTATGGCGTTGTTTCCTCCCAACGAAATCTTGTAGCAATTTCGCATTAGGTTATTTTATTATGCGCTATTCAACGATGCTCTGAATTGCTACATTTGCGGAAGTACTCGGAAAAAATCCGTCATATTGCCATTCTCTTCAACACAAATCTCACATAGACTAACCTGGGACTGACCAATCGCCTGAGCCGTGACACGGCTCAGAAGCTTAATTCCTGTTACTTGGTTTAAATCAGCGCAATACAGCCAAGTGCTGCAGGACGATTAGTTGTTTTTTTGCAATGCGTAGACATTAAGGTTAGTAATGGTGGTGCGATTAGTTGAATATCTGCGGTAGATGAAAATAGACCGATTTACAGTGCGTGGGAGAGGAACCAAGGACATGGTCTGTACAGCATTGGAACTAAATAAGCTGCTTTGGAATGCAGCTTTTATTTTGTAAACTTAATGGACAGAATTAAAAACCCGATAAAATGAACACTGTTGTTTTGTCACCCACTTACCAATTTCTAGGCTTTTGCAAAAGTGAACTTTTTTTAAAAGTTTCTTTCGTAAATTTATGCCGCATTCTCCTCCGTTCCTGTTCTAAATATTTGTAAAAATGTCCATTATCGAAGTACAGTTGTTGTGCTTGGTATAGTGAAACCTGCCTATGACGGAATAGCATGGGACCGATTTTTTTTTTTTTCCATTGCAAGCAGGTTTCATTTCTTACAGGTACTTGAAGTCTGGCAAATCAGTCCGCTGTATTTTCTTCACAAACATCGTCAGCTTCACTAAAGACTCGTTGACATAATCAAACGTCCCTTTCTGAAAATTTCTAATGGTATGTTAGAAGCCTTAAATTCCCTTCTCTGCTTTTAGTCACTTACTTCATGTTCCTATGACACTGTTTCAGGCTTTGGAATTGTTCTGGCTGTCGCACTTAAAAGCCACTCCCACACAATGTCATTGCTCTATTCATTGCCAGTGTTTCTTAGCTTGCGTTTTACTGGGCCATTTTTAAAATTCAGTCAATGGTTTCCTATTGCTGACGTGGCTCTTAATGTGCCATCCACTTCGAGTTTTTTCAACGTTAAACTTTGCTACATATTTTACCGTCAACTTGTCTTTTTATACTAATTCAGGTTCTTTTAGTTTTGAGTTGAGATCCAGAAGTACTGTTGTCTTTGCAGGCCGTGGCCACCAGTAAGTGCGAAAGGAAACATCTTTGGACATTTCGCGGAAAATGGCATGGTTTTCCGTTTCTATTGGGGGAAATTGTTCTGCAAGCAATTATACTTATGCTGTTTGGACTGGAACGTGCAAATATTTAAGGAATACCGACAGTTCTTGATTTCAAACTTTCGCCGTGTTCTGAATGTTATGTGCTTTCTTCTGGGTAATTAAACTGCGTCTGAAATTTTATATGCCGACGTTTCGGTACACTGTCTATTCCATCTTCATAGGTGGGTAGGTATGAATTATTACTTCATACCTACCTGCCTATGAAGATGGAACATACAGAGTATTCCGAAACGTCGGCATATAAAATTCAGACGCCTGGGAATTACCCAGAAGAAAGCACACAAGGAATACGGTTGTTTAGCGTGAGGAGTGAGGATTAGATTTCCTCAGTGTGTCTGTGCCTGGGATTGCTACACACAAATATAATGCCACATACTCAGAAGTGACATTCGGTCCTTTGCCATTAAATCACTCTGTTCTAGACTGAGACTGTACACATTTCCATTGACTAACTTTTTCAACCTCCAGCATTTGGCAGCTTTTAGTCCAAACCTTCCCAGCACCCTTCTTCTGACCTAGTTACTGTTCCTGACAGCATTTCTAACTGATAGTTTCGCTCTTCTAGGATATTAAATCAATGCTGCCTAATATCGTAGAAAAGAGGAAATCTCATTTACACCACGACAGAATACTGAAAGCACGCACAATAACTTTCACTGCTGATAAACAATAGAAAATGAAAGGGTACAATACGGAACAAACTTAAGTAAAAGCATGAATATTAGTGGATAAATTCTTATTATTGCTTTCCATTTCTGCCTAGCTTCCCTCCATTAAAGTTGATTCCATAACGTTTTTTACAACAGTCCTCGGGACTGCGAACGTTTTACCCTAAGGACAAGTTTCGGTTTTCTGAGGGTCTTTTTATCCTACTGCGGAAGTAAAGTGAACACAACCTTCGTGTGATGCTGACGACTTTTTTAATAATAAATAACCAAGATAAACAAAGTGTCTTTGTGGTGTCACCTTAGGTAAATAGCTGTTAGTGTACAGATTAAAATTGAAGGAATGGGGAATTCAGACTTTCTTACCATCAAACAAATAAAAAGTACGTATTCATTTTTGTTTTGTTTTAAGGGAGTGTTATTATGTTATTATCTTATGTTAAAAAGCTCCGAACGATTACAGTGACAGCTGACTAAGGATGATAATGGATGGAGTGTAGTCAGCAGTGGCTTAATTTGAAGTACGAGTAATTTTCTGAAACAAAATGTTAGGAAGAACATACAAATCCTGGGGCATTAGAGGACGTATAGTGACCTAGAGTCGAACTAGAAACATCCCGAAGCAGGAGTGCCACCCTTTCTTCCCAGATCTGACAAAAATATGGCGCTTTGAAAATAAAAAGCATTACATTGGAAAGTTAAGAACGTTTAACTTCCGAAACATTATCTGTGACCAAATGCTTTGTGTACTTCTTTACAGTATACATAGCATTTTGACCAGCACTATGTGTTCCCAATACAACAGAAATAAACAGGCTCACTTACTGAAATCAATTTTACATTTGCCCTTCCCCTTCAGAGGAAGAATCAGAAATTGCCCATCCATTACATAATCGGCCTCCAATGCTGCTGCCGGCATGATGCCGTGTGCTTCTAAGATGCGCTTGTCCAGATCAGCCCTGGAAAAATACAGAGTTTGGTAGTTGGGTAGTATGGATTTTTTTAAAGTGCACCAGCTACATCACTCTCTCTGTTTTCAACATTTCAACAAATTAAACACAAAATAGGGTACCAAATTGAGAATAAGATGTTACATAGTTGTGTTATGTACGCTCCTACTGCTGGAGTGGTTATGCAGTCAAGACTCCTATTGCACAACGCTGTTCACAAGCATGTTGAGCGTCGAGTGAATGCTAAGTCGGCAGTAACACTGCGAATATCTAAACGTGAACTTTAAATTTGTCACCAATGACAAAGTGCCTATATTCTTGTTTAAAACTATTCTTCACTAACAGTCACACAAATGACATCGTGACTGAAAGGAAACACATTACTAACACCTATTATATATTGTGAGTGGCGAGAAGAGTTGGGTGGCCGTAGACAGTTTGAAGGAAACGTTATGTCATTCATTCGAGAGACTGCGACTTGTACAAGCCTCAGTTATGCGAGGCAATCACACAAACAGACAGCGATAAATTTCACCCATGCTAGGCAATAACACAGAGACAAAATACGATTAGCCTCAATCATGCTAGGCAGTAAAACAGAAACAAGCTAAGACAAGCCTTGGACATACTAGGCAATAACAAAGAGACAGACTACAATAATCCTCAATCATGATAGGCAGAAGAAAGAGATACTACGATAAGCCTCAATCATACCAGGCAGTAATACAGAGACAAAGAAAAGCCTCAGTCATTATAGACAATAAAACTAGGAAGCAGAATAAAATAATCCTCAAGCATGCTAAGCAGTAACACATAGACGAAGATAAACCTCAGTCATAGTGGGCAGTAACACAGAGACAAACTGAGATAAGAGTCATACTAGGCAATAAGAAACAGACAGACTGAGATCATCCTCAATCATGTTAGGCGATAACAAAGAGACAGACTACGATAAGTCACAAGCATGCTAGGCAGTAACTCAGAGTCGAACTGTGATAAGCCGTACTTAAAGTCTCGGACTAGGCAAACAAGAAGATGAGAAGTTAAACTGGTTGTCTGGCCATTCGCCGGTTTAAATTGAATGGGAAATAAAGTTCTGTATTCGGTTCGAAATGCACGGAGAGGATTGGTGGTTAAAATCTCTCAATGCTCTCCGCACTTACACCATATGCCGTTTGAATTCTCTTGCTTTATAGCGGTTGGCAGCTATGCGCAGGAGTTCATTTGATCGAGGGATATTGTTATGTGGGCTTTTCCTGCAAGTGGTCTGTTTCTTTGACAAAGGGGACAGACATTCGAGAACATTTTAATTCAGTTGTTGAAATTCAGAGAGTAAAGAGTTACAAAACGTGATGTTTATTGGGCCGTGCATCATTGTGATAACTCAAGCTTGAGTCTGCAACCCAGACACTACTCCAGCCTAACTGCACCTAACCTCCAACATACAGCAAACCAAGAACGACACGACCAATGTGATAATCAACATCATAGTCGCGAGCTCCTGATGATGGGCATAGTAATGCTCGAAACATGTTGAGCCTATAAGAAGTACAATAAAATATCAATTGGCATCTATTTGGTTTTTTCATTCTTCAGTTACAGAACAAGTAGTTCGGCCTCTATCCCCCTGTATATTCCAGTCGAATGTATGCTTACTGACGAATGTGTAAAACATTGCAAACAAGAGTAGGGCAGCTTTAGGCAAACGGTTACAAAAATAAAAACTATCTAGACTTAAACGCGAAAAAAGGTAGTCTTCTTAAGTTTTAGTTTTGAGAAACATTACTCTGTTGAAGTCAGGTTAATGAGGTTTTTTTTTTTAATATCTTACAACTGTAATCATATTTGGATGGATTTCAAAGAGATTATTAAAAATACATTTTAGTGCGAAGAGAGAAAAAAACCATTAAGATGTAACTAATCTGATGTTTATTATCAAACTTCTATCTCAACATGTTTCGGGCATCATAATGTCCATCATCAGGAGAACAAGACCTTGTACCACCACATGTGGTGTTCTGCACTGGTTGTGCTGGCTGTGGTTGTGTAGAGCTGGGTCGCAAGCTGTGTGCGCTGTGTGAAACAGTCGAACAGTAAATTTCACACAATGCACACAGCTTGCGACTCAGCTCCACACAACCACAGCCAGCACAACCAGTGCAGAACACCATACGCGGTAGTACACTGTCTTGTTCTCCTGATGATGGGCATAATGATGCCCAAAACATGTTGAGATGGAAGTTTGATAATAAACATCAGATTAGTTGCATCTTGTTGGTTTCATCTCTTCACCCTACGTTCATGATGCACCGTCACAAGAGCCTAAAACATTTTATTGCGTTCAAGCCTGTACTATACTCTGGCATAACATTTCTTTTTATCTCTTATACACGGCCTGATAATGACGTGTTGAAAGCCGAAAAGTTTACATGAATCTAGGCGTTTTACCACTAAAATACAAGTTACTTCCGACGAATAAAATAGTTGGTTCTTTGTTGTGTTGCTTATAGGCGGCATTGAATCACCTTCAGATCAAAACTTCATACATTTTAATTCATTATTTTTATTATTATTGTTATTCTTAATTAACTAATTAATTTATGTGCATATGGGCTACATAATATTTTGCTCGCAAAGTTATTTCTGGCAACACATCATGCCAAATAGACTTTTACATTATATTCAGATGTGGTCAGTTGCTGCTCGATTGAAATTATCTCGTTCTAAATTTGATCAACACAAGTCTTACCTTCAATTTCAGCTAAAGCACCTTGAAATCTTATTACTTTTACTCATTCCCACTTTGTTTACGTTACGGGTTTTGGGAAGAGGTATTTTATAAGTTTTTAAATGTCCCAAAAGATGATGATCCTGCAAATGTTGTATAGATTTTTTTGTTAAATTTCAAAAATAAAAGTTAACTGCTGTAAGCGAAGACTTTGAGAAGTTTCCAAGAAGTAAAGTTAAATTTTGGCTTCCATAAGGAATATAGGAACTTTGGGTTTTCGTACAAAATATTTCCGAGTACTTTACATCGTCAAGCTGTCTTCTGTTATTCACGGGTGTTACTCTTGACCATCGAGGAACAGAAACGGTTCCTTCCAGATGCGTTGCGTAACCGTTGAAATTAACGTGGCCTGGTTCAGCTGCGCGAGCTGGACCTTCTTCGTGCCGGCCCTGGGTTATCGTGTTGTACCTTATCGAACATTTTAAGGTGGTACAGGCATTTATATGCAGAGAGTGTCAACAACCATATATAGCAGTGGAAGTTCTGTGCTCGTTCGCACAGATGTTAAGTGTCCATAAATGAACAGTGCACGGACGAACACAAGCGCTGTATTGGGATAGGATTAGGGGAATGAAATAGGATCGGGTATTTAAGTCTACCGTGTACCTACTTAGCGACAGCAGTTACAAATGCTGCGACGTTGTTACCACATCTATCAAATAGGTGCAGAAGTGGACGTGTTACGAGAGATGTGTCACTGTGGAACCATTTCGTCGCGAAGGGGAAAACATGTGGCTCATTGTACGACATATATATATATGTCGTTCGGCGCCAAAGGGTTAAATCGGAAAACTGCCTTCCTTTAGACGTGGACAAGCAAACGATATTCCTCCGAATGACGTCATCCACATTCGCAGGAACACAAAGTCCGACAAAATCTGTCATCTACAGCTGATGGTCATTTTGTGTATGAATTCCAAAGTTTTCATGTTTTATACCGTTCCACAGGGTCAACTGTGAATGCGTAGAATTAAGAGTCTTTCTGCAGCACAATTTACACCGCCAATACACAACATTCGCAAAGACCAGATGTATTAGTAGAACTGGGTTGTATCTTGCGACATGTTTCGGCCATTAAACGGTACAGACTGTGCCTTAACAATACTATTCTTTGTTGGCCTGAGGATGGCCGGTTAACGGCCGAAACATGTCGCCAGATATAACCCAGTTGTACTAATACATCTGGTCTTTGTATTTGTTGTGTATTGACGGTACTAATACAATAAATAATTGACGATACACAACGGGATGGTCCCCTTCAAATTTGCGATCGGTTATGACGCTTTGTGTTATTGGAAGCAGGTTCCTCCGAAACATCGGTTGCTATTTACCAAACTACACATTGTCAAAAGACATGTGATTAAGACACATTGCAATGTGTAAAACTCAAATATCACAATCAAGATTACTTGGCTTACTTTAGTGTGTTCTGCCATAGCGGGCTTGATATTAATCAGTCTGGAAACACGAGCGCTGTTTCTTCTAGATATACAGACCAACGTAACAGGGCTAAGATATGCTTTCCACTGGCATCCAAAGTGCTTTGCAAGACCCATCAGATAAAGCAGTCTGAGTCGTAACACTTACGTGGCCGCCGTAATTTTAGATGTACTGAAGCCTATTGCTTTAACATTATTGAATTCCAGATTCAGTCTCACAGGCCTGCCAGCCCCGTCCTGAATGGTGATCTTAGTCACAGCCAGTGGGTCAAGAGGCATCAAATGAAGTGCAGGCAGTCCTGTTAAACATTAAAATATTTGGGTTACCGCCTTAGACATGGCAGCATAATTGAACCGACGTAGATGGATTACAATTAGAGATCTCCACTCGCCTAATTAAGTTTTCAACACTTTTAACCAGTCACGATGTAAAACTTTTAGTTTCAGTCCTAGCTAGTTAATGATCATGTCTCTTGTTCGTATCATGAAATAATATGAATATGTCTCTGCATTTCCCACCCGTCCTTTCTTCCTGACGTAGTCCTTGAGTATTGGGGCATATTTAGTACTTCACATAGTCCTACATTATATTAATATACGTTGTATGATAGGTCAAGATGGAGTAGAACAAAAAGATGAGATAGAGAACTGACAGTGAGCTGTGACTCAATATTGCAATATCATCCTTTACGACAAAAATCATAGAGCTTCTTTTTAATATAATCGTGATGTGAAAGTGTTTTCCAAGGGTTGTAAAATGTAAGAAAACAGCAAACGAACAGTAGTTTGTGGACAGTTCAGCTACAGATAGGAATTATCACACTGTGGCCACAAATGTGATTAGTCGAAATGTGTGTGCAGATAAACATAAGAATTGTCACACTGTAGCCAAAGGTAAGAATTTTCAGACTATGGCTAAATGTAGGAAATGTTGAACTGTACATAGGAGAATAAATTGTCAAAATTGTGAATCTGTAGCTAGAGATAGGAAGTGTCGAACTGTCGCTAAATGTGGGATTTGTCAAAATGTAGCTAGAAATACGAATGATCAATTTTTCCATCGGTTTTCTGTGGCATGTCACTCTTAATACTTAGAGTTCTTGAAATATAGAGCAGCCTTGACGATAGGAAACGATACATAAAGAATCGATTTGATACTTACAGGACATATCTACAGTGCAAAGCGTAGGCAGTCAGTGAGGGAAGTGATGTGTCATGCCACATCACTTCGGTGTAAAGTTTTCAGTCTTACGATAATGACGAATATTCGCGCAATCCATTTTTGTATTTTTAGGCCAAAATTCTTCTTAAATTGTTTTTTATTTTAAATAACAACTAAAGTGTGCGAATCTCTCTCTCTCTTTTTTTTTTTGGTAAATATGAAAGTTTGCCACCTTGCAGAACCACTGCGGTAAGCAGTGCCCTATATACTTACCAGGTTTCAATTCCCTGATGGCTAGTTGAACGGCAGTTTGCAGACACTCGATGACATTTGGGTCTTTCTTCTTGCACAGCTTAAACGTAGCAGCTAAGAAGTAGAACAAAAGAGTTCATAGATCTTACAATGAGAAGCATCAATGCAAATCTTAATAAAGTTCAGTCGCACGGCAACACCCGCACCGCACATACGACCTACGCAGCGGCTCTCAAGACCACCACCCACCCAAAAACTCGGTGCAGAAAACCGTATGCTGCAACTCAACATCTAATGCTCCTGATGATGGGCGTATGTACCCGAAACATGTCGAGATAAGAATAATTCAATAAAATTACCTAGTTGCATCAAGTTGGCATTTCACTTTATTTCAAGAGGAAGATGTACGGTCACACAACCCTCAAATTAACAAGGTTCGTATTCTAAGATGTCCTGTCAGTTCTTGCATAAAAGGAAGATATTTTTAACCACATTCACAAACATTCTTCCTATGGCCCCACCTTCAGCCAGTTTGTTCTAATCAGCAGTTTTCCATTCTACCTTTTTAGGCTACATACCATTCTTTCAGTTATCTTTTTACTCCCTAACACCTTTTTCGGAAAGGCTTCCAGACCAAACTTTGTACGCATTTCTGCTGCCATTAGAACCACTAACGTAACCTGCACATTCCTTCGTCATTGATTTAATTACCTTCACAATACTGGGAGAAGACAGAAGCTTAAGAAGCTCTCCATTAGAATGAGAGTACAATTTATATAATCGCACAAAAATCTCCTGCTGTTTTCAGTATTTTGATATTTGCTTTTGAGTATATGACAACAATAGTATGTGTATATTATTTTATTTATTTACTGCAATTGGGTTGTTACCCGGTGGCAGTGGTTATTTTACATGTAAACAAAACATGAAATTGGTTACTACTAGATTTAAGTTGGGAGGGCTACATGAGAAACATGTAGTGGCA
>Ga0136643_10012290_pt1 | contig 12743 bp, 11 predicted proteins | sample TergutLab28metaG_FD_96883 | JGI IMG/M metagenome (GOLD analysis project Ga0136643, IMG submission 96883) | Labiotermes labralis P1 segment gut microbial communities from Petit-Saut dam, French Guiana - Lab288 P1 (version 3) (version 3) | ecosystem: Host-associated > Arthropoda: Insects >...
CAAATACGTTGGAATTATGAAACAAACTGCATTTTGAAGAGAAAAAAACGGACAGTATATACCATGTTTAAAATATTCAGTACCTATATTTGTTGAATAAATATATAAAATGCAACTTTGGAGATTAGCGGTGCGGTACGTCAACTAAAGTTGACGTTAGGCGTCTAAAGGTTAAATGTTTATGTTTTAATTGTAATCTGAATGCCAACTGTAATGACAGTGCATTGCAGCTCTAATATTTTACGGACAGACTTAAGGATGTTTCACCTGCAGTTGCTTAAGTGATGCCGATACGTGTCTTGGACGTGACAGAGTGCATTGCATCTTTAAAATATTCTTGTTTACGACTGAATATTTGATCCACAAGGTCGGCTGTTCCTGTATTTTGTCTCGTGTAGCTGTTAGAGACGTTTAGTGCATTTCCTTTTATTAAAACTTCGCGTGAGGCCACAGAATGTAGTGATATCTATATGACGTAGCGTGGCACCAAACGTGCTGCGGTACGCTCAGGCTGATGTGAACTTAGCCATCGCTGTGCTGTTGGTGTCTCCAACTGTCAGATGACATCTTGAAACTGTCATTCGAATCTGCACGTGCGATGCTGTGTGTTCAACTGTCTGGCTGTGTTCAGTGTGTTACGTTTCTGAACGTTAAGCTTCAAGTGAGCTGTCCACTCCACAACGGTGTAGCATTGACACTCACGATATCTTACTTAGCCGCTCAGTGGACTGGACCTGATGTGTGTTTGGTATCGGTCAAGTTGTGTGTCTGTTGCAAGGAATGACCGCGCTGGCTCTGCCGGGAGAGACGTTCTCCCCATGTGATTAATGGAACATATGCATCTTTAACCGCTACGTTCCACTATCTTAAAACACGTTGTTCTAACCTATTTACTTATTTACTCCATGGAGCAGAGTCCTTCTTGGGAAGGTGACGGATTTTCAGCTAGTCAAGAAATTCTTCGCATTTTATGGTACCCGAAGGTTCATTACCACATTCACAAGTGCCCGCCACCTGTCCCTATCCTGAGCCAGCTGGAGCCAGCCCGTACCCCCACATCCCACTTCCTGAAGATGCATCTTAATATTATCCTCCAATCTACGCCTGGGTCTCCCCAGTGGTCTCTTTCCCTCAGGTTTCCCCACCAAAACCTCTCCTCTCCCCCATGCGCGCTACATGCCCCGCCCATCTCATTCTTCTCTATTTTATCACCCGAACAATATTGGGTGTTGTGTACAGATCATTCAGCTCCTCATTATGTAGTTTTCTCCACTCCCCTGTTACCTCGTCCCTCTTAGTCCCAAATATTCTCCTCGGTACCCTATTCTCAAACACCCTTATCCCACGTTCCTCCCTCAGTGTAAGCGACCAAGTTTCACACCCATACAAAACAACAGGCAAAATTGTAGTTCTGTATATCTTAATCTTTAAATTTTTGGGTAGCAAACTGGAAGACGAAAGATTCTGCACCGAATGATAGCAAGCATTTGCAAGGCTGCGTTGGTGAGAGTATGAATGTAAAACAGCAGGGCAAATGGTGTACACCTTGACATAGCACACGGATTTCACCAAGGCGTTCTTTACTTTCATGCCACACGTGCCTGCGGTGCATGCGCAAATGTCGTTTTATTCTTGGTCGTTCTTGATAACACTCTAATAATTTATTGTGGAACACACTGTAATAATTTATTGCGGAACACACTGTGATAATTTATTGTGGAACGCACTGTAATAATTTATTGTGGAAAACACTGTAATAATTTATTGTGGAACACTATTAATTTATTGCAGAACACACTGTGGTAATTTATTGTGGAACGCACTGTAATAGTTGATTGTGGGACACACTGTAATAATTTATTGTGGAACATTCTGTATTAATTTATTGCGGAACACATTGTATTAATTTATTGCGGAACACACTGTGGTAATTTATTGTGGAACGCACTGTAATAGTTGATTGTGGGACACACTGTAATAATTTATTGCGGAACACACTGTAATAACTTATTATTTATCACACTGTGATAATTTATTATTGGTCTCGTGTAATAATTCAGATTAATGTAAGTAATGACTGACTTTAAAGTTCCTGTGCCGCTGATAAATCAATTAGAGCAAATTGCAGGTGTTGCCACGCCATCCCCAGTTCTTTCCCGGACGAGTCAGTCGTTATGACTCTGGCTTGAATGTGCGGTGTGAGGTAGCTGGTGATCCGAGTGCACTCTTGGTTTCGTGACCTGGAGTAGCTCAGTCGATACAGTGTCCAGGCTGTCGGCTGGCTAGACTGCCGAGGAATCGTGGTTCGATCCCGAGCAGGGAAAAGAGAGTCTTCCAGACTGTCACTGGGGCTTACAAATTGTCCTATGCATTGAGCACTGAAAGGTTACTTCCTGGACAGTACAGTGGTCGGGACATAAGGATGACTGCTTATTTGTTTCTGGTGTCGAGGTTTAGAATGTATGGCGCTAGACCACCATTCCCCCCATCTCCTTTCATGGTGTGTACAGGAACAGATTGATAATGAAGTCTCGTACGAGTTTTGGTACGTTTATCTCATCCCTCCTTTGTTTCTGGTTTCTTTCCCATTCTCTTGCTTGTCCTATCATTATTCCATTCCCCCTTCCTTACTGCCCCTCCTTTACGTTTAACCATTTAAAGAGCAAACGTAATCTGCTTTATATAAGGAATCAGTCCGTACCGCGCAGTAAACACTTTCCACCATGGCTATAAAACCCACTCAGTTAATGACGTATAAAGCAAAAGTCGCTGTCTGTTCTGAGATCAATACAAAACACTCAACGCAAAGCTGCACATAAAGAAACCGCCAGGTTTTAAAAGGTAAAACTCTGTTGGTCAATGTCATGAAGACTGTCGCGTTAGCAGAACACCGCTGGAGCGTCACTGTTAGGTGTGCATTGTGATGATTCAACGTCTTATCGTCTGTGAGCGTCAGCATACTCACGTCTGAAAGTGTTCACAACTTCTGGAAGTTGTGTCGATTGCCAAACGCTATCCATTTTGGAGGTGCTGAGTTCAGATCTGTGTCAGTGCAACGGCATTTTCGTGAAGTGTCGTGCGGTTTTCCGCATCCCCTCCAGAAACAGCTCTTCAAAGTGGGCCACGCCTGCATCGTTACAAATTTTGCTGAAATTGCGTTGACCGGTTTTCGGTGTGAGGCGCTTCTGTTTGCTTATCGTGCATATATTGCCAGCCGACCGTGTCGTTCTGTAAATGCCATGTACGTCACATGTCCTGTGTACCCGCTAGTACTGTAGATACGCCGCCTATCACTGCAGGGACGCCATCTGTCATTGTAGATGCACCGTCTGTCACGTCAAAGACGCCACCTGTCATTAGATGCCGCCTGTCACTGCAGAGACGCTGTCTGTCACTGTATATACGCCGTCTATCACTGCAGGGACGCCATCTGTCACAGTAGATACGCCGTCTGTCACTGCAGGGACGCCATCTCTCATTGTAGATTCACCGTCTGTCACTGCAGAGACGCCATCCATCACTGTAGGGACTGTCACTGTAGGTACGCCGTCTGTCACTGGGGAGACTGCATCTGTCACTGTAGTGACTTTCTGTAACTTTAGATACGCCGCCTGTCACTGCAGAGACGCTGTTTGTCACTGTAGGGACTGTCACTGTATATACGCCGTCTATCACTGCAGGGACGCCATCTGTCACAGTAGATACGCCGTCTGTCACTGCAGGGACGCCATCTCTCACTGTAGATTCACCGTCTGTCACTGCAGAGACGCCATCCATCACTGTAGCGACTGTCACTGTAGGTACCCCGTCTATCACTGGAGAGACTGCATCTGTCACTGTAGTGACTTTCTGTAACTTTAGATACGCCGTCTGTCACTACAGAGACGCCATGTCACTGTAGATACGCCGTCTATCACTGCAGGGACCCAATCTCTCACTGTAGATTCACCGACTGTTACTGCAGAGACGTCATCCATCACTGTAGGAACTGTCACTGTACGTACGCCGTCTGTCACTGGAGACACTGCATCTGTCACTGTAGTGACTCTTTCTGTGACTTTAGATACGCCGTCTGTCAGTACAGAGACGCCATGTCACTGTAGATACGCCGTCTGTCACTGCAGAGACGCCATCTCTCACTGTAGATTCACCGACTGTTACTGTAGAGACGCCATTTCAGGTCTGTCCACGTTTCCCCTTCACACCCCTCACTTTTAAGCAATATTTTACGTGTCTTCTTATTTCTGTCGTTTTATTTAGTCATTTTATTATTTCTTGCATGTTTATGGTTTTTTGACTCACTTTATGCTAATTCATGTACTTCTCTTTTCCCTTCTTCCTGAACTCTTTATGAGTCTTCTGAGCTTTACACTTCTTTTGTTGCTTTGGCTTGTTTTATATTTCCTCTGTAATTGTTTCCTCCTTATATAACTCTTGCCGTTTGCATTTCATTCGTTCTATTGTATTTCCTTCTGTCCCTTATATTCTGCACTTTATTTCCCATATTCGTCCTCTCCTTCTCATTCTCCTCCTCATATTTTCGCCTTACCACATACAATTTCACTTAGAAAGACACCCATTCAATTCCCACTGCATGCAGTCTGCTACACTATCGCCTATAACAGTGCATTAACGTACTCACCTGAGATATTTCAAATTAAATAACGTAATATTCGTTTCTCCTTGATCCAGTTTGTCCACACAGATTTGGCTTACCACGATATAGGAGCTTGTAATAAAAATTTTTCGTCACGTAGGTGAAAAGGGACGTGAAGTTTAGGCTCCACTTATTCTAACCGCACATTCTATTGTGTCGATTGATTGGATGTTGAGTGAATACCTGATTGTTGAGGATGCAGTTGGAGGTGCTTTTGACCTTTCATGATGTACTGTTCCAGAAGTTTCCTGGGTGGACTGAGGCAAATCAGGAAAATGTCAGTTAGGGTATCCGGTCTTGGTGCCGAGGTACGAACGCTGGGGCTACCGAATACAAAGCGGCAATGATGTTCCTCATATTTCTGTTAGTTTTTCTTTTACGCTCTGGGGTAGCTCAGTCACTGTAGTGAATACGCCAATCGGAATCAGGACTCTATTCCCGGCAGGGACACTCATTTTCCTGGTTTCCAGAGTCCACACCATCCCTAGGGCCACGCCGGGGTGTGGAACTGACCACTGTTGCTTTCAGTGCCAGGGTTAAGAATGCGTGGATGTATACCTCCATTCTCGCACACTCGACTTCTTCACGTCGTAGTGCGTAGCTAAACACAGGGCGGACTTTGCTGTACTGTTTTGCCTGTGGACTGTGCCGGTGCCATGCACCAGTGTTGCCCGCAAGGCTCAGCTTTTTAATGTTTCATATTAGAAATGTTTGATCTGAGAAGTCGTTATCTGTTTGCGCATAAAAATGAGGCCCATGGCGGTGAAGTAATCCTTGAGCCCACTTTAATTCTCTGTGTTATTAAATGTAATAGAGAGCAGCAGTAGCGGCTTAGCGGAATGGCCGCCATTACGCGGGCCGTGCGCTCTCCGGCGCTCGCATTTTTCAGCGTCAATAATCTTCCGGTCTGTATTGTGCTGAGCCACAGGGGGTTCCAAACGGACTGATATACTGTCATGCTAATGAAATAATTTTGTCGGCAGGCTATAACATGGGCTTTTTTTTTTCCTCTGGCTTTGTGTCCATAATCTTGTACTGTACGGGTCACACAAAAGTGTGTGTGGTGTATAGGGTGGTTAGAAAGGTAGATATTTTGTGTGCCAATAATTACGTCATTGGGTTATAGAATTGCTTAGTGTAAACTGTGGTATCTCTGTGTAGTGGTGGTGACAGCTAGACGAGAAGCAGCTTCATTGCCTTATTATTTGTAGGGTGATCAAGTGAAGGAGGGTGGGTTGTGGGTTGTGTGGGGAATGCGACATGAAGAACAGAGCACACATTACTTACTTACTTACTTACTCACTCCGTGCAGCACAGTCCTTCTTGAGAAGCTAACCGGTTCTTAGCTACTCAAGAAATTCACCGCATTTTATGGAACCCGAAGGTTCATTACCGCATTCACAAATTCCCGACACCTGCCCTTATCCTGAGCCAGCTCGATCCAGTCCATACCCCCACATACCACTTCCTGAATATCTATCTTAATATTATCCTCCCATCTACGCCTTGGTCTTCCAAGTGGTCTCTTTCCCTCATGTTTCCCCACTAAAACCCTGTATACACCTCTCCGGAGATAACACAGATAGTGAAAAAATTTTGATCGGGAAATATAAAACTAAAATAACTGTTGAAAGACAGTTCTGGAGACGAACATTATGAGTGGGGCTGTTTTAGAGCGGAAGGGGGGGGGGCGGTGTGGACTGAACGTGCTGGTTGCTTGAAAGGCGGCTGAGTAACTGTCAGCTTGACAAGCAAACATTGTGCGAAGATTGATTTAGACATAAATCAGCAGGATTCATTATAACTGTTCGAAGCACAGTGGTAATTATATGTACCACATATTTCAACGTAATAAAACTACATTTCGTCTACGCAGTGTATTTATGTACTGCATATATTTCTCCCATCACACGATACTAACCGGTTCGGCCTTATAATGCGAACAGAGTGTGTTTTCTGAGAGTTGTGAGCTGACACCTGTATGTGTTATTTAGACAAACATTCGCTTTCGAGAAGGTTAAGCATTTAATCTCCGTTAATGACAGGGAAATTAATTTGTTGTGTGTTCGGTTGGTTACATATGGGGGACCACATCACTGGGGTTCCCCGAGTTGACAGCGTTTTGCTGTGAGTGTGAGTGAGTGTGTGAGTGTGAAATCGAAATGAACTTGAAGCCGCCATGAAACGTTTGCAAGTTTAAAACAGTCTTAGTTCCAAATCCCTTTTGTAAAATGCCTGTAACACAAACAAGGGCCTGCAGACGCACAGCTTACTGAGGGAACGTCAGCGAAATATGTCTGTGTCCGCGAAGGATTTGCTTCATGAGAGAAATGACTATATGACGAAATCTGGATGTGTTTTGTTCCGCTAGACTGAGCTGAAGAAACAGACTCTCCTCCAAGACACGAGTCTTGCTGGTTTTGTTTCACTGAACAACTCCACTTCTTGAGTTTATATTTTTCTCTGATATTTGATGTCAAAGGAACAGAATTTTGAGTTCTGATTTTTTTTTACTCGGAGCAAACACAATGTTCTTAGGTAAAAGATTAGAGTTGAGTGCAGCTGGTAGCTGGATAGAGAGTTGTGGGTCACTCAATTATTACACCAACCACTGCACATATATAAAATTTATACATTAAAACATTAAAAACGCTCCGACATGTATCGGTCCTAAAACCATCAGCGAAGAGTGCCCTGCAGGGGACTCTTCGCAACATAACATTACACAACATGGCATGCTGTCACAACACCCAACTTGTACAGCGAAATTAATCTGTGACTATTTCTAGTGTGACTTTAGCAAGGAATATATAGCTCCCTGATGATGGTCTTTGGACCGAAACATGTCGGAGCGTTTTTAATGTTTCAGTGTGTAAATTTTATAAATTTTATACATGTGCAGTGGTTGGTGTAATGATTGAGTGACTCGGCAACATGCACGGTGTAACAATAAAAATAGTTGTGGTTTATCTTTACGTTAGGAATGTTGAGAAATGGTGAGCAACGTAGATGTCGAAGATAAAAGTGTTGTGGAAAGTTGTGCCACGTCCTTGGGCCAGGAATGTCTTCGTCATCAGTCAGGCTGTCCTCTCTTCAAGGACTGCTTGACCCTGAGGACATTGGATTCATATCCTTCGAAACGTCGATCCTCAGACCGCAGCCCACCGTCGCATTGCAGAGCACTTGACACATCAGCAGTACCGCTGCTTCGTTTGTTTGTTTGTTTGTTTGGGGCGCAACAGCCCCCATTGGGCCATGGTCTCCTCATTCACGAGGTTTCTAGATCACACACAACGATGCACCTCAGTCGGTAGGACTCCGATGGACGAGTGATCAGGTCGTCGCAGAGATCTCTACTTGACAATACACAAAATCACGACAGACATCCATGCCCCAGGTGGGATTCGAACCCACAATCTCATCAGGCGAGCGGCCGCAGACCTACGCCTTAGACCGCGCGTTCACTGAGACAGGCACTACCGCTGCTAGAATCTAAAATTTCTTAACAAAGTGTTACTTGGTATCAGAAAGGGCGGGACCGGGTGGACGCAACGCAACACTGTCCCTGTTATGGACGGGATAGGTCGTGTGGAAACCACGATATTGATATTTACCTTAGTGAATACCTCATATTTCTGATAGATGTTGTTACAGACGCTTGAATCTTTCATGTCGTGGGTGCAGTCGCACGTTCAGAGAACAACGGAGAAGACAAGTGGGTTCACGGCGTGCCCAAGCCGGGATTGGAACTCATCTCGTCGCCAGAACGGCCGAACACCACACTTCCTCAGCAGAGAGAGCGTTTCTGTGTGTTACGTTTCAGTTCACTCGATGCTCGCTCTTTAACTCCGGAGTGAAATAAGTGTAGCTTCCCTGTTTGTTACTGATCCCGATGCTGGGCGTCTTGGTGTGGGTAATCACGTGGCACCGAAAACAAAGACGAAATGGAGGAGAGTAAGAAATGTGTACATTAGGGAGGGGTGACGACAGGGGGGGGTCGTAATGTTAAGGGAATCAGGAGCGGACCGCACAGAAAACACGTCATGGAATCGAAACCGTTGTAGAACTGAGGTTAGTGAGGAGGTTAAGCGCTGTTAATATGACGTATTAACTGTGAACGGCCTGTCAGCTGCATGTGCGAATTGTGGTAATAGGGGCAGGGGGTGGGTCAGCGAAATGACATATTGTGTTCAGCATCTAGACGTTACCGCATGCATTTTAATTTTTCTCTCTTACTGTCTGTCTTTCACACTTCTCTTCTTCCATTTTTTGTTTCTTTCCATCTTCCAATCTTTCTATCTATCTTCCTTCCTTCCTTCCTCTCTTCCTTCTTGTGTTCTTTTGTGCTCTTATAGCTTATCAATACACGCAAGTCAACAATCATTTCTCCTCTTTTTTTCCATGAATCACGCCTTCTTGGATATTACGCCGAGTTGTTGAATGGCGGTACCCGAAGTTGACGAACCATCAGATTACGTATTTCATAGGAACATAAGATACCGCTTTCCCAACAATACTGCCTCGTATCCCGGAAGACCCGGAACTTCGTTAACGCCGATGTGAGAATCGCATATCTCTCAAGGAAAACTATGCTCTTACTTTCGCCTAGCTTCCCCAGTTGGTGTCGCTTCCTGATGATGGCCGCCGTTCAGCAAGGGGGTCGAGGAGTGGTGGGGCGTTGCTTGTCTTTGTGTGTCGCAGCTGTTCGCTGCGGTGCGCCGATGGTTGGGTGTTTGGCGATGAGATGTCAGTTGCAGTAGAAAATGTGCAGTCTAAACACATGTTTTTTCTCAAGCAAATCGGTTACATGTTTCGGCTCAAATGTATAGTTATCATCATGCCGAATTTGCTTTCGTAGAGCCTGATGGTAGCTATATATTTCGGCTGAAACATGTAGATGATTTCGTTGACAACAAATAGTTAAGACAGGTGATGGTTGAATAAAGAGAGACCAACTTGATGTCACCCATGTCTAAAAGACCAATTGGAAGACCTAAAACACGTTGGGAAGATGACGTAAGCTCCTGAGGATGGATGTATTAACATCCGAAACATGTTGAGCATTAAATAATGAAATAATACAGCAAGTGACATCAAGTTGGTCTCTCTTTATTCAACTATCAAGATGATGCACGGTCCAATAAACATAAGTTGAGACAGACTTAATATTTTGTACTGTGAATACAAAGGGGTGAGTCAAAATAAGTTGGTAATTGATCAGTTGCGAATAATGTACAAGCACTTGTCGTGGCCTATTACGAAATTTGGCTGCAAGAACTGAGGACAACCACGAGCAATCGCAAGTTGCTCGGTGATCGGACTGAGGTTCTAACATCGCGCTCCCAATGTAGGGACATTATTATAACAAATAGCTCGCATCTCGTCTTTATTCAAATCCTTTCGCGCGACGACAGGCAGTGCAGCGCTGTCCGGTGTTCCGTTTTGCCGTGAGGCGATGTCCACGTGTTTCAGGTAATACCATGTTGTTACTCGCCGTAATTTAAAGAAAGCCCTGGAAGTATTTCTTTTCGGATCGCACGTATAGGCCCGCGTTGTTTCTAACAAACACGTTTTTCATTGCACGTCGAAGTCTTTTACGGTAAGCGGTCCGACCGGAAGTGACTATCGACATTTGTCAGATAAATTAATGGCTCTATAGAAGGTCGGAGTGTGAACACTGCACCAACCTACTCTACCGGACCGATCCCCACTTCTTCGCCTCGTCTCCCTCACGGTTCTCTCTCTGCTGCGGTATCAGACGTGCCTGCATTTGGTGCCTGTTGTAGCTCTTGCTGCTCTCCGCCCTGGGACCATCCGATCGGCCACCAAGCCCATCTGTCTTCACCCTCACTTCTTACACGTCGACGCCATTCTACTTTCTGCGGAAGTTTTCTTTGGCGCTTTCTGTGCGAAATGTTAACAGAGTTTTCCTCATGTCCGTCTGTACGTACGTAAGCTTGTCTTGCAACGTTTTGCTGAGTTTTACCGAAGTTCTTCCGACACATTTCCCAGTTCCGATTAAAATCCGACGACAGTAATGGACGCCGCAAGTGAGCACTTGCAGTGCATCTGCTTGCATGTCGGGTTGGCGTCGCTGAATATTCGCCGGAGGCGGACAACACGCAGAGCAGCACGTGAGAGACATGTCACGTAAACACGTGCTTCTGTACGTCGTGTTGCTGCTGGAGATAACATAAACAGAAGTGAACCGAACACAGGGACTTTCTTGTGGTCTGTGTTGGTGGCACTGCATGAATTGCGAGGTTCTAGATGTTCGCAGAGGATCGGGTCTGACGGGATGTGATGCGGGGTCGTTCGGTTAGTGCTTCCCTGACTTTTCGAAGCACTGTACTTTCTCCGGCTTCAGAGGTTCCTCTTGCGCTCCTCAGTACCTGATGGTGAAGGCCCTGCGGTTCTTCGAAGTGCTGGGAAACGTCCAGGGACCCAGCGTCGCAGTTCAGAAGACCTGAATTCTCATTTTCATACATCGTTAAACTCTTCAGGAAATATCACGTGGAAATGAAAGCGTAAAAATTCATTTATTGTGTTTGGGCGTCTGCGTCTTGTTGTACGTCCGCGGAGTGAGTACACGTATAATGTGCGCATAATGGGGAGGTGTTCAGAACTATTGGATTTTAATTGCTGTACGCGTGACTGTATGTGACGCTGATATTGACACAGCTGGTCTAGAAGTTACTCTGCACTGTGCGCTAATCAGAGCAAGACGAACCCTTCTTGTGGGTGGAAATTCAGACTGGAGGATGTTTGTAAGTTACTTTCTGGGTATTTGCTCAGACATTGTGTCTGACTTTTGATTATAAGTTTGTAATAGGCTACATTTAGAAACGTGTCTTTTTGGACGACCCTGTCGTCTTAACAGCAGCAGTAAATTGAACAATGTAATTCTCCAATTAAGCACTGAGCCACTTGTGATGAAAAGCAATGAACAGAAGAAAAACGCTTGAGTTCCTGTTTGAATATTGTAATGTTCTGTGTTGTGTTTCTGTGTTTTGAATCGAATGTTAATGTGTGCTAGTGAGTGGCTGTGCTAGTGAGTGGCTGTGCTAGTGAGTGACTGTGCTAGTGTGTGGCTGTGCTAGTGAGTGGCCGTGCTAATGAGTGGCTGTGCTAGTGAGTTGCTGTGCTTGTGAGTGACTGTGGGTGAGTGGTTGTTCTAGTGACTAACTGCTGGTGAGTGACTGTGGGTGAGTGATTGCTAATGAGTGACTTGGATAGTGAGTGACTGCGCCTCACATTACAAACCAATTAGAAGGGCGCAACTTGAACCGATATAAGGTCTCACTGATGACACTCAAGCAGTGCCGAAACATGTATAAGACTGTGTGTGTGTGTGTTGTGTTCACATTGCATTGCATGTGAGGTTGGTCGGAAAAACTGAAGTTTGCCTAATGCACCGTAGTACAATATTAAAACAGAAGTGGGTCTTAACAGTAAAGAAGAGTACGTGCTGGGCTTAAGAAATAGACATTTCGGAGAGAAACGATGAAGCTCCCAGGACACAACACTAATTTAAATTTTACGCATCGTGGGCCAAAACAGGTGAATTGCCTGCTCGGGTAGTGACAGCTGCCTTATGGCCGAACAAGGCAGGTAATGTACGTATAGCGCAACACTGGGGCGCGTTTGTGCAACCGCTGTTGCGGTGGAGGAGCGATAAGCATTACGTATTGAGTGTGTGTGTTTGTAGCCTTAGGTATCCAGCATGAAATGCGCATGCGCCATATTGTCGTCTGTTGCCCGTCCGGCTATGTAGTGTTTTCCCACATTATCTCATAAACGGCACGATTTTCGAAAAAAAAGGTTATAGAACATAAAATTTGTGTTTTAATTTCCGCTGCACAATTTGAAACAATTCTCATTTTAAGAAGAACTGAGCGGGACGCGATAAAAATTTTATCGGTCTTAACCCTTTGACCTTTTGGCGCCGGAATTATTTTTTTTTATTTTAGCACACCCTGTATATAAAATGTGAATAATACAGGAACCAAATACGTTAGAATTATGAAACAAACTGTATTTTGAAGAGAAAAAAACGGAGAGTATATACCATGTTTAAAATATTCAG
>Ga0136643_10012292_pt1 | contig 12742 bp, 8 predicted proteins | sample TergutLab28metaG_FD_96883 | JGI IMG/M metagenome (GOLD analysis project Ga0136643, IMG submission 96883) | Labiotermes labralis P1 segment gut microbial communities from Petit-Saut dam, French Guiana - Lab288 P1 (version 3) (version 3) | ecosystem: Host-associated > Arthropoda: Insects >...
ATTCGCAGGCTGAGTTTCGAAATAACTGCCCTCCCCTGCCCCATGTAGCCAGATAATTAATGGGCGTTTACTATCCTTAGCCTCCGGTGGCGTAAAATGTGCGTATTGCAACTTTACACCATCAGAACCTTCGAATGCTGCGCTTTCGAATAGGTCTGCAATTTCTATAGTAGTTTTTGTACGTGTAAGGGGGATATTCTCACCTTTGTAGTTCAGTTTATGCTCGTAAGGATTTGCCCATTGATTACCCATGTAGCGCTTTCCGCCGCCTTCATCTTTAGCGTCTACACGAAGGGCGTTTGCTACATAGCTTGACGGATGCACTTCCAGCTCTAAAAACAGCTGGGTACCATCCATATATGCAGCGATTATTTTTCTCGCACCTTCTACCACAGGATTTTCTGTAAAGAAACTCCCCTGCTTTACTACGTCAAGGGTAAAGTCTTCCGGCTTTGGCGAATCTAGTTTCTCGCCCCAGTCAATTATAAGCTTGGTTACAAATGGGCCAAAATCGAATCCTTGAATAATCATTTTGTAGTTTTTCATGCCCGGCGCCTCCTAAGAATTTTATTCAGGTTTTTATTATCGCAAAACACTGACTTAATATCAATTACAAATTAAGCATTTCTCACTTAATTTTATCATGTTATACCTACATATTTTTGATTGTGCTATAATAATACACAGTAAAGTGAGGTTAGATGATGGCAACAATAAAACAAATTGCAGAAGTGTCCGGATTTTCTCCAACTACCGTTTCGATCGTTTTAAGAGGCAAAGCGAACGAACGTCATATATCCGAAGAAACGAGAACAAAAATACTTGCTACCGCACAACAGCTTGGTTATCGTGCAAATATTGCCGCACGCAGATTACGAACAAACAAAAGTTCTAACGTTGTAGTTTCAGTTTTTATGGCACTAGACCAACGCTCCTATGCAATGATGCGTTTTTTACGAGGTTTGCAAAGTGCAGCCATAGAACGAAACCTTGAACTTGTAATCCATTCCTACAAAAGCGGGTCCCTTCATTTGTACCGAGAAGCAATAGAACTTAATAACTGCGTAATTATATGCAATGCCTCAAATGCTGACCTGCAATTTCTGGAGCGTACAACCTTCGCCGTCCCTATCGTTTTGTTTTTTCGCACTAGTGAAAAGTATCATTCTGTTAGTACAAATTTAGCTGACGTTGGTAAAATGGCTGCAGAAACATTTGCCCGCCGTGGAAATAAACATGTTGCAGTTCTGGCAGCACCATCATATTTTTCCGGCTTAGACCAATGCATGGCAGAGCTTACCAAAATTGCTAAAGATAACAAAATGGCTGTAACTACTATTAACGAAACACATGACGCACAGGGCGGATACAATGGAGGCATTGCACTATGTAAAATGAATCCTATGCCAGATTGCGTATTTTGCGTATCCAGCATAATGATACTCGGAGCCCTTCGCGCATTTGAACAGCAAAACATCAAAATACCAGGGCAAGTAGAATTAATTACCCTAGGCACAGAAAATCCAGAGCTGGAAGAATACGCAAGCGTTGCCATAAGTTCAATAAGCGTACCCATTGAGCTTATGGCAAGGGAATGTATACGGTTGTTGTTTTTGCAATTAGACGGCAAGCTTGATGACCCCTGCATGGTAGAGGTTCCGGCTACTTACCATCCGAGGGAGTCTTGCGGCAGGTAGAAGATTTACCCCTTAACGCCTCCTAAGGTAATACCTTTAACAAAGTTACGCTGCACAAAGGGGTATACTAAAACAATTGGTACAATGCCCATCATGGCCATTGCCATGCGTACCGCCACAAGAGGTGCCTGGGCTAAACCAATACCTGCATGGTCACCAATATTACCGGCACCCTGTTGCAAAACCTGTATGTTTTGCATCGTGCGGTTAAGAAGGTTTTGTATGCTAAATAAATCTACGCGCCTTACTAAGTAAACAAAACCGTTCATCCAGTCATTCCAATAGTTGATGCCTACAAAAATTGCAATGGTTGCAATAATTGGCTTTGCCATTGGTATTGCAATTTGCATCATCAGACGAAACTCCCCTGCGCCGTCTATCATTGCGGCTTCTAAAATTTCGCCTGGAATGGAGGTTTGGAAGTAGCTTTTCATTAATAAAACGAAAAATCCGTTCGTTAACAAATTGGGGATTAACAATGCCAAAAAGGTGTCCTTAATTCCAAAGACAGATGCGTAGTTTATATATGTGGGAACAAGTCCGCCGTTAAAAATGAGTGTGAGGAAAACAAAAAATGTAAGGGCTTTACGATATGGCAATTCCTTTTTTGCAAGCCCATATGCAAGTGGGGTTGTAACCATAATACTAAGGGTTACGCCAACCGCTGTAAGAATAAAAGAAATGGCATATGCGCGCAAAATAACAGTTCCATTTGTAATAAAAAGCCATTCGTAAGCAAAAAAGCTTAGCTGGTGTGAAATAAAAGAATATCCGTATCTTATTAAGGCGTCATTGTCTGTAAAAGAGGACACTGCCAGAAGGACGAAAGGTAAAAGTGTTAAAATCGATAGTGTTAACATGATGGTATGGCCTATTCCGTTAAAAATTCTATCTTCTTTGTACATACCAGTATCCTCCTAAAACAGTGCGCTGTCCGGGTCAAATCTTCTGACCAGCAGATTGGCAGTTAATACAAGCACAAATCCAACCAAAGACTGATACACGCCGGCAGCAGCGGACATTGATATATTACCCAACTGAACAAGCCCACGGAATACATAGGTATCTATAACATTGGTTGTTGAGAACAATGCCCCTTGGTTCATTGGAACCTGGAAGAAAAGTCCAAAATCCGCATAGAATATACGTCCAATTGCAAGTAAGGTAAGCATAATAACCACTGGTTTAAGAAGAGGCAGGGTAATATACCAAAACTGCTTAATACGCCCTGCGCCGTCTATTTCTGCAGATTCGTAGTACGAACGGTCAAATCCTGTCAGTGTGGCCAGGTAAATAATGCTGCCATAACCAACTCCGCGCCAAGCGTTAACAAGGATTAATATAAAGGGCCACCGCCTGGGTTCGCTATACCAGCTAATTGGGTCTACGCCAAATATAGGCAGTAATGTATTGTTTATAAAGCCGCTTTCTGCACTTAAAAATCCAAATACTAAATATCCGATAATAACTGATGATACTAAATTGGGTAAAAGAATTGCGCTTTGGTAAAAGTTTTTAAGTTTACCTCTTAGTTCGTTTATAAGTGCTGCAATTAATATTGCGGCTATGGTATTTACAATAATAAACGCCGCATTATATAAAATTGTATTGCGGGTAATTATCCATGCATCTTGAGTAGCAAATAAAAACTCAAAATTTGCAAAACCCACCCAAGGACTGCGGTATATACCAAGTCTTGCGTTAAACTGCCTAAATGCAACTGTTATGCCGGGCAGGGGCATGTAATTGTTTACAAAGAAGTATGCCAAGCCCGGAAGCATTAGTAAGTACACAGGAAGAAAGCGCGTCCACTTCATTCCCTTTTTTGGTGTTTTGACTGCCATGGGTAGCCTCCTTGCTATTTAGAATGGGGCTCTGCCCCAAACCCCGCCACTCCGCTGAGCAAAGCCCAGCTACGTTTCCTTCGCGTTCGCTGCGGGGGCGCACTGCGCGCGCAAATAGTTTAACTCCACACTAAACTAATTTGCACCGGTTGCAGCCGCCCACGCATCTAACTGGGCTTGTTTTTCTGCAATAATTCTATAAAGTCCTGCGGCTTCCATACGGTCATTCATTATTGGAATGCCTACAGTGGGATCAATTTGGCCAAGGCCAAGTCCCGGAATTAACTCGGTAAATACATTTGTTACTGCGGCAAATTCATTTGCTACAGGTGTTGGGTCAAATATAAAACCAAATGCACGTGATTGTATTGCGTTTTGGTTGAAATATCTTAGCTGGTCGTACAAATCTAAATCATCACCCATCCAAACATGGGAGATAAATTGGTTAGGCAGAGACCATGCAACACCATTAAACCATCCGGAAGTTCCTGCATCAAGTCCTTGAGGGAAATCTGCCCGGCCATCAGGTTGTATTTCGTAGTGCACGCCTTCTACGCCCCAAATTAATAAATTGGAGATTGCGGGATTCGTATATAGGGCATTCATTAGAGTCATGGCTTTTTCCGGGCTTGTAGTTGTGTGTGGAATAACCCATGGGAAACGTGCTGCTGCGTTAGCGTTCATAAAGTCTGGTCCTGTTTGGAAAACTGTTACAGGTTGTGCGCACAATCCGGATTCTTGAGCTACGATACCGGGTTTACCACCTGTAAAATATGCGGCCAAACGGCCTGCGCTTGTTAATGCAACCACAGGGGTCGTATCGGCTCCGGCGTCTGCACTTATAAAACCGGCTTGATTCCAATTGTACATTCTACGCATAAAATCGTAAAACATTTGACTTGTAAATAAATTCTCTACCACTAAGCTATTTGCCGGGTCAAGAAGTACGCCAAAATGCTCTGCGCCTAGTGGGTCATGAGGCAAGAAATGGCCTAAGTTGCCCGGCATCACAGGACGAATTGTTTCGATATCAGGGAAAGCTTCGTTAATTTGGTGTAGAATGTTTTCAAACTCAGCTATGCTAATGGGGATAATGTCATTGTTTGGGCTTGGTACAGGGAAACCAATGGCTTCAAGATATTGGGTTGCAACAACAAATGAACCTCGGCCAACTGCATGGTCAACATTTGTTGGTATGCCGTACAACCTACCGGCAACACGTGCCCCATCCAGGAATTCTTGACCTACGGCTGCGGCAATACCTGAGCCGTAATTAGCTAGCAGGTTGTTTTCTTCTAAGTCGAGCAAAAAGCCTTGCTGCTGTAAGTGTGTAAAGCCTGCCATAATAGAACCCATTACGTCAATTTGCTCTCCGGCGGTTAACATCATTCTTATGTTTTGCTGATATGCGGCACTATCCATAACAAGCAGTTCTACCTCGATGTTGTACTCGGGTATTAAAATTTCGTTCATGGCATCTTGCACTACTTGGGTATCCCCTGGTAGTGTCCAAGTCATAAATGCCATAACAAGCTGTGTTACATCAGCATCAGAACCCGCACTATCTCTATTGCAGGCTGTTAAGGCAAATGCGGCCACAATAAGCAATGCAACCAATGTAAATAGTTTTGTTTTCATATTTCTTCCTTTCTAATGGGGCTCTACCCCAGGTCGCATGGGCGAGCAGCAAATGCGGTTTTTGCATTTGCGACCAGCCCAAACTCTCTCGTAAGCTTCGCTTTCAGTATGTTTACCTGCGGTAAACACGGTGCTGAAGCACCGCCGGCCTTCTTGCCGGTACGCACTGGCCGGGCGGCCTGCCGCTTTGCGGCACCTGCTGCGCAGGAGTCTGCCCCGCCGCTCCATCGGACAAAGCCCGATTACGCTTCGTCACTGCGTTGCGGGTGCGCTCAGCATTTTCGCTGCGCGAAAACGGCGCTTCGATCCGCCCGCCTTCTTGCGGGTGCGCTCTGTGCGCGCAAATAGTTTTATTTCTACTGTTATTTGATTGCATTATCGCAAATAATTAACTTAATTTCAATCTTAAATTAAGTATTTTTTACTTAATTTTCATCTCATCAAATTAAGCAGATCGTCGTTTCTTAAGCTTAGTTGATATTTCAATTCTTACGGGGGAATGATTTTTTACATCTATCACATCTATCAAACGTTTAATTGCCATTTCGCCCATGTATTTTTTTGGCACATGAATTGTAGTGAGGGATGGTTCCATTAACGATGCCAGGGGTACGTTGTCAAACCCTACAATTGCAATATCTTCCGGTATACGTATCCCGCTTCGCTGAAAGGCTTTCATTGCACCCAGAGCAATCCAGTCATTGTCGGCAAAGTAACATGGTGCAAGCTCCTCTTTTAAGGCAATGAGTTCCATCATGTCTGCAAAGGCGCCCTCTGTGGATGGGGTTAGCCTGTGTACAATAGATTTTGAAGGGGACATTCCGTGTTGGCGCACTGCCTTATAAAAGCCATCGGCTCTTTCATCAAAGTTGCCTATTTCGTAGGAGGAACGTAGATATCCCGGCTGTTTGCCTGTGCGTTCTATTAGGTAATTTACCGCCGCAATAGCGCCTTGGGTATTATTAATTAGCACACAATCGTGGGGTATAAAGTCGTAGTATACATCCAGCACAACCAATGGGATTGGCAGATTGTCAAATGGGGCAAAATCCTCCCTTTGCATTTCTGTACCCAGCAAAACAATGCCTGCACAGCCGGAATAGACTATTTCATCAATTTTCTTCTTAACCTCATCATGTTTATGAAGGTAGGCGATCTGCAGTTTATATTGCTGCTCGGCGCAGGCGGTTTCTATTCCTTCGGATAGTTCTGAAAAAAATGGGGTTTCTCCTACCACTGCGCCCTGACGTTTGTAAATAACAAAGGTGATATGCTTGGATTTGACCATTGGTTTTGTATTTTTTGCAAAATCGTATCCATGCTTTTCAGCTTCTTCCAACACCTTGCGCCTTGTTTGGGTACTTACACCCTGTTTATTACGCAAAGCCATGGATACAGCCGCCTCTGATAGATTTAACATTTTTGCAAGTTCTTTTGCTGTAACGGCCATGGTTGACCAATCCTTTCTGAGTTGAATGCAAAAATTCAGTTGGTAACGTTTTGTTACCAACTGAATTTGGTTTCTAGTGATAACAAGCCTTAAACCATTGTAAATCTTACCGCCATGTATTGGCGGCCGGGAAGGTCTACATACAAGTCTTTGCGCGCCATTACGCCGCAATCGGTTATGGTCATGTTCCATGTGTCAATTACTTCTACTTTGTAATTGCCTTCGGGCAGGTTGTTGCGCCCTAAATACGGATGATCGGAATGGAATGCGCGATAGCGAGGGCGGCTAAAGCCCATGTATGCAATATAAACTTTTCCTTCTACGCCGCCAACAGGCATATCCCAAGGGCTGCGCTCTGGCAAATGGTTTATTGGGCCGGTTTCTTCGCAAATTTTTAGCAAGAAATTATAGCGTGCGGGAGAGTCACCTTTTAATATGCCGCCCTTGCTCCACCACAAAATATCGTCGGAGCTTACATAAGTTTCGCCATGACCGGGGTAACCGCCACGAACATATGCTTCCCAAGAGCGGCGCATTAATTCCTCGGCGGTAAGGTTGCCCCAGCCCCAGTTAATGTCGCCTTCGTAACCAATTTCGTCTAAAGTGGCAGGTTTGCTGTATTCATTTATCCAGTCGCTTGTATACTCAGTCGTTTTGTACACGTCTTGCCTTTGAATAGAAGCATGGGTTATCCATGGGCGACTGTGATTGTAAAAACCGAAACAATTGTGGATAGACATTAAATGCCCAGTGTAATCTACTTCTTGCAGCACTTTGGCAAAACCTTCCCAGTCCTGTTCGCCTAAGTGGCGCAGCAGATCGTATTCGTTGGCCAAACTCCACCAAACATTTGGGAAGGATGCGAGCCTAGCGGCCAGATACCGTAAATAGCGATGGTTGCAAGCTTCGTCCATTTTGGAAAAACCCCAATGATCGTATGCGTGAAATAGAATCAAATCTGCTTCTACGCCTATTGCATTTAGGTCTTGCAGGCAATCCTCTAAGTGGTTGAAAAATGCCGGGTTGGGGCGGGTATAGTCGAAGCTTTTCTCCAAACTGCCTTCAAAGGCGAAGAGCTCAGGTTCGTTTTTGTTAAAATCGTAATGTTTTGGGAAAACGCACATACGGATTTTTTTAAAGCCAGGAGTTTGCTTTAGACTTTCTATTGTTTTGCGACGCAGGTCTTCTGGTTGGTGAATCCATGCGTAGCAAGTGGTGCCAAATGGGTAAAGGGGTGTACCATCGGCATAAATAAAATGCTTGCCATTTACACGTGCGGGGCCATGCCCATCACCTTCTGACTGTGTGCAGGTTATGCTGCCTGTGATATTGTTAAGGTCAGGTATGCTTGAAATGGTTTGAAAAGCCCACTCTCCAGGAGAGTCTGGCATGAAGCGCAATTTAAAAATATCCGCACCATCATAAAAACCGAAAACCGTAAGCTTACGATTACCTTTTTTAAAGTCAGCCTTAAACTCTACATCAAATGGATTGCAGCTTACTTTTGAGCTCATGTCACTTACAACAAAACTTTGCTCAAACCTACCCCACTGAGGAATTACTAAATTCGACATATTAAACCCTCCAAATATTTAGTAAATTTATCTTGACATTAAGTTAGCATTAATTCATAATAATTGCAATAGTCGAGTTTAAAAATTTTTTGAACAGGAGCCTACCAACCATGTCTCTTAAAAAAATTGCGTACAACTGTCGTTTAACTGTTTTGGACATGATAAAACAATCAAATTCCGGACATATTGGCGGCAGTATGAGTTGTATAGATATTTTAGTCACATTGTACCATCAAATAATGAGAGATGATGACCGCTTTATTTTAAGCAAAGGCCATTGTGCAGAGGCGCTTTACGCCGTTTTGGCAAGCAAAGGTATCTTATCCCAAGACATGTTAAGTACCTTTGGCCAATTTGATACTGCACTTGCGGCCCATCCAACAAAAAAAGCTCCCAGCGTAGCATTTGCTACAGGGGCTTTAGGACATGGACTATCCGTTGGCGTTGGCATGGCAATTGGTAACAATAGCAAGGTTTATGTATTGATGGGGGATGGTGAACTAGCAGAAGGTTCTGTATGGGAGGCCGCAATGGCGGCGGCAAAATACAAGCTTAATAATTTAATAGCCATCGTTGACCGCAATAATTTGCAAATTAGCGGCAATACTGAGGATGTAATGCCCTTAGAAAATTTGGAAACAAAGTTTAAATCTTTTGACTGGGAAGTACGAAAGTGTAGCGGACATGAACCGGATGAAATTGTGGCTGTAATATCTGAATATCATGACAAACCGATAGTAATAATAGCAAACACTGTAAAGGGCTATGGGTCAGAAATTATGGAAAATAAAGCAAACTGGCATCATCACATACCGGACGATGCGCAATATGCGCAGATAAAATTAGATTTTATGAAGAAGATTACAGAATTGGGCGGTGAAGAACTACCGATTACTTCTATAAGCAAGCGCGGCGAGTCACTTATACCCGCGCAACCCAACAAAGTATCCGTACGCAAGGCATTTACATCAACTATAGAAAACATCGCCGCAGCAAATGAATCCATTTACATGGTATGTACAGACTCCAGAGGCAGTGTGACGTCTACCGGGTTTGCAGAAAAATTCCCAGACAGATTTATCGAAGTTGGTATTGCAGAGCAAAACGCACTAAGCATTGCCGCGGGCTTAGCAACTACAGACAAGCGCGTTTTTGCTTGTGGTCCTGCATGTTTTTTAACTGCCCGGGGGTATGAGCAAATAAAAGTAGATGTGGCATATAATCAAACAAATGTAAAGATCATAGGTGTTTCTGCCGGGGTAAGTTATGGCCCACTTGGCGGCACACACACAACTTTGCAGGATTTTGCGAGTATACGTACTCTGCCAAACATAGAAATTTTTGCCCCCTGCGATAAAGTGCAAGCAGAATTTGTAACAACATACCTAGCAACCACCAATAGGCCAGCATATATGCGTATTGGCCGTGGTGATGTTGACCAAGTGTACAGTACAGGCGAGAAATTTGATATTTACAAGGCAAAAACCTTACTAGATGGCACAGACATAACAATAATCGCATGTGGCGAAATGGTATATCCGGCACTTTTGGCAGGACACAAACTCCAAAGCCAGGGTATTTACGCCCGGGTGATAGACATGTTTTGTCTAAAACCGGCAGATACAGAAGCAATTATAAATGCCGCAAAAGAAACCAATGCCATCGTTACCGTAGAAGAACATAGCATATTTGGCGGCCTTGGAGAATTAGTGTGCGGAGTAGTAACTGGGAACCACCCAGTGCCAGTGAAAGTAATGGGCTTCCCGGATGAAGAATGCAAAGTAGGCTCCAGCCAAGAATTATTCGAATACTACGGATTAACTCCCGATGGTATTGTAAGCGAATGCAGAAAGCTGGTGCAATCATGATTTTATCAATAGATCAAAGTACATCAACCACAAAGGGGCTTGTGTGGGACTTAGACGGCAAGTTGCTTGGCCGGGCAGATGTTCCTCATAAGCAAATCACAACCGCCCAAGGCTGGGTAGAACATGATGGAATGGAAATTTTGCAAAACACATACAAAGCTGCCGCGCAAGCAATAAAAAAAGCAGGTATTGACCCGGAAAAAATAAAGGCAATAGGCATATCCAACTAACGAGAAACCGCTATTTGCTGGGACAGAGAAACAGGCCTTCCACTATACAACGCAATTGTATGGCAATGTGGCCGCGCTACGGATATTACAAATGAACTAAACTACATGAGCGAAACAATACAACAAAAAACCGGAATGCCCCTATCTCCATTTTTTAGCGGCGCAAAATTTAGCTGGATGATACGTAATGTAAATGAAGTAACCGCCGCAAACAAAGCAGGCACCCTTTGCTGTGGAACCATAGATAGTTGGCTAATTTTTAAACTTACAGGCAACTTTAAAACAGATTATTCTAACGCAAGCCGAACACAACTTTTAAATTTACAAAGTCTAGTATGGGATAGGTCAATAACAAATGCCTTCGGTATAAACCCGGCTAGCCTCGCAGAAATATGTATGAGTGATAGCCATTTTGGCGAAACAGACCTTGGCATTTTACCGAGCCCGGTTCCAATACATGGAGTTATGGGCGACAGCCACAGTGCATTGCTTGCAAACGACTGCCGCAAACCTTTTATGGCAAAAGCCACATACGGTACCGGTTCGTCAATAATGATGAATGCAGGAACGACCTGCCCTACCCCAACAGGCGGCGCTGTAGCCAGCATAGCTTGGGGGCTGAATAACAAGGTTGATTACGTGCTGGAAGGAAACATAAACTACACGGGTGCTGTGATAAAATGGCTAGTGGATGATATTGAGCTTTTGGACTCGCCTAAAAACGCGGGTATTATTTCCCAAACAGTTGATGATACCGGTGGCGTTTACCTTGTACCGGCGTTTACAGGACTGGGCGCACCCTATTTTAACAACAACGCCCGGGCAGCCTTTTTAGGAATGAACTCTGCAACAAAAAAAGCCCACTTAATACGCGCCGCCGAAGAGTGTATTGCCTACCAAATTCGTGACGCGGTTGAAGCAATAAACAGCAGCAGCAAAAAACCCATATCACTACTTAGGGTAGACGGCGGACCTACAAAGGATAGCTTCTTGATGGGTTTTCAGTCAGATATTTTAAATATACCCATGGAAGTTTCTGTTATAGAGGAATTGTCAGGTATGGGTGTGGCTTTTTGCGCCGCAATTGCAATGGGGCTTTGCCAGGAATTGCCCATAAGGCCAAAACAAAAAATAGAACCATCAATGCTAGCCACTATAAGAGAAAATTTATATAAGGGCTGGAAAAATGCCGTAGCAACTATTTGCGCACAGCGTGCACCCGCAGTGAATGGGTCGGAAGCGTAGCTGGGCAGAGCCCCTACTTAAATAGAGAGGAATGTATTGATGACTAAACAAACTTTTGGCGTTATTGTAACAACCCGCAGCTTTTTCCCATCACACTTGGTAAAAACCGCACGAAACGGTATTACAGCCCTACTCAATAAGTTAGGCCACGATTATGTAATGGTGGACGAAACTGATACAAATTTAGGCGCAGTACTCACTTTAGACGAGGCAAAAATTTGTGCTGCACTATTTAACACACGGCGGGAGGATATTTCCGGCATTATAGTAGTACTACCAAACTTTGGCGAGGAACTTGGTGTCGTAGAGGCTATAGATCGGGCAAATTTAAACGTACCTATATTAATCCAAGCCTGCGACGATGATTTTGATAAACTGGACATGGATAATCGCCGAGATGCCTTTTGCGGCAAAATATCTCTGTGCAACAACCTATACCAACGCGGAATTCCCTTTAGCCAAACTACCCTGCATACTTGTGCACTTGACAGCGTAGAATTTGAACAAGATGTAAAAAAATTCGCCGCCATATGTAATGTAGTTGGTGGTTTAAAAGGAAGCCGCATAGCCATGCTGGGCGCACGCCCTGTGGCGTTTAACACCGTAAGATTTTCCGAAAAAATATTACAAAAGCATGGTATAAGCGTGCAAACCGTTGATTTAAGCGAAGTGATGGCTGCCGCAAATGCAGTAACCAACACGGCTGCAAAGGAACAGGAAATACGTGCCTATGGCAGCATTCCCACAAATTTAGAACCGGAAAAAATAACCCGCCAAGCTAAGCTATGCATTGCAATGGAAGATTTCGTAAAGAAATTGGACTGCCAGGCAAGCACCGTGCAGTGCTGGGATAGCTTGGAGAATAACTACGGCTGTGCCGCCTGCCTAGGCATGAGCATGATGGGTGAAAAAGGCAAACCAAGTGCCTGCGAAAGCGATGTAACCGGCGCAGTAAGTATGCTTGCGGCGCAGCTTGCGGCAAACGCTCCACCAGCATTAATGGACTGGAATAATAATATTAACAACGATAGGGATTGCTGCATTTCGCTACATTGCGCTAACTTTCCTAAAAGTTTCTTTCAAAGCGATATAGAAATAGGCTGCCTTGATGTTTTAGGTAGTGTACTAGGGCAGGAAAGAACCTTTGGCGCCTGCAAAGGGCAAGTTGCAGCAGGGCCAATGACATTTATAAGAAT